>Ga0196978_1000077_pt1 | contig 47578 bp, 72 predicted proteins | sample S3v_2013CmetaG_FD_155491 | JGI IMG/M metagenome (GOLD analysis project Ga0196978, IMG submission 155491) | Soil microbial communities from Anza Borrego desert, Southern California, United States - S3+v_20-13C | ecosystem: Environmental > Terrestrial > Soil > Desert | place: USA: California... | reverse complement strand
ACATAGTCTTTGCCGCATCGCCCGCGGCCTCGAGCGTCTGCGCGTACTCATCCAGGCGCCCCGCCGCCCGCAGCAGCAGCGTATCGCGTGAGTTTCGATCGAGGGGCTTCATACGCAGAACTTCACCGCATCGAACGCGGCCCTGATGCGCTTTTGGATGTACTCATCCAGCGCGAGCAATACGTCCACGTCGCTGCCGCCGGCGTCCTTCCATTCGTTCAAGCACTTGAGCAAAGTGCCGCCCGGGCCCAACGCAAGCGGCTTGGCCGCGCCCGGGCGCTGAACTTCCTGGTCAGGCTCGCGCACAGGCTCGCAGTCCACGAAATCCGCCACCCTTTCGAGGGCCTGCTCGAGCAGGCAGACCGCCGCCGTGAGGTGCGGATGCGGGGCCATCGCTTCAACCGCGCTCATAGCATCGCGAATCGCGCGCTCGGCCGGGGTTTGCCGATCGATGTTCCGGCGCCGGGGAATCTCAAAAGCGGTTTTATCTTTCTCTTGAATTGGCATAGATACTCCTAAGTGGGCAATGAGGGCCGTGCGCAGGATTGCTTCAGGCCCGAAAATCGTTCTACGTGTCATGCGTCTTACCTCAGCCGCGCGAGTGCGGCCAAAAAGCCTTCCGCGAAGGCCTCCCGCTTGATGCCATCGAGCATCCAGCGCTGCCCGGGCAAGAACGCCCCTTTCAACAGCATGGAGGCTTCCTCATCGTGCGTGAATAACATCAGGTGCCGCTCACCGTTTCGATGCAAATTTTCGGCGGTGATATTTACGATCCAACAGGACAGATCCTCGGGAATCTCGGCGCTGGGTTCGCTTTCCAAGTCAATCGGCTTTTCGACCATAAGCCGCACCTGGCGCCAGTCCCTCAAGCACTTGAGCTGCCATTCCTCGAGCTCAAGGATGGTGATCGGCTCCATGTCGTGCGCGTACAGAACCGTTCTCATGTTTTACCCGCGCGCTCTGTCTCTTTGATGGCGGCATCGATCTTGAGTGAGGCTTCATTCAGCTGGCGGTTTGCCTCGGCGCGCCAGGCGCTGCCATGCTTCTCGTAAAGGCAGAGCATCCAATGAATCACGTGCGCCTGCTCATCCTCGGCGCGCCCGTTGATCTCGTGCCCCAAAAAGCGCAGCGAATGCGCTACCAGCCCGCACTGGAAATTAGGGCGCCCCAAAATCCATCGCGTGTCGTCGTTCAGTTCAACCATGTGCGTCACCTTTGTTTGATGATTGCCATTTCTCGCACGCCGGCGAGCGCGCCAGGATGTCGGAGCCACGCCCGTTGGTCCATTTGCCTTTGGCGAGCGCGCATTTGAGCCAGCGCTTGCTGCCGCTGTAGTTCCCCTGCCGGCAGATGTGCGCACAGGATCCACAGGTCTCGCCGGCGGGCCCGCGGCCTGGTGCGCCCGCGTAGCCATTCGGCCTGGTGTAGTGCTTGCCGCCTTTGGGGCCGCACTTTGAATGCGTGAGCGGCTGCGGCACATCGCCGAACAGATCAGTTTCCATTTTTCGACCTCTTCGACTTCCGCCTGTACAGCTTCACATCGACGTTGCAGCGCATGGCGGTGCGTGTGTAGTCATCAGAGTGATCGACGCAGAAAGAGCGGTTCGTCACCTCGTATGTTTCGCCTCGAATACTCAGAAAATCGCCGATTTGCGGCGGCATGCTGGATTCAACGCGAGCGAAGTACTTGTCGGTGGATCCGCCCTTATAGAACTCGATGGTATCCACGCCCCTCATGATTTTTCCGTCCACGTCGCTTCCCTAACGATCACTTCATCGGGGACCGGAAACAGGCCTTGCTGGCCCCGATACGGGATGGGCTTCTCGAAAACCCGATACTCACCGCGCTCAAAGCCATAGCGCTCCGGCGCGAAGTTCCCGCACAACCAGTCTTCCCAGTTGTTACTTTCCTGCCGGATAACCTCGGTGCGCCTGCAGTTGATGATGTTCACCATGCCCAAGAGCGCGCCCGTAGGCAGCGTACCGGCCCAGCCGGCGCCGTAATCCGCCCGCAGAAGGGCTGCCAGGTCTGGATCCACGTCGGGCTCGATGCGCCTGGCGGCGTGCACCAGCAGCCAGCCTCGATGTTTGATCGGCCAATGCCGGGTCTCGTGTTTCTTGCGTGGCGAGAGCCACAGACTTGCCCACGGCTGCCATAGGGATAGAGCTTTCATGCGTCACCTTTGACTGTTAAGGAAGAAGGCCCATTGAAAGGAGCAAGCTTCGCGCGTTTGCGTACCACGACCCGACATTCGCTGCGGCGGAAACCGCAGGTACGCTGCCCTCAGTTTTTTTCATTGGCCGGTCGCTCCTTTCAATGGACCCTCGGTTGACTGTTGATCTTTAAGGAAAGCCGCAATTTCGCCGAGCAGCTCATCGTAGAGTTTCACCCCGTCGGGGTGCATCTTCTGGCGCGTGCGGATGAACACGCTGGCATGATTGAGCTCGAGCGCCGCATGTCGTAGGAGGTGCATCGCGCGTTCATGCGCGGGCGCGGTCTCGGGGGCGCGTTTCGGCCAGGGCTCAAGGCGGTCTTTGCCGCCTTCTGATCGCGGAAGGTGCGGGCATATCGCGCCCTGGGTGGCGAAGTCGTAATCCTGATTGCAGTTTGCGCAGTGGTACATCATATCGATGGTGCCGCGGGCATACCGTCATCATCGGCAAGCGCTTTCAGCCTCTCTTCCAGGCGCAATTCGTTACACATCCAGGGGAGGCCTTCCTCGAGCTCGCGTTGCACAAAATCGCGCAGGAAGGAATTAGGATCGCGCTCGAGCCGGCTGGCCGGCATGAACAGGGTGTACCAGGTCTCGGGTTCATCCGGATCGTCTATTTCCCAGATAGCCATGTCTTACCTCTCTACTACGGGTAATGCGGGGCGACGATGCTGGCGCCGGCCGGTGTCCGCGCATCCTCGCGCGGGTCGGACCACTAATATGGCCGGGGCGTCCCCCGGACTGTCGCGACGCACAGCATCGTCCCGTGAATACCTCACGGACAGCCCCTTCGCTTGGGCTTGGGTAATTCGTTCGGCGCCTGTCGCTCGCGCAAAAATTCCGGCACACACGACCATATCTCGCCGTTCGGCATCAGGACGCGGTAAGTCTCGCGCTCGACACGATAGCCATTGAGGATCATTACGATGCGCAGCTCCAGCGGCTCTACGATCTCGACTTCTTTCCCTGCCCATTGGCCGTAAGTCATGATGGCGATATCGCCGACCTGGAAATTCATACGCTAGCCCCCGGGGCCGGAGCACCGACCCCGGGAGTACCGCTTAATGGGGGAGTTAAGCCACTCAGTTCCACTAACGGCTTGTCCGTCTTCGGATTCATAACTGGTGGTTCCCCCTCAGAGTATTTCGTTGCCGGGCGGGCTGGATCCAGTGCATCCACACGCCCTTCCCCCAGGCAAAAGTGTAGAGCATCGTCAGCAGCAGCGCGCCCCAGAGCTGCGCGTGCCAGGCCATATACACCCAGAAGGGTTGGCCGGCGATGCCAAAAAGACACGCATACCGGCGCATCCGCTCATGCTTTGACTGCGTGAGGAAAATAGCGGTCACGCCCGTGAGCGCGATGCCGATCTGGTCAATCATGGTCCGCGCTCATACTGCCCTGCGCAGTCTGCAGACGGTTGTACGGCCGGCGGCGCCTTGGGGCAGGCGCACGGATTTAGCGTGACAGCCCAGTTGTAGCCGAACTGCGGGCTCACCGTGCAGCCACGCATGAGCCATCCGCCGAGGATCTTGCCCATATCGGCTCTGTCGGTCCTGTCCGCATCGAGCGCGCCGATCGCATTGCCACATACGCACGTGGCGACGAATCCGCTTGGTGTTTTCATTTGCACCCCTTGCACACCCGGAGCTCAAGGGCAGCCCCGGGCGCGCCGTTACTTAGACCCGATCAGGCCAGCGCCAGTGATAGTCCCGTGGCGAGCCATCCTCAGACAGCACCACGCTGGTCTTTGGGTAGGGAAGCCCCCCATCGGGGAACACGGTGACGTTGACGCAGTTCTCCGAGTGCACGCGGGTAATCATCGCCGCGTGCTCCACGGTGGTATCGGGAGTGGTGGACTCGCCCACCAGCACGATGCGACCCACAGAAGGTTTTTGTTCTGACACTTGAAATCTCCTACAAAGTTAAGGTTCAGGGATCCAACGCAAACTAAAGCCCCAAAATCCATGGAATATCAGTATCAACCGACACCAGGCATCCGTGCGACCAAAATCAACCTTTTGGTAGCCGTAGCTTGGAAGCTTCAGCCACCACACTTCATACCATTGACACTGCTTGTTGCACTCATTCCAGACCTGATGCATCACGCGACCGCAAACTCGATCGAAAGGCAGCAGCTCGTGCTCGCCGATACGCTGCACAGGGCGCTTACCACGAGTAAAAATCATCGTCCCGCCCGTCATCTTCCTCTTCGATATCGTCCTCTTCTTCCTCGTCTTCTTCGTCCCAATCATCGAACTCATCATCCTCGAGCGGCTCATCGTCCTCGATCTCATCCCAATCGTCGTCGTCATCCTCATCGGGCACCACGCCATGCTCGAGCGCGCACGCTTCCGAGCAGTACTCCGGAAAGCCTGCAGGGGAAGGCCCCAAGAGGGGGGTCGAGCACCCGACGCACAACACCCCTTCCAGCAACAGTTCAGCAGCATCGCCCATACACGCCCCCCTTAAGCGACTTCAGCAACCGGCTCGATCGGTGGCGGCAGACGGCCCGCCTCCAGTCGATCGATAAACAGCACCCCGTTCAAGTGATCCACTTCATGATGAATCACCGCCGCAAGAAGCCCGGAGAACTTCTGCCGGCGAATGGCGCCACTTTCTTCACGCCACTCAACGGTGAGGCGCTTGGGGCGCTTGGTGCGCTCGAACCACTGCCCGTTGCGCACGCTCATGCAGCCATCGCGCACGGATTGCTGCTCGGCGCCTTCCTTCACGATCACCGGATTTATCATCAGATACGTCTCGGTGAACTTCAGCGTGATGTCCACGATGATGATGCGCAGCGGAATCCCGATCTGAGGCGCTGCCAGCCCAATGCAGTTGTGAGCGGCCCTGAAGGTATCGCGCAGGTTCTTGATGTCCTGCAGATAAGGCTCGAGGCCCTCTGGGCCCACATCCACCGCGCGCGCGACCTGGCGCAGCTGCTCGTTAGGGTATTGGAGTATCTTCAGCTTCATGATTCCCCCTTGGGTTGAATTGAATTGAGCTCGGCCGGCGCCGAGCCGCGGGCGCGGAGTGTCTCAAGCTCCTGTTCGCTCCACTGTGCTTCAGCGCTCGGAAGCGAAGGATCCCAACCGGAGCCTCCGCAGTCCCTGCAGGGCTCGGTACCCGATCCCAGGCAGCTCTCGCACTTGCTGCCTGGCCTGGCCTTTTCCTCTTCCTCTTCTGCCCGCAGCACCGCGCGCACCACGACGAGAATCTTGGCGAGGTACTCGGTCGATCGGCGCGTGTTTCGGCGTATTGGATCCTGCAGCCGATCCACCAGGTACGACAGATCCACCCGCACCAGAAACTGCCGCAGCGTCACATCCTCACCCATGGCCCCCCAATACGCGGTCCAGCAGGACCCGTAGCACTCGATCATCACCTGGCCCTGCCCCTTGCCCAAGTCGCGCAGAATGACCGTGATCGGGTCGAGGGTAGGCGCATCGACAATGCGCAGCGCTTTGACGCTTATTGGCTCGATGCGCATGAGACCTCCGCGATCGCCTTGTCCAGCAGCTTCAGCACTTTCTTGTGGCTTTTTGGCTGGTCGTTCAGCTCATAAATCCCCTCGTACCCGGACGCTTTGAATAGCGCGTTGAGCACCCAGTTATAGTGATACTGGCGCTTTTTGTAGTCCGTCACCTTTCTCACCGCGCCCACCAAACACCAGCACACCGCACGCGATGACTCCGCATCTACGTGCGCCCCACGTTCATTACGGGCATAGACGCGGGTCGTGTGGCGGGACTTATCGGCGAGCAGCTCGCGCACGGCCACCAGCGAGGCCTTGACGGACTCAGGATCATTGACCCCGATGACGACGCTCACAGCTTCCACTCCTTATGGATCGGGTCGCGCGGGTTATCCACGTTGATCGTGCCGGCGATCGGAATGGCCCGCAGCATATCGCCGATCGGATCGTGCCCGGGCGCCGGCGTCCCGCCGCCGCTTCGATGCGGACGCACCGGCCGGCCTGGATCCGGAAGCTCCTTCACCAGCACGCGCTTGCACCCGCGACAGAGCAGGCAGGTCGCGCCTGGCTCGTACTCCCCGGTGCCCTTGCAGTTCGGGCAGTCGATCGCCTGGGCACCCGAGAGCTGGGAGATCTTCTGTTGCACGTTCAAGGGGATCGCGCGGAACTGGTGCGCGCAGGCCGGACAGATCACGTGGTCAGGGTTGATTTCCTGCAAGCGAAGCACGGCTTGCTCCTCTTCGGACCTGCGTACATACAGCGGGATCCAGCCTGTGCCCTCCGGACTGTCATCCCCGTAGCAAAGCTCGACATCGTGCTCTACGGGCTCGGCCGGATGGCCGGCGACGCGAACCGGGCGCATCCAAGCACTCGGCACCTCGCGCAACTGGGAGGCCTTCTTCGCCACGCGGTTGTAGCACATGAGGCACACCACACCGCCTCTAAGATCGTGGTGCTCGTTATCAGGCTCGAGCTCGCAGAAGGGCTGCCTGTCCTCGATCTTTGCGACCTTCTTCCAGCTGAGCGCTGTAGGAGTCATCACGTACACCGTAGAGTCGTGGCGCTGGAATAGGCTGCCCTCGGGGTAGCGAGTGAAGGGGTCGCGCAGATCCGCAAGCCGAGAAACCTTCCCGCACTCACACCGCAGCTCGCTTGGTACGAGCGTAAAGCCGCCCGAGTCATACGTGATGGCGTGCATTTTCCCGCACGGACAGCGCGCCGAGATCCCTGTCATGTCGCCCGCGGCCGAGCCCATATCCACGCCCATGAGCATCAGATCCTTCTCAGGCAAGGGGGGCGGCAAGGCCTCTTCAGGCTTCTTGTTCAAGTGCTGCCATAGATCGACCCCGGCTCTCAAGGTTTTCAACTCTTCCTTGAGCTGCGCCACCTGCAGCGACAAGCGCATGATGCGATCGCGGCCGGCGGTGCAAATGGCCTCGTGGTACATATCGTTGCGCATGAGCATGCGAACCCGATCGGCCACCCATTCATCCGACATATGCCCGAACGACTCGCTATTTCGCGCGCGCGCCTTCTCGCGCATGTTGTCTTTGCCCGCCTCGTCAAACTCCGGAGGCAGCTGCTCTGCCGCCCTGATATCGATGGCGCGGTACGAGTGCAGCGCAAGCTGGTGGAAAAGAGATTTGAACAGATCGATATCGGGGGCTAATGGCACGTTGTGCCCGCTATCCGCGCCCAGCGCGATGCTGATTGCAGCGATCCACTCGACATCGCGTTCATTGAATTTCGTGGGTATCGGGCGCGGGGGGATGCGCCGGTAGAGCTCGTACACAAAGCCCATTTCCTGCTCGGTGGGCTTGCGATCGAATGTGAGCTCCAGCCCGGGGGCGCCAGCCATACGGCTGACGCCCACGAGTCGTAGTGTCTCCCCCTCGGGGCTAACCATGAACACCGCCCGCATGCTGCTGCGCCTGCTCGGCCTTGATGCGCTCGTAAATCTCTTCACGGTGCACGGCCGTCTGCTTTGGCGCGTTGATGCCGACGCGCACTTGGTTCCCTTTGATCCCGAGAATGGTCACGGTGACATCATCACCAATGGTCACGGTTTCACCTAATCGTCTCGTTAGAATAAGCATTTCCATACTCCAGTTAATAATAGTTAGATCAATCAACTATCGACAAATCCCTTAATGAAAAGGGAAATCTTCCGCATCGAGGTCCGAAAGCGCATCCTCGATAAGCTCGATCCTGTCGTACTCGGCGTGCCGCGCCTCGATGTGATCGAAGGCCTTGCGCTCAAAGCCATCGAGCGTTACCCGCATCGTGCTCGATACGAATCTCCCGCCGACGATGTATCTTGGCACCGCGCCCAGCTCGACGCATGTGTCGCACAGCACGGCGATCGCTCCCCGAGTCGGGATACCGCATATCATGCATCCCCAGCCCTGAAAGCCTGGCGGGCCCTCAAACGGCATGCACATGATGTTGTTCACGTTCTGCGTACCAAGGCACGCACAGCAGTTCCCTAAGTCCTCACGCACTTCCTCGCTCATAACTTCACACACCTCCAACCGAAAACGACCCTGGCGACACAGCGCACCCACAGCGGCGGCGGCGCGCCGCCTTGGATCTCGGAGCGCTGCCCCTTGCTGCGCAAAAAAAGCCAATACCACCCGCGCTCGCTAGTGGATTGTTGCGCCACGGATCTGAACCTTTTTGACGGTGAAATAGGGAAGCTCATTGAGCACCTCCACGAAATCTTCAACGCTTAGGCCCTTGCGGTGACGCTCGCAGTACTCCCCGCCGTATTGCTTTTGGATCGACAGCGCCACAGAGCGCGCGGACTCGATCATCTGCTCTTCCGTAAAGTTACCCTGCTTGACGTGATACCAGTGCTTTGTATCTTCGCAGCTGCAGCGGCCCGGGCCCTTACCGTCCGGGCCCTGGCAATACTCGCGAAGGCGCAGTTTCAGCTCGCACCCGCCGTCTTTGTTGCGCAGAAGCGCCGCGAGGTAATCACCCGTTTTGGGAAGGGTGACGAACCAAAGCGCAATGATATTTTCAAGGTGGATCACAGCTCGCCTCCTAAGGCATCTATTAAGGCCTTCGCTTCAGTGGTGATGGAAGACAGATTGATGATCGAGAGCGCTTCCGTGCACAGCCGCGCGCAGTGTTCTCGCGACTGCTCAAGCCACGGCTCCAGGCGTTCTCGCGCCGGGCACCCCTCGGGCAGCTCATCCCAGCGAGCTTGCAGGCTCGCGAGTACTCCCATTGAGAAGATCGCCTCGGTCACGATCATCCATTCGGATTCGGTCAAATCTTTCGATTCTTTTATTTTCATCAGCTTGGGCATGAAGAATCCCCTTGGGTACGTCGGTGGCGTTTGCAGCGGCGCAGCTGCGCCGCCTTCTTTTTGCATGTTTGGAAAGCGATCTGCCTGCGCGCGCGGCGGCTCTTGCGGCGTGAATGGGTCACTGGCGCCGCTCCTGTAGGAACAGCACCGGATTCGCCGAGACGCTCCCCTTGTCGTAATCCACGAATCCCAAGGAACGTAGCCGCCCGAGCATGTTGGCGAAGCCCTTGGAGCGCACGTTCTCGTATCCGGCTTCCGCCGCGAGCTCGACGCGCGGAATCGTTATGGGATACGACTCGATCAGCGGCTTGAGAATCCGCGAGCAAGCGCCCCCGAGCAGCTGCATCACCCGCTGCTGCACGTCCGCCGGCGAGCGTGGAGCTTCAGGGTATACGGCCAGCTCGGCGCCTTTTTCCGTCAGGCACACGCGCCCGGGCTCAGGGTATTCGACCAGGCCTTGAGAGTTCAGCGCCCCAATGGCGTTGGCGAAGCCCTTGGAGCGCACATTGGCATAGTTGGCAAAAAACGCCACCAGCTCTTTCTGCGGGCGCATCACGTCGAGCCGCTCGAGCTCCGCAAGCGTATTGAGGATGCGCTGCTGCACCGGCGGGCGATCGCCGGAGATTTGCACGCCAGGAAATTCCTTTTCAACCTGCTCGCGCGTCATCTTGCGCGTGCGCAGGATGCTCGTGCTATCGACCACCTCCTTTGGCCGGTCCCATTCGTTCGGGATTGGCGCAAACACTATTTTCCCGGGCCCTTCCAGGTGCCTCTGCTCACTGCCATCGAAGGCTTCATCGACCGCTTGCTTGAGGCGCTTTTTGAGCTTTATGGCGCCTTCAGCCGCAGCTCTAGCAGCATCGCGCATGCCCTTCTCATAGCCACGCTGCTCGGCTGCCATGATCTTTGTAGCGACTTCGGCCGGGGGCTGCGCATGAACAGAGTTCTTCTCGCGCAGCTGCCTTTGCAGCTCGGCGATCTGGGTCCGCAAGCGCTTGGGATCGTTCGCCTCGGCTTCCTCGATCACCTTGTCGAGCTCACCGGAGAGACGCTTGACGAAATCACTCGGGTCCGCGGCCGCGCGCGCGGATGCGTCCGCCTCGGGCTTGGTGCGATCGGGGTGGAAAGAGTTAATCGCATCCCCGCGCGTGCGCACCGGGCGCTCTGCATCGGCCGTAAACACCCAGCACTCCCCGGGCTTGAGGTTAGGCAGTTCCTTGGCGATCTCCTGTGCGGAGTCCGGCGCGATTCGATCGAGCCACTTCTCCAAGTTGTCGATCGCGTGGGCCCCGCGTTGCTTCAGAAGCACCAGGTTGTCACACAGATCGAGCACCGCCTTATTCACTTCCTGGGAGCGCTGATTGATGAGCGTGATGCCCAAAGAGGCATTGCCGCCCATGCGCACGAGCTTCTCTACTTCCGCGTAAGTCTCGCCATCGAGCACCTTTTGCGGTGCAAACTCGGCCGTTTCCTCCAAAAAGATGTGCCGCAGGCCTTCGTTCTCGTACAGGAGCGTTCTAAAGCAGGTTTGCACGATCTTGCGCCAGTCCGCCTTGCTCAACCGCTTGTCGTAGAAATCGAGCACCAGCGGTATGTTCTCTTTGATCGCCGCGCGCACGATCGCGGTAGCGCTCTGCGGGTTCAGCGGCAGATCCGGCGCCTGCCCGCCGGCGACGACGACTTTGTAGCCCCGACCGCCGCGCCCTGCAGGCACTTTCAGCCAGCGCCACTTGCCGATCGGATCAAAGACGATGATGGGCACCTTCAAATCGAGCAGCTGCTCGGCGATGCCCTTGGCGGTATAGGTCTTGCCCGATCCTTTGGTGCCCAAGAGCGCCGTGCCCGTGGTGACGTAGGAATCGAGCGGGACCTTCATCGAGCCGATATTGATGTACTTCTTCATACCATGACCTGACTGTAGAGCCGTTTGATGCGCTGCTCACTGCGCGCGGTGATGCGCTTTTTATTGATCTGCAGTGCGGGGCTCTTGTAGCCCATGCGCCGCGCGAGCTCCGCGCGCGAGAATCCCTCGCCCAGCAACTGATTCAGCATGTGCCAGGCGCGGGCGGCGGGAATCAAGGCCTTCTCGCCTTTGCAGTCTTTCGTGACCGCCAGAATCTTGCGGATCGTTTCTTCGCGCGCGCGTAGCTTCTTGCCGCTGCGGATCTCGCACACGACCGTTTTGGCAACCCCCGCGCACAGCGCCACCATGTTGCGGCCGACACCGGCGCGCGAGAGCGCAAAGATGTGCTTGCGCGCTGGCGCGGCATCCACCACTTTGTTAGTGAACCCTGCGCGCCGCGCTGCCGCGCGCGCCGTCTCATAGTTGCTGTTCGCCATGCGGCAGTGCAGGCACTTGCAGCCGCCCATATAGCGGATGCGCGTGCCGTGTGGCTTTTGGGCGGCGAGCTCGGCCGCGCTGCGCAGGCCTCGGCTTGCAAGACTCACGGCGCATCCCCCTTGCCTTCCCAGCCGCACACGGGGCAATAGGTGCGGTTCTCGGTGCAGTCGCCACAGGGCGGGGCAATGTGGCACGTACAGTTCTCGGGGGGACGCTCGCGGATGCTCCCGGTGCAACCGTTGCGACCGCACACTAAGCCAGGCTCGCACCCAAACGGCTTGGGCAGCAGCTTCATTGCCTCGCCCGTCGCCTTGCCAAGATCCATGACAGCCTGCAGGCCTTCTTGCTCGGCAACCGCCTGCAGGTTCGGCAGGCCGGAGGTGATCGACTCCATGATTTCATCGTAGGAGGCGGCGCGGCCCTGCGCGTACCACTCCACCTGCTTAGGTTTCCCCAGGTGTATCAGCGGAAGTCCTGATTGATTGCCCTTGTGTGGCATGAAAGTACCGAACTCGTCCGTGGTCCACAAAAGCGAGACCCCGGGGTTGCGGTTAAGGTGAAAGCCCGGCGCTTTTTCGTGCTCGGGCAGGTTCGCCTCGCGTCGCTGTGCCTTGGGCAAAGTCAAAAACGGGCAGGCCGTTGCGGCAAAGCGCGCGCATTCCAGGTGCGAGCCAGGTTCCCCCGTGGTGCGATTGATCGCGCACATGGGCCCGATGACATAGGTTCTAAGCCGCCCAAGAGGCTCACCGCAGAGCCAGCAGCTGCCGAACCTAACAGCCTTCACAAGCTTCCTGGCATCCATGATGCGAAAGTCAGGTTTACCGTCTACCCACTCCACAAACCACGGTACCGGATATCCCCGATCATCCAGGGGAAGCTTCTGCATGCGCCGTGGAACGGGCGGAAGGCCTTCGCGAAGTGTTGCAGGCATGATGTGGCTCCTAAGGAAGTTCAAACACGTGGTATGCAAGCGTGCTCGCTGGCAGGTTGAAACTACCGACGTACGCGCCCTTCGCTGGCACCGCATCGCGAGTCAAAGCGGTGTGGAAGGTATGCAGGCGCGTGCCGTGGGAACTGGCGAGCGCGTTGGGCTCATCGAAGAAGGCGCGCAAGGCGCCTTCCTCGAATCCCACGCCCAGGAAGAGCGAATCCACGTCCTGTTCGATCGTGGTCACACCATCGAGTCTCAAGGCGTGGCCCCGAATCACCGTGTGCCCCTCGTGCGAGCGCGGAGCTCCTCCGCGTGATCGTTGCGCGCGGCCTCGATTTCGATCGGAACGTTCCCTTTGTAGTGCGTGGCGATATCGCGCCAGCACGCATTCATTTCCTTGTCCGATTTGGTCGATCGCATCGTCGCAATGAAGCCCTGCATCACGGCCTTCAGGTCCGCCGCATCATCGGGCTTCTTGGCCTCGGTAGGCGCAGGCTGCGCGGGTGCCGTGGTTTGCTCGGGCTCCGCATCCGGATCGGGCTCTGCGGCCGGTTCGGGTTCCGTAGCCGGCGCGGGCGGCGAGCTCGCCTCGACACGGGGCTTCGCCGGCGCGGGTTTCGTCTGTGCCGGTGCTGCCTGGGCGGGTGCCGCCGGCGCCGGCGCGGCCGCAGCGGGCTCTGCAGGGGCCGGCAGTACTGGCGCTTCGAGCCAGCTGCCGTCGATCGCGTTGCGGGTATTGAGGCCCTGGTATCCCCGATCGGCGCGATAAGACAGCTCTTGCGCCACATTGAGCGCATAGGCGTTCTCGATCGAGATCGGCATGTACTTCACGACCTGCAGGAACGGGATCTTGCGCCCGTACATTTCCCAGTTCTGGAAGCTGTAGTGCGCTTTGCCGACCTTGTTGTAGCGATCGCGATGATTAGCAACGCGCTCGGCAGACCAGACCTCGATGATCTTCTCTTCCACGCCGTTGATATGCCCGATCGCGTAGAAGTATTTGATCTTCCTCGGGTCATCCTCATTCGCCAGGGTCTTGTGCTCAAGACGCGGGCGGGTGCCGAGCGCAAAGTCGAACTCATCGCCCTCGTACACGGCTCCCGTGGTGATGTTGCCCTGGCCGGATCTGAGGATCAGCTGTTGCATGCCCTTCCAGCCTGGGATCGCCTGCGCCTCGCGTGCGTAGGGCACGATGTAGGCCTGGCCGAGCAGCCACGGCACCAGGCCCATTTGCGCAAGGGTGAGGGTGGCGCCCACGAATGACTCCGGCGAGCACTCGGCAAGCTTTGGCGTTAAGCGAAATCCCGTGGTGACGACACGAATCAAGTGCTCCGGCTTGATGATCGACGGAAGCGCCTGGGCGGATGCGCGCACGCTCTGCTCAAGCAGGGCCAGTGCGCGCGGTACTTTGCTGCCGGCATCAGCGCCGGCAGCAGTTCTCAATTGTTGCGATGCCATGTGTATTAAAGCTCCCAAGCAAAGTTAGATAAACGGAACTGGCGCGCCTCGCCCTTGCGCAAGCAGGCCTTGTAGGCTTCCTTGTGCTCTTTCTTGAGCAGCTCTTGGTCGATGGTCTGCCAGGGCTGACTCTTCCACGTGAGCGCCTTTTTGCCGCGCACCATGACGACCTCATTCACGCCCATGCGCTTTGCAATCTGATACTGCAAGAGGTCCCAGGCACGGTTAGCCACATCGATCTGCGAGGACACTTCCCGAAGCTTCAGCAGCATTTCGGTAAGCTCATCATCGGCATCGAGCACGGTGCCCTCGATCCCTTTGTAGATTTTCTTTAGATCCTCATAGTTGATGGGCTCGGGCGGCACGTTCAGCAGCACATGCTGCTCCCAGAACTCTTGGCCGACCTGGCGCATGGCCGAAATCACATCCTGCTCGGCAACCTGCAGGAAGGGGCGCAGCTCATCGGCGCCAAAGAGCGCGGCGATGATCGTGCGCCGGCGCCGCGTGATACCTAATCCCCACATGCCTTGAGCCTCGTAATAGGGCGGCACCCTGGACGCATCGCCCGACTCGCCCCATTCCTTGGCCTTGAAGGGGTGAACGGTCTTGAGCTCCACATTGGTGATGTCTTCCTCGCCATTGAGCTTGATCTCAAAATCAATCTCGCAAGCAAAGTAAGGAATCTCGGGATCTTGGTAGCGCTGATTGGCGGCAACGATCTCCACGGAATGGCCTTCCTCGTGCAGGCTCTCAACCAACATTTCAGCCACCACGCTTTCCCAGCGGTGTCCACGGCGTTTGGACTTGCGGTTTGCGGTGTCCTCTGTGCGCGGGGTGGTTTTGTCGGCCCACACATCGACCAGCGTGCGCCCGAAGGGCTGGAACCCTAAGACGGCGCCGATATCGGAGCCTCCCAGGAACTTTGTGCGATCGACTTCTTGCTCTATAGCGGCCTGGACGGCTGCTTGCACAACGGCAGGCGCCTCAGTAGCCGCTGAGGCTGCGGTTTTTCTAGGACTCACTCTGAATCTCCTTGGAAATCTGAAAGTTGATTGGGTTCCTCGATATCCAGCGACTTCGAGAGCTCGTGGAGCTCGCGCTGCGTTGGAATCTTGGCGGTGAACATGCTCTTAGCCACGTGGGTAATCGCATGCGATGGGTGAGAGGTTTCTACCAGGCGTTTCTGCCCGGCCCCCTCCACCACGTAAACGCGCTTCTGCATCGGCATTGATGCCTCCTATTGTTGAAAAAACGTTAGAGCATTCCCGCGTCCATCAGCACCTTGCGCGCGTAGCAGATGCGACAGTCGGGGGCGTGCGCCTTACTGAGTAGCCAGGTGAAGCTGTCATGCAGCTCGGTCGCTTCCGGGCGTACAAGATCCAGCAGGTCCTTGCACAGCTGCAGAAGCTTCTCATCGGGCTTGCGCTTCTCGGGCATGTCCTCAGGATCGATGCCGGCGCCGCGCGCCAGATCGACCAGTTCAGCCCAGGGCAGATAAAACATGCGCCCCGTGCGCTCCGAGAGCACCACGGGGGCTTGATTGATCGCGTTGACGGATAGCTCGTATCGATGCGCGCCATCGAGAGTGCAGTAGCCGACCGCACGGCGCAGCATGGCGGTGTTTTTCGGCATGAGCACGCCGATGCCATCGGCGCCGATAGTTTTCTCAGTGTTCACAGCAATTGCCCCTGTTGAGGTTCGAGGCGCGCGATCTCGCTCTTGAGAGCGGCTACAGCCATGTCGTAAGTGACATCGCGAGCTTCCTGCACGCCCGGGTAGTAGTGCCAATAGAAGGGTTTGGCGGTCCCAAAGTAATACTCGATTGTCTGGGTCATGAGCGACCCATGGTGCACAAAGCCCTGCGCCTGAAACCACGGATCGGTCCCGCACCAGCCCGCAATGCAGTGCACCGTGCCACACTCGCGCTCGAGCGTGACGACGCCGATATCAAACAGGTACTGACGCTCGAACAGCGTCAGTCCCTGCATAACCCTAAGCGCCTGAGTCAGGCGCTCAAGGTGCACCGCATCCTCGGCGGTCACAGTCTCACCAGGTCATCCGGATCACAGGACTGCCCGTGTAGTGCGGTTGGCTTGAAGCGCACGAACACGGCCACAGCGTTGCGTCCGGAGACGACGCCGTATTCCAGGTCCTGAGGCAGGGCGCCGTGCGCGCGGGCATAGCCCGACACGTAGACCACCTGATCCCCCTTCTTGAATTCCTCAATCGGGGTTTTGCCGAGCTTCGCGAGCAGCTGCTCGCCTTCAAGCCGTTGCACCTGGCGCTTCGCCTTGAACTTGCGCGGGCGCGGCGGGCGCGCGGGCCCGTAGTGCTCGGACGGGAACCACACGTACACGCTTCGGCCGTGCAGCGAGACCTTCAGGAGCTTCACCGCCACGCCGCGCTTACGCAGCTTGCGGGCGCGTTGCGCGTGCACCTCGCGCACGCTGCCCACGGGCCAAACTTTCTTAGGCTTGCTCATTGTTGGACTCCACCTGGCCGGTCTCAGAGTCAATGCGCTGCTCATAGCCAGCGGCTGCGCTCGCGCGCGCCTCAAGCTCCCTGCGGTGCTTCTCGATCCAGTTGTGATAATTCTCGACACTGCCCCAGCATCCCGTAGGCGCATTGTTGTAGAGAAACTGCACGTAAGCGGCCAGATTGCGCTTGTTGGCGACATCCGCATGCGCCACCGCGCCGCGCAAATCGTTCATGAGCACGCACGCGAGGAAGTTGCCGACCGGGCAGCCCTGGGTCATGTAGCGCAAGAGCGATTCCTGCATATAGCCCGGGATGTCGTAGTTACTGATCGCCATCAGCAGCTGAAGGTTATGCAGCTGCTTGGCCTCTTGCTTGGGATCATTCTCTGGGTGGCTGCCGCCGCCCGATCCCCAGCCTGCGGCCTCGTGCGGCCACAAGTACATGGCGCCTGCGATCGTCGGCTCACCGTGCAGAATGTGCTTATCAGGATCTGCGTAATGAGCGATATCGCTGAAGGGCGTGCCGCCGCGCGCCGCTATCATCGCCGCGTGATAGATCGCGGTGCCGATCGCGTTCACGGGCTTTGGCTCTTCGCGCACGTGGCCCATTTCATCGACAAAGGCGTGGCGGCGCTCGCCCTGCCACAGCACGCTCACATGCTCGACCTCGCGCACGCCGAGCATTTGCTGGATCGCCTCGATGCTCGGGCAGTTGGCGAAGTAAAGCTCATGCACGACGCCGGTGGGCAGGATGAGATAAGACACACGGGCAAGACGCCCTTCGGGATTAGACATTGCGGTTACTCCTAATAAAAAACACAAACTGATTGGCCGGGAGGCCTCGAATCTTCAAAGCTCCAGATAGTTCTAGACCTGTCTAGATGATCTCTTCGTCGGTGGTCAAACCTTCCTCAAGATCATTAAGCCGTTGCTTGAAGGAAGCCACGATCTCCAAGTGTTCTTTGACTTCGGCGTTCTCGCGCCTGCGGCGCCAGCGCTCGATGGCGATATCGGTGAGCATTCTCTTCAGCTCATAGGGCCCGATCTGCACGTAAGCGAGTTTCAGCTCGCCATTGTTGAGGATCTTGTTCTTGTTGAAGTCCAAGAGCGTGCTGCTGGTTTCGGTGATGGGAATGGTGACGGCTTCATCGTTGCCGCCAGAACAAAAAAACTCCTCAAGGGCGCGGGTGAGCTTGTTTTTGACTTCTTGCTCTAATTTCCTGAGGGCACGGGCGCGCAAGAGCTTATCCAGCTCCTGAATTGAAACCTCTGACATACAAAACACCTCCACAGTGCGCCGATGGTGCCGGCGGCGCGATCCGGCTTATTGATTCTTAGCTGTCCGAGGGCATCGGCGCCGGCGGCTCATCCGCCTCATCGTCGCCGCCGTAGACGATGCGCTCGAACACACACAGCTGCAAAAGGATGTCGGCCGTATAGGCATCCAGCTCGCCGACTTGCGGCCAGCAGCTTGCGATCTGCTCGCGCACCGTGTGCGGGCAGATGCTCGGATTGGTGAAGGTGAGAGAGATCGCTTGGGCCAGGTGCTTGACGCTCACGTTGGGGTGCGTGGCCGGTTCGCAGTGCTCGCAGTGCTCGCGCACGGGTTGCGTGAGCTTGACCTGGCGCACGCAAGGCAAGCCTGCGGCTGATTCGTAGCTGTCAGTCACGGGCGCGTAGTCCTGGTACCAGTAGGCCGAGCCTTCATTCACAGCGGTTGCGAACACCCGGGCGAGCTCGTCGGCAGGCACCGGCAGGCTGATATGGATGTGGTACTGGCTAGGCATGACATTTCACCTCGCGTTGGAGCATAATCCAATCAGTTAAATAGTGCTAGTGCACTAGTGCTACTACAGGAGATCGACCAAAGTGATCGCAAATGTGACCTCCCCAATCCGTGCCATGGTGCGCGATATCGAGGCGGAATTGGCAGCGGCCAGGTCCCCAAAGGACCCCGAGGCTCCGCGGTTGACCAATCAGGAGCTCGCCAACCAGATCGAGATGTCGATCGGCTGGACGGCGCAGGTCTTGAGCAGCGGCAAGCTCGGGGATTTGCGGGTCTCCACGCTGGAAAAGCTCTGGCAGTGGTCCCAGAAGCATAAGGCGAGCTCGGCGCGCGCGTAGGCCGTGGCCTACTCGAACCGCATCGAAAGCGATGGGCCTTGCAGGCTCATCTGGACCCGCATCCCGCCCGGCGATGTCATGGTGCACGGGGCGGACAGGCACACGATCGTGCGCGTGAAGATGGAGGGCAGCAAAGAGCACAAGTATGTGGCCTGGAGGCGCCCGGAGCTCATGATGCGGGGCAAGCGGCCCGGGGACCGGCTGGCAATCAAGAAGGTTTTGAAGGACGCGCAGATGGTGTGCGCCCTGGATTTACGGGATTTGCTGCTTAAGGAGCGAGAACTGGCGCCAGGGCGTGCTCGCGCATGAGCAGGCTCTGGCATATTAACGGTCTGTTGCGGCGCAGCGGGAGACTGTCCCAGCGTGGCGTGGCTTCTTTGCGGTTGTCTGGCCGCGTTGGTGCCCGCTGTGCCGCGACTTCAATGAGGGGGTTTGAACATGCCTATAGGGCCCGGTAAGTACGATGCTGTTTGCACCCAGGTGCGTGAGCAGACCAAGGCGCAAGCGGTTGCGCTGATGGTGCTGCAAGGTGAGCACGGTAGTGGCTTCTCGAATCAATGCCCGCTGGAGCTCATGGGTAACATGGCCGGGCTGTGCGATGTCGTAGCGCGCCAGATCCGCAAGGAATTCCCCCGCTCTTTCGATCGGGCGGCGGCTATCAACTCACTGGGCGCAGCCCTTGGGTATCTGCTTGAGCCGAATGAGCGCGCGCAGGTGCGCCCGGACGGGCCCGTGATAATTTTCGTGGACACGGATGAGGGGGAGATAAGCCCGGATCTCAAGCCACACGCGCCAACCGCATAAGAGGATCTGGCACGTGGCACGCAAGCGGCCCCAAGGCCTGGATGTCCCCCACATACGGGACGATGGGATGCTCGAAGGCGCGCGGGAATTTTTGCGCATGAAGAAGGCCGAGCCGGGCGGCCTGGTGAGTGTCTCGGCCATCACCGGGATCTCGCTCGGGTACCTGTACAAGCTCATACGCGGCGCCTACTCGACGGTCGCGGTGCAACCGATCGAGAAGCTGCTGCGCCTGGCGCGCGCCGAGGGCAAGCTCGACCCGGATTGGTTGCCGTAGGGGTAGCGTGAAGGGGAACGGCAAAGAACCCGGTTATAGGCGCGTACAGGCCTTAGAGCAGGCACAAGAGTACCTGCGGGGGCATCCGGAGCCAGGTGCGCCCCGCAAGCGTGGCAGGCCTCGCTTAGAGGACTACGAAGGCGGACGTGCCACGACGAAGCAGCGACGGCTGCAATGGTCGAAGTTCTACTGGCAGGACTGGATAAACGACCGGGAACTGTCGGCTTGCTCGCTCGCTGCACGCGGCCTGTGGATCGATCTGCTGGCGCGCATGATCGTGTCGGGCGATGGTTCGAGTATCACCGGCACCGTGGCGCAGCTCGCGCAACTCACCCGATCCCCGAGCCCGAAGGCCTTCCTGGGCTGCCTTGTGGAGCTGAAGGAGCACGGCGTGGCGGATGTCTTTCGCGTGCATGACAGACGCGGCGTTGATGAAGCTGGGAACGTGAATTTGTCCCACCATCACCAGCTCACGCCCGTCAGTGGTGTAAGCCCTGGAAATTCCGACGATTTCACTCATGTCACGCCCCGCAAAGGTGAATTTGTCCACACTACCAAAAACGAACGCAGGGCACTCGCAAACGCTATACCCGAGGATATAAGCCCTAAGCTTCAGGCTCATGTGGATAACTTGGCCCCAATCGGTGGATATCCTGTGGATAACCCTGTGAGTAACATGGGGACGGACGCCGCAAACTACGCTAGTGGGGTATTTTGTCCCATTTTGTCCCACCCTGCGCCCGTAATTCTGCGCGTCGTCTCCCGGCGCCTTCAGCGTGAACAAAAAGCCCGCATTTCCAGCAGGTTACGCAAGCGGGCCCAACGCGCCATAGCCTCCTCAAAATTGCCACTATGATTTTGTCGCGCGGTAGAGGCTTATCTTACTAATAGACTCTTGTGGTTATAGTTGGGCACGCCGCCCCTTTTTTGGACCCGAAGCAACAAAGGCGGTATATGACCGCCTCCGAAGAGCAAGAGGGGGAGGGGAAGATGCCCGTTATTCGCACGCTCGCGTCCCACGAGGCCAGAATCGAGTCGGACGGGACCGGAGGCTGGAGCGCCTCCATCACCATGCCATGGGCCCCAGTGAGCCCGAACACTTGGGGATCAAGACGCTCGTGGGTCTACCTGGAGCAGCGCGCACGCTTCCAGCGCTACCTGGAAGCTGCGATCCCCGCATACGCAAAGCCCCCCAAGCCCCTCGCACGTGCAACCGTGAGCTTCCACATGCGCAGGACGATGACGATGGACACAGACAACCTCCGTTTCGCATGCAAGCCAATCTTGGATGCATTGGTCAGCATGAAGGTGCTTCAGGGGGATACCCCGGAGCACATCGGAGAGCCCAAAGTCACCCAGGAAAGGATCAAGGACGCGACCGGAAAGCGAGCCCTACTCATGTGCTGCACGCATATCACGATTGAGAGCCATGCACAGCACACCCCAAACATCACCGCATAAGCTGCTGAACATGGACGCAACACCAACCGAGTCAAAAGGCCTCACCACACCACGTCGATTCAGGGTAACGCCACCGGAGAACATGAGCGTGGAGCAGATGGCCCTGTGTCAGTGGATTGCCGTAGGAAAGTCCGGGCGGGAAGCTGCAATCCTCGCGGGTTACTCTGAGGCCTCAGCCGCTACAACCGGACCAAGAGTGGCCCGGAATCCGGCCTCTATCGCGTACATTCAGGCACTGCGGGCCGAACTGGCCGACGAGGACAAGGCCTCACCGGCGAACGTGCTGGAGCGCTACAGGCTCATGGGCTTCACCGATTCGAGCTCCCTGCTGGTGCGGGACGGGGAGACCGGAGACTGGCGGTATAAGCGCCCTGATGAGCTCACAGTGGGCGAGAAGGCCGCGATCAAGAGCATCCAGATCCGCACCTGGAAGGAAAAGGGCAAGCCCGCGAAGAAAGGCAAGCCAGCGGAGCCCGATCGCACGGTGCAGACATTCGAGTACACGCTGCACGATCAGAAGGCCGCGCTTGATTCCATGGCCCGCGTGTTTGGGATGAACCGGGACAAGGTAGAGCATGAGCACACGCACCGCATTGAAGCGATGTTCAAGTTCATTGCGGAGAACCCACAAACGAGTGAGACGCTGGCCCGCATCAACGCGCGGCAGCAGGGTGTGACCATCGACCAAAAGAAAGGGCCCAAGCAACTGCCGGGCCCTAAGGGAAGCGCGTAAGAAGGGGGTTGCTTAGCGCTTAGGACTCTTGAGCGACACGAGCTCAAAGAGGCCTGGGTGCATCTTAGCGCGTCCCTGCTCCCATTTCTCCCATGTGCGCGCCGAGCAGTGAGCGAGGGCTGCAACGGCAGCGCGTGAGCGCTTGCCGCGCAGGGCGAGGATCTGCTCGGGCGTGGGATTAGAAGCCACTGGTCTCGCCTCTTGGTGTGAAGGCCTTCATCATGGCCGCGTCGATCGCCTCGCGGTGCTCAGTGATGAACTGGCGCTTGCTCTTGCGGCCGCGCTCGCGCATCCATTGACGATAAAAGCCCTCCTCATTGTCAACGAAGCTCTCGCGATCGCTATTGTTGATCGTGACCTTCTTGCGCTTCATCTTGGGGTGTGTGTTGAAGATGTATTCCATGGCTATTTCACCTCCTCACAAGTGATTTCAAAGTCATCGAGGCAGCCGATAGGGATGCGCGTGTGGAACTGGTCAAGCGCTTCGTCCTCAGTGCGCGCTACCTCGTCATAGGTCCCGGCCGGATTGCCTTCACGGTCATCGACATCGCTTAGTTCGTCGGCGATCTGTGTGACTGTGATGCGGTAGTTATTCAGGATCGGCTTATCCCCGCAAACCAAACGCTCACACAGCTCATCGATCTCATCGTCTGAGAGCTTCGCCTCAGGATCGCCGTCGAATTGATCGTTGTAGAAGTCGTCGCTCACCTGCTCATCACAAGTTTCCTGGAAGTAGCGCAGTGCCGCGAGCACCGTGGCAAGCTCGCGGTCATTGAGCTTGATGCCCTGCACCAAAGGCGCCTCAGCGGGCGTGCTAAAGAACGCCTCGGCGAACGCATCACAGGCGGCGATCGCCTTGCGCGCATTCTCGAGCGCTACGCCTCGCGTGGTATGCAGATTGTCCCGCTCAATGCGCCTAATGAGGTCCGAGAGCTCTTTGTAGAGGCCTTTGGCGAGGTTATGAGGCATATCCAGCGGCGCGCCAGGCGTTTCCGTGCCGCTCTCAAAATCGACATCGACCGCACCTTCATCGGTGATTACCGTGTACACAACGGCGGTTGATTCTGGATCTAAGTTCATTTCGCGCGCCTTGGCCGCGACTGTCACAAGATCGTCTGTATCCTCTTCCAGATCGATCTCCCATCTAACTTTGTACTGTTTCATTGCGGTTACTCTGTGATGGCTGCGAAGTGCAGCGTCGGGCGCCCTGCTGGTGTGCAAGGCGCCCTGCGCTGAACTTAGACAGCGATGCTCACCGTACCAAGGCCAAGGGCGCGCAGATGCTCATCGTCGCGCATGAGCGCTGCATATGCGCTGTGATGGTGTTCGTTGAGCACCTTCACCGCGTAGTTCTTGATGCTCAAGATGGAAGTGATGCCATTCTCGCGCGCAAATCTGTTATGGCGCTCTTGCTTGGCTTCTAACACCTCAGGGAAGGCGAGCGTGGGAATGACCCAATCACAATCCTCCTCATACTGGCCCGCAACCCGCGACCATGGCGTTTGCCTCTTGGCCCACTCAGGCAGCGCGGCGATCCGCTCGGGCGAGAGGATGATGCCCCCGTGCCCTTCGGTGTCTACCTGCCACACACCAGGCGCGAGCTCCGTCGCATGCACCACATGACCCCAAGCGCTGTGTGTGGGCTGCGGAGTTCTTTGAAAGACTTGATTCTTAGACATTGCGGTTACTCCTAACGAACGAAAGTTTGAAAGATGCGGTATGTGTAGCCACATATCCGCGCGGATCTGACCCAATGGGCCCGCACTCCAAAACAGCGGGCGGCGAGCGCACTCCCGATCATGAAGCTCAAGGCATGAGCAGCACGGATGCGGCGCGTCTCGTTCATCATCATCTTCTTGGCTTTATTCACCTTGCGGTTGCTCCTCTCGATTGACTGTACGAGTATTAGACTACGCTACTAGCGTACCCGTCAAGGTGCATGTGCTAATCTCTTGGTATATGCCTACAAAGATTTATGTCCTGATCGGCGCCAGCGTCGCGCTCTTCTTCGCTGGATGGTTCAGCCATGTGAACTACGCGCGCAACAAAGCCAACGCGCAGCACGCGCGCGAGCTCAAACAGCTACAGGCTGATATCGCCACCGAGCAGCGCGAAAACCTCAAGCTCTCCCAAGAGCGTGACGCATTGCGCACCCGGCTCGATGTCACCTTGCAACACCTCGCACGCCCTATCAACGTACAGCCCTCGACCCACACTGTGACCGTACGAGAGGCTACCGATGCGTGTCCTGCTGCTGTCTGTCCTGACTTCACTCCTGACTTCCGCGTGCGGTACAACGCCTACGCAGCTCCCCCCTCCCCCAACTGAAGCGATGAGCCCATGTGTCTCTACGCTTTGCACATTGCCTGAGGATTTTGATGAGCCAGCACTCACCCCAGGCACCTTCGAGCGCAAGGCGCGAGCCCTGGAGCTCTGTCGCGCGATGGATTCCACAGCCCACCATGACTGCGCTGCGCGCCATAAGCGGCTGGTTGACTACCTGGAGCGCTATCACCCGGCACACGCCCACCTCCACTGACCCCGCGCGCACCCTCACCCTACCCCCCGCCGCCCCCCACCCCCCACCCCGGGCGGCGCGCGACACCCCCACCCCCCGGGGGTATGCCGCAAGTCCCCCCGGGTCCCATCGAGCAGTAGTTAACACTGGCCCTCCCCGTGGGGATTCCAGGTTTTGGGTACCTTGTCCGATAGGACAAATTGACGGTTTGCGCTTTTTAGCAAGTTCCGCCTTTTTCGGGCCCGTGCTTGAGCGCTCAAGGAATAATTTTTGGAATAAATCGCAGCCGGCGGGCTCTTCCTTGGGTCCCATGCGCTGGCCCCGGGCGCGTTCGGAAAAGTGTGCGCGGCTTCTCGCCTTGAGCGGCGCCGTTGCCAGGGCGCGTTCCGGGCCGATAAAGTCAGCCCCCGGTGGCCGGGAGAGCCGCTGGGGGGTAGACATGGCGAGGTACACGATCATTGGCGGCGCGCTGCTGCTCGGTTCGAGCGGAGCTGTGTGGGCGACAACGCAGGTTGCGCCGCTTCTCGGCATTCCCCAAGGCGTCATGCTGGCGCTAGTGAGCCTGGTGTCCTCGGCGATCACCGCTGGCGTGACTTCGCACTTCAAGTTGCGATCGGCGCGCGTTCAGTCCGCGGCGGACTTCGCCGGCGAGCTGCACAAGGCGGAAAGCTCACTGCGCAAGTACCTCACCGATGAGCTCGTGAAGCGCGATGAAAAACTTGCGCGATGTGAACAAGATCACGCTCGGGCAGAACGTTCAGTTGCTGCACTTCGCGTTGCGATCACAAAGCATGCGATAGACTGCCCCGCCCCGCTGAACCTACCTCAGGACGCATGATCCTCATGCGCTCAGGTCTCTATGAGTTTTGACGATGACTCCGGCCTCATACTTCCGAGCACTGATCTAGCGCTTTCCCCCGAAGCCTCGGCGCCCCTGGCGCATCTGTATCAGCCTGACCCTGAGAGCTGGGCCGACCAGCTATGGCGGCTGCACAATCTCTACTGGATCCTCGATAAGCGCGGCAGCCGCGTCAAATTCCAGCCCAACTGGGCACAGATCGAGCTGTACCAGGCGCTGCATGATCTGAACGTCGTACTGAAGGCCCGCCAGCTCGGCTTTACCACCTTCATCGACCTGATCTTCCTCGATAACTGCGTTTTCCAGTCTGACAAGCGCGCCGGCATCATCTGTCACAACCGCGAGGACGCCGCGGTTATCTTCCGCGACAAGGTGAAGTTCCCCTTCGATCAGCTGCCCGAGGCGATTCGCAACGCACGCGCCCCCAACACCGACACGGCCAATGAGCTGCACTTCGCGAACAACTCATCGATCCGCGTCGGCACCTCGATGCGATCGGGCACCCTGCAGTACCTGCACATATCCGAGTACGGAAAGCTCTGCGCGCGTTATCCGGACAAGGCCGTGGAGATCCGCACGGGGGCTATGAACACCGTGCAGGCGGGCAAGTCGATGGTGATTGTTGAGTCCACGGCCGAAGGCCAGCACGGGCATTTCTTCGAGCTGTGCGATGAGGGCCAGAAGCTTCTGCAGCTGGGCACTCCGCTCACGAAGCTTGATTACAAATTCCACTTCTTCCCCTGGTGGCGTCACCCCGACTACACGCTCGAGGTCGATGATGACTTTGTGATCGACACCGAGCTTGCCGAGTACTTCCTCGACCTTGAGACCGAGCACGCCGTGCGCCTCACGCTTGGGCAAAAGGCCTGGTACTCAAAGAAGCTCGAGACCCAGGGCGAGTTCATGAAGCGCGAGTTCCCCTCGACTCCCGCGGAGGCCTTCGAGGCATCAATTCAGGGCGCGTACTACTCCAAGGAAATGCGCCGCGTGCGCCTCGAGAAGCGCATCCGCCGCGTGCCCGTGCTTCCTCAGGTTCCGGTCAACACTTTTTGGGACCTCGGGTTCAACGATGACAACGCGATTTGGCTGCACCAGCAGGTAGGCATGGAGCATCGCTTCATCGGGTACTACGAAAATTCGGGCGAGAAGCTCGCGCATTACGTGCGCTGGCTGCGCGAGCAGGGCCACGTCTACGGCACGCACTTCTTCCCCCACGATGTCGAGAATAAAACCGTCGCGCGCGGTGAGTCCCCAAGGGATGTGCTGCGCGAGCTCGGCTTAAAGCCCATACGCACCGTCGATCGCATCGCCGCCGATCGCGACGGCATCGAAGCGGTGCGCGCGATCCTCGGCTTTTGTTGGTTCGATGAGGCCTCGACCAAACCGGGCATCAAGGCGCTCGATCACTACCGCAAAGTGTGGGATGACAAGCTTGGGACCTGGAAGGATGAGGCCCTGGATGACTGGGCAAGCCATGGAGCGAAGGCCTTTGAGCAATTTGCGCTAACCTACAAGGGCGGACGTAAGGTGCAAGCCAGCAACAAGAAAGGCAGGCACCAGTATCGCTCGCGTTCCTACCGCACCGTATGAGTCCTATGCCAATAAAAACCTTGAAAGAGGCAATCGCATTGCCAGAGATCATTTTTACCGACGTGCGCAACCAGCCCCGCTACCAGGGCGACCCGAGCTTGCTGGATGCACACAATGTCGCGTTTTTCTTCGACAAAAACACCCCTTACGAAGTGGTGCTCACTTCGGAGGGCTACCGCAAGATGCGGTTCGGAGTTGCATGATGGGGGTTCGCACGATCGAAGAGGCGCACGCGCTACCGGAGATCGACCGGGCAGAGCTGCTCACCCAACCTCTCGGCGCAGAGGGCATGGACGGGCAGGACATCGCGTGCTTCATGCAGGATGGTGTGGCCTATGAAGTCGTATCCACACGGGACGGGTGGCGCAAGGTGCGCTTCGGAGGTCTCTAAATGCTCATTCTCGAGCGCGGTCGAGTCCAATACACCGTCGGGCGGTTCAACCTGATCGCCGATTCCTTCCAACGTGTGTGCTTTATCCGCCCCAAGCAAGGCGGACCTCCCGATCCGATCGAGCTCACCGTCATCAAGCGCTTCCTGCGCTACCACCGCAAAGACATCGTGAATCCCCACGTCATGACCGGCTGGCAGCTGGACATCGAAGGGGAGATACCTTTGACGGGCGTCACACTCCCAACTCAAGGCTGAGCAGCGCATCACACCTCAGGGCTAGTCTCGCGGCCATTCACCGCCGAGTGGAGCGCGAGCCATGCCCCTCAATCGTTTTTACAACAGTGACTGGAACCCGAAGCCGCTGTACGGGGACTTCAAGAAAACGCACGAGGGCATGCTCAGCATGGCCGGCGCCGGCGTCGGGCTCGCCATGCAAGGTACCTCCAACCTCGGTGGCGGCGGCTTAAGCCGCGATTTCGGCAATTTCGGCCCCCCAGGCGGACCCATTACCGGCGGTGGCGGCATCACCGGGCCGCAGGGTCAGACCGCGAACATCGGTGGCGGTGGCGGCGGCATCAAAGGCGGGGGCCTCACCAAGACTTCCTTCACCCCAAAACTGAGGTAATCCCATGGGCTGTGGTTGCAAAGAGCGACACGAAAAGATCGCCGCGGCGATTCGCGCCGGCCGTGACAAGCTGCGTCAGATTTTCATCGGGGAGAAGCCCCAGGCGCCCGTCGCCGGCGGCGCGCCCATTCGCGATTTCGATCGCGTCGTGCACGTGCAGGGCTCTCGCAAGTGATGCACCCTGAGACGATCGTTCGGGAGAAGCGCTACGGGGATTTCGTGTTGCGCTTCCAGTACGTGAACCCTACCCCGCACGAGCTCTTTTCCGAGCACGAGCCGGCGATGATCGTGTGCCGCCCCTCCCGATCGGACGTGAAAGCGGCCTGGATCATCATGCTCACCGCGGCGTGGAAGTACGTCGATGATCCGAAAAAGGGTACTCACTCGGAGTACATGGTGCACGCCACGCGCCAGATCGAGCGCATGCTGCAGTTGGGCGACTCGGTACAAACGCGCTTCAAGATCGCCGAGGCGATCCTCGACAACCTTGAGGATCTGCTCAACATGCCGCCCTTTGCGCGCGAAAGCACACTCAGGGGCGATGTGATCCTGAAGATCGGCGAGCCAGGCCAGGCGGGCAGCGTGCAGATTGAACAGGAGGTCCGCGGCTAATGGAGCTGATGGTTCGACCCGAACAGCGCAACATGCGCATCGACATGGGCAATAAGCCCATCGATCCGAGTGTGCTGCAGAAGCGCCCGGGCGAACACCCGCTCGATTCGCCGCAGGCCCAAAAGCGTCTGCGCCAGATCGAGGACTGGTGGTACGAGACGCGCCAGGCGCACGCCGATAACCGCGTGCAGATGCTGCTCGATGCGGACTTCTACGACGGCATCCAATGGAACGATGACGATATCGCCGTGCTCGAAGAGCGCGGCCAGGCGCCCTTGGTGTTCAACGTGATCGCGCAGCACGTGAACTGGATCTTAGGGACCGAGCGGCGCACCCGCGTTGACTTCAAGGTGCATCCTCGAGCCGACGGGGATCAGCAGCCGGCGAAGTCCAAAGAGGAGCTGCTCAAGTACATATCGGACGTGAACAAAGCCCACTATCACCGCTCGGCAGCCTTCGCCGATGCCGTCAAAGTGGGCGTGGGCTGGCTCGAGGATGGCATCCGAGGCGACCCGCGCGATGAGCCGCTTTTCTCCCGCCGGCAGGACTGGCGGCAGATGTGGTACGACCATCTATCCGTTGAGCCGGATCTATCCGATGCGCGATATCTGTTTCGCGTCAAATGGGTCGATACCGATGTCGCCGAAGCCATGTTTCCCGATCGGGCGAGCGTGATCCAGCAGACCGCGCGCCACGATGACCTTCTTCACTTTGAGGACGATGCCGAGGAATTCGGCCAGATCGCGCTGTACTGGGATTCGCGCACGGGCACCTCGCGGCCGCGCTACGCCTCGGGGCGTGCGTTCATGGACGAGTCGTTCAACATCGGCAACCGCCGCTCACGCAACAAGCTCATTGAGTGCTGGTACCGGGTACCAGAGCGCGTGAAATTCATGCGCGCGCGCCCTCACATGGTCACGGATCCTTCGATGATGAGCGATGTGCTGGCGCTCAACGGCGCGCGCTACGACGCTAAGGATCCGGATATGCAGTCGGTGCTCGAGTCGGGCCTGGCCTCGCTCTATGACGCGGTAGTGATGCGCGTGCGCGTCGCCGTGATCTGTGAGATGCACATGCTTCAGGACATGCCCTCACCCTATCGGCACGATCGATTCCCCTTCACCCCGATCTGGGGCTACCGGCGATCGCGCGACAATATGCCCTACGGGCCCGTGCGCAACATGCGCGACCCGCAAGAGGATCTGAACAAGCGTCGATCGAAAGCGCTGTTCCTGCTGTCGGTCAATCAGCTCATAGCCGACGAGGATGCGTTTGACGATTGGGAAGAGGCGATCGATGAGGCAGCGCGCCCGGATGGTGTGCTGAAGAAGCTGCGCGGCTCGGAAGTGGAGATCCTGCGAAACCTCGAGCTTGCCGAAGAGCACGTGCGCTTGATGGAGCAGGACATGGCGTTCCTGCAGTCGGCCTCCGGTGTCACCGAGGAAAACCGCGGCGAAGTGACCAATACCAATTCGGGCACTGCCATTCACGCCCGCCAGCAGCAAGGCGGCGTCGTCACCGCGGTGCTCTTCGATAACCTGCGCCAGGCGATCCAGCACCAGGGCGAGTCGCAACTATCCTTGGTCGAGCAGTTCTACGCCGAGCCCAAGCAGTTCTTCCTCACGCGCGCGAGCGGCCGCGCCGACGCGATTCGCGTGAACTACCCAACCTTGAACAACGGGGTGCTCGAGATCGAGAACCCTATCACGCTGTGCCAAAGCCAATTCGTGGTCGATACACAGGACTTCCACGAGTCGATGCGCCTTGCGATGTACGACCGGATGATGGAGACCCTATCCAAGCAGCCGCCCGATATCGCGATCAAGGTGCTCGATCTTGCCTTTGAGCTCTCGGACCTCGAGAACAAGTCCGTCATCGCGCAGCGTATCCGCAAGATCAACGGGGAGATCGACCCGAACGATCCGGAGCGCGAGGCCAAAGAGCTCGAGGCCGCAAGCAAAGCCGAGGAAGAGCGCCAGCTTGCCATGCGCGCGCGCAACGCGGAGATCAAGAAAAACGAGGCCGCGGCGCGCAAGGGCGATGCCGATTCGGCCGTGGCGCTCGGGGAAACGATGGCGAAGGCGGTCGAGATCGTCACCGCCCTGCAGGGCAATCCGATTCTCGCCAAAGCGGTCGATATCCTGACCGATTCGTTCCACACATCCGATCCGAACGCGCAGCGCGCGACGGATCTAGCCGCCACCGCACCGCCACCCACCGCGATCGCGCCGCCCGGAGAAGAGGGCGAGCCAGGTGAGGAAGGTGGCGCCGCGGCGCCGCCGGACACTTTGAAAACTAACGCCGCCCCACAAGCGGTAGGAGCCGAGCAAAATGGGTAATTTCGTGATCGATGTCGAGGCCGTTGGCGGTCATGGCTGCCAGCGCGAGAAGGGCGACGGTGCACGCATTGAGAGCTGCGGCTCCCCGGGCTGTCCTGATTGCCTTACGCGCCGGTTTGTTGAGGAGCTGCGCCGCGTCGGCTGCTCGCTGGTGCGCGGCCGGCTCATTCACTGGCCCGGGCAGCAAGGCTCCGTCGAGGATGATTTGTTGTCCGGCATCCGCACCGGCAGCTTCTAAGTTTTTTCAATTCGCTTCGCAGGAGTGAAGGTTTCATGGGTAAGAAAGTCGAAACTTTTGATGACGTATCCCTATCGGCCGAAGAGCTCGCAGCCCTCGCGGATGTCGAGGACGGCGCGGACGCTGCCGACGGGGGTACCGGCAAAACAGGAGGGGGGGAAGCAACGGCAGCCGCTACGGAGGGCACCGCCGGGAAAGATCCTACGGTGGATCCACCGGCAAATGCCGAAGATGAGACGGGGGACGTAGACGACGATGAGGATGAGGGGGACGATGACGACGCTGGCGGCGACGAGGCCGCATCAGGCACTGACGAGGCCGCTGGAGCAGCCGCCGCCTCGAACTCTGCCGCCGGGGCAGATGCAGCTGCCGCCGCCAGCGTCGCCACGGCCACAACCGCCGATGCCGCAGCAGCCACGACCGCAACGGAATCCGAAGAGATCCCGCTTGAGGATGAGGTAGCAGGATTCACGCCCAGGCGTGAGCTGCCGGCGGACCACAAAGAGCAGCTGACCAAACTTGATGCGGATCTGACCGCGCTCGAGGCCGAGTACGACGCGGGCAACATCAACTTCAAGGCCTTCCGTGAGCGTGAGCGCGCCATTGTCAATCAGCGCAGTGAGCTCGAGAGCATCGCTGAGGAGCACGCGCAGGTTGAGAGCCTGAACAAACAGGCCAAGGCGCAGCGCTGGCAAGGTGCGGTGAGTGACTTTTTGAAGGATGAGGAAAACGCGCGTTTTCGATCGAAAGCGGGCAGCGCAGCGCTCAACGCAGCCCTGCACCAGCTCTACGCGAATCCCAAATATCAGGGCGCAAGCTACTCATATTTGCTCGCCACCGCGCGTCACAATGTGCTCACCGAGCTTGGGCTCCCCACCGCTCAGCCTGCCGCGGCTGCAGCAGGTGCGGCGGCTGCCGGCAAAGGCGGCAAGACCAAAACATCGACCACCGCAGAGCGCGTGCGCAGGGCAGCGGATAACGCCGCGGCCGCGCGCGATGCACTGCCGAAGAACCTCGGGGATGTTCCGGCTGCCGGTAGCACCGATGCGGGAACGGATGAGTTCGCGCACATCGATAAGCTCACGGGAGACGACTACGAAGAGGCAGTGGCGTCCTTAAACCCCAAGCAGTACGCGCGATACGAGGCCTCCCTCTCGCGCCGGGGTAGTTAATGGCGCTGCACCTCAATGTGAGGACGGGGCAAACCGTGCGCGTGGACCTCTCCGCGCACGGGCTGCCTGCGATCCGCTTCACACTTCGAGAGAAAAAGGGGCGTATGGCCCGCATAGAGGTAGTCGCGGACCCCTCTGTGGGCGTAGACGTGGAATCCAGCGTTAGCGTAAAAGCACACCCTGTAAAGGCGTGATCGCTTCGGCGCTCACACATGAATGGTTGGGTCGCATGAGTGACCGTCATCCCACAAGGGGGAGTCACTCACATGGCACGGACCATAATTGGTCTTAATGACGCGAAGGCGGTAAAGCGCTACAGCGCGTTCCTCGCGGTCGATTCGGCCCGAGTTTCCTACTTCTCGAAAAAGTTCATGGGCAAGGGCCCTGAATCTGGCATGCCGATCCAGATGCTGCCGCAGCTGGAGAACGATGCCGGTGAGCAGATCACGTACGATCTGAACATGCAGCTTCGCCAGCAGCCCATCGAAGGCGATGCTGTGCAGGAAGGCACCGAGGAAGATCTCAAGTTCTACACCGACCAGGTGTACATCGATCAGATGCGCGGTGGCGTGAACACCGGCGGTCGCATGACCCGCAAGCGCACCATCCATGACCTGCGCAAGCTCGCGCGCAAGCGCCAGAGCGAGTGGTGGGGCCGGGTGTTCGATGAGCTGTTCTTCATGTACCTCTCGGGTGCACGCGGAACCAACTCCGAGTACATCTTCCCGACCAGCTACACGGGCTTTGCCAACAATGCCTTTGCCGCGCCCGATGCCGAGCACTTGCTCTACGGCGGCAACGCGACGGCCAAAGCCAACGTCGATTCGGCCGACATCATGGATACGACGGTCATCGACAAGGCAAAGACCCGCGCGGTGATGATGGGCGGTGGCACGCAGGGCACCCCGCAGATCCAACCCGTCATGATCGATGGTGAGGAGCACTATGTGCTGCTCATGAGCCCCTGGCAGGAGTACGACCTGCGCACCGGCTCTGGCGCTTCCAACTGGCTCGAGATCCAGAAGGCAGCCGCCACCGCCGAGGGGCGCAACAGCCCGATCTTCAAGGGCGGCCTGGGCATGCACAATAACGTTGTGCTGCACTCGCACAAGAGCGTGCTGCGCTTCACCGACTACGGTGCGGGAGCCAACGTCGCCGCGGCCCGCGCGCTCTACCTCGGTCAACAGGCCGCGGTGTGTGCGTTCGGCTCCCCCGGCACGGGCCTGCGCTTTGACTGGCACGAGGAATCTCGCGACAACGGCAACCAGGCTGTCATCACGAGCTCCACGATCTTCGGGATCAAAAAGTCCCGGTTCACCATCGACGGCACTGCCAAAGACTTTGGCGTGATGGCTGTCGATACTGCTGCAGCGAACCCGGCGCCCTAAGGCGCCGGTTTCTAACGGCTCAGAAAGCGAGGTCATACCTACATGGCAACTGTCACCCATCCTCTGGCGAGCAACTCCGGGCACGCGCTCAACAGCTCGCAAGCTGGCCAACCTGTTATCGCCAAGGCGCGATTGCAGTACGCCGCAAACCACGCCGCCGGCGATGTCATTCGCCTGTGCAAGTGGCCCGCGGGGCACGTGCTGGTCGATGCCTACCTTGAGATCGATGATCTTGATTCCAACGGCTCTCCGGAGCTCGACCTGGATATCGGGATGGTCGATGACCAGGGCACTACCGACGATCCGGACTGCATCATCGAGAACACTCTCGTGGGCGGGGTCGCCGGCGGCATCGTGCGCATGAACTCCAAGGCGGCGATGCGCATCGCTGCGGTGGACTATGACCGGCACATTGCGGCCACGGTCGTCACCGACGCGGCCACCCTCGCTGCAGGCGAGATCGGTATCGTCTGTGTGTTCCTGCCAGCGGCACCGAACGGCATGGATGAAAAGATCACGCTGTAAGGCGTGATTTTGTTCACGTGCTCATAATGACGCGCCCGCGGTGCCCCAGGTATCGCGGGCGTGTTCATTTGAGCAATCTGAAACATAACTTTGGAGACCCCAATGGCAATAGTTGAATGCACGCGCCAGCGGCCCGTAGCCCGCGATCGCCGCCTGGCCCACCGAGACGGCCGGGCAGGCTCAGGAGTGACACTGCGCAAGGGAAAGCCCGATGAGCGCACGTACCGCTTCTACAATCGTCAGGATCTCACCCCGGGCGATCACGAGGCCGAGACCTGCAAGATCACGATTCCCGCGGACGTGGAGTTCTTCCTGAAGCACCCGAACGGGGATTACCGGCTGTACAAGCCCGATGTCGTCGAGGCCTCGGTGCCTCCGAAGCCGCTGGATCCGCCGGCGCCGCCGAAACCGCCCGAAGTGCCGCCACCGGCAACCACGGGCGCGCCTGCAGGGACGGGGGATGCGAACGCACCGCAACTGACCGGCACCGGCCAAGAGGCCGGCAGCCAGCTCGGTACCGTCGCGGTCAACACCGTCACCCCGCCCACCACGGCCCCCGCGCTCCCGAGCACGGATCCGGCTTCAGGGGATGCGGGCAAGGAAGGCCTGGGTGGCAACAAGGCTGCAGGGACCAACCCCGGCAAGTCCGAGAAGTCGGAGAAGTCGGATAAGGCCGATAAAAGCAAGGGCAAGGGCGGGAAGTAAGCCATGCCCATCGACGCCCCACCGTTCAAAGTCAGGCAGTTGATCTGCTTGGTGCGGCAGCGCCTGGATGATCTGCCGGGCAATGTCGTCGATGAGGAAGATGAGGCGTGGGCGGACGATGACGATGGTCTTCGGTGGTCGAACAAGGAACTGTGTGACTACGCCGATGAGGCCCAGATGGAATGGGCCAGGCGCCGGCTTATCAAGGATTCGACGACTGCCGCGGTCTGTCAGATCGCGGTAACGGCCGGCGCCGCTACTTACGCCTACCACGCATCGATCATGAAGATCGATCGAGTGAAGTACGTTGTCACCGCGACAGGCGATGAGTACGTGCTGAGGAAATCCCCGACCGCAATGCTCGATCACGGCACGCATAACTGGCAAACCCATGCCGCCGGCGTGCCTGATTACTACATCGAGGATGCCGATGAGCGCTCCCTAAGCCTGTACAAAAAGCCTGCCGCCAACGGCACGCTCTACCTCGCCGTACAGCGCTTGCCGATCGCGCGCCTGACCTGGGAGCGATCGACGGCGCAGCAGCTCGAGATCCCCGCCGAGCATCACCGGGATCTAATTCACTTCATTATGGGCATGGCTTACTCGAAGCCCGATGCCGAGACCGAGGACATGCAGCGCGCGGAGAAGGCCTTCGCGCGCTTTGAAGCGATCGCCGGCCCGCGGCCGAGCGCGCGGCTGGAGAAGACACGGCGCGACGAACGACGCACGTACCGCCGTGTCAGGGGGCAGTTTCTGTAAGGCTGCCAGTATTTTGAAAGTCTTTTGGAAGACTCCAAAAAGTATCGGGGGGTACTGTGAACGAACATCAAATCATCAGAGACCTCATCCGCATTGAGGGCGGAATGAAGTACACCAATAAACCGGGCGATCGCGGCGGGCCCACAAAGGCCGGCATCACCCTATCCACGCTTGCGCATTGGCGCGGGCGCCCATGCACTGCCGCAGAGGTGGAGGCGCTCACGATCATCGAGATCGAAGAGATTTACCGCTTCCTGTACATCCGCGAGCCTGGATTCGACAAGATCCAGAGCAAAGAGCTGCGCGTATTCGTGATCGATGCGGGCGTGCAGCACGATGTGCGGGATGCCACGCGCATGCTGCAAAGGGCGCTGGGCCTTACGGGCGCGGATGTCGATGGCGACTGTGGGCCTAAGACCTTGGCGCTCGCCAACTCCAAGCCCGTACCCATCACGCTCTCGAGAATGCTTGCCGATCGCATCAGCTACTACGGTCGGCTCGTGCAGGATGATCCGCAGCTTAAGCGCGCGCTCGAGACCTTCCCGCGCCTGCAGGCGCAGTGGGCTGAAGGCTGGGCAAACCGGATGGCGCCTTTCATTCATTCTTTGGGGGAACTCACATGCGCATAAACAAGCTCAATCTCGTCATGCTCTTTGTCATCCTGGCGCTCACGGCCGCGATGCTGGTCAACGCAGCCGAGCAGACCACCGCGCCAATCTCGGCGCTGCACTGGCGCTGGGATACCGCGCTCGTGTGCTTGCTCGGGTGGCTCTTGCACTGGACGCTCGCCTGGGGTGAGGAGTGGAAAAAGGGCCGCGTCTCGGTGCTCGACTACGCTTGGCGATCGCCGCCGGCGTTTCTCTCGAGCCTGCTTGGCACGCTGCTCGCTTACCTGCTGCTGCCCGATATGGTGCCGCTGCTCGGGTTCTCGAGCGGCATGCTTGCCTCCGCGGTGATCGGCGTCGCCGGCGACGCTGTAATCCCCCGCATCATCAACCTTGCCCGCCCCGGGCAGTAATCAAAGGAAAAATCCCGTGCTTAAGAAAACTCTAATCTCCGCTTTGGCCGTCGCTGCGCTTAGCTTCGCCGCCTGTGTGGATGCGCAACTGACGACAAAGCCACTACTCTTCACCTGCAGCAATGCCACCGAGGGGCAGACCACCCAGCCCTTTGCCAGCTGTCCGAACGGGACAAAGCCCTGGCTCGATATCAACAATGACGTGATGGTGGCAACAGGATCAAACACCGCCGGCAGCTGGAAGAAATACGGCCCGCTGCCTGGCACCGCGACGGTGCGCATCTGCCCGGTCGGCTCGCTGCTGAAAAACAACGGCCTGGACTGCAAGACCGCGGATGACACCAAGTGGAACGGCACCTTCGTGCAAAAGAGCACCCTGCCGGCGCCGAGCTCGAGCACGCCGGCGCCGATCGGCATCGACAACGAAACCAAACTCAGCTGGAACCCAGTCACGACCAATACAGACGGCACCCCCGTATCTTTGCTGGGGTACAACCTGTACTGGGACACCGTGACGCCTCCAAAGAAGTTTGGATTCACGATCGCCCCAACGCTCACGGCCTACACGGTCGAGGACCTCGCGCCTGGCAAATGGTATTTCGCCGTGACCGCGGTGAGCCTCGAGAAGATCGAGAGTGAGCTTTCGGCGATCGCAACGAAAACGATTGCTGCGCCCCCGCAGCCTACCGTGACACTGGCGGCCACGCCCACCGAGGGCATTGAAGCGGTAACGGTGAAACTCACCTGGGCATCGAGCAACGCAAGCGCGTGCACCGGCGCCGGCGGAACGTTTGCAGGCGAGCGTCCACTGAATGGCGAGCTGATCCTTGCGCCGATAAGCGCATCACAAAGCTACTCGATCACCTGCACGGGCGCGGGCGGATCGGCTACAACGGCTGTGTCGGTCTCGGTCAGCCCACGGCCGAGCGCACCGCAGAACTTGTCCGCGCAGTAGTTCGGGGGATTCACATGGCCGGCTTCGCAAGCTACGACGACATCATCGCTGAGATAACGCAGAACGGAAAATACAAAGCTATTCCGTTCTACAAAACCTCATCGAGCCCCGAGGCCGCTGGCACCTGGCACTCGCTCTGGAAAGCGGCCGGCAATCCGGGCGCGGAAAGCGATCCCGCGGGCACGCCAGGCGCGGCCTACTCGAGCGCCGGCATGTCCCTGCAGGATGAAGCGAGCGACTTCAAGCACCTGCTTTCCCTGGGCGCAACCGCCACGCAAAACACGCTCCTGATGCTCTATGACCGCCTGGTTGGCGTCGGCGCCGTGTCGATCAACTCAACCGGCGATAAGACCATCAATTCTGCCGCGCTCACGCGCTATACCGGCGGTGAGGGCGTGCAAGCATGGCTCGAGGTCACGACCGTCACCAGCTCGACCGCCACGGTGTCGATGAACAGCTACACCAATCAAGCCGGCACGACCGGCCGCGCGGGCACTTCGGTGGCGTTTCCAGCCGCCACGACCAACGTCGATACGCTGGTGCAGCTGCCCCTGCAGGCCGGGGACAAGGGCGTGCGCGCGGTCTCCACGATCAATGTGAGCGTATCGGGCGGTGGCTCGGCCGCGGTGAGTCTGATTTTGATTCGCCCGCTTGCCTTCCTTCCGATCCAGGCAAACATCTACAACGAACGGGACTTTATCCTGCAGGTCGCATCGCTGCCGCGCTTGTTTGACGGCGCCTCCCTGGCGCTTGCGTACCTTGCCGCTAGCACAACCGCACCAACGTTCTACGGCCAGATCCAAACCGCCTGGGGGTAAGCAATCGTGAGCGGCTGGGCAACCTACGCGGATCTCGTTGCCTCTGCTCGCGCGCAAGAGGGGATACTCGAGACCCTGATCCACAAAAGACGCGGGACCAACGACGACGATCCCAATCTTAATTCGTGGGGGAGTCTGTGGCGTCTGACTGGCCCGTATCCGGGCCCCGGCGCAGATGGCGCCGCCTCACCTGGCACCGCACACGTCAATGAGGGCATCGCATTCGAGGATTGCGATCCGGTGCACAAGCACCTTGTCGATATAGCTCTTGGGGTGCAATACGGGACCTTCTCTTTCGATACGGAAGGTGTCTTTCTCATCTACGATCGACTGGTGAGCGTGAACATGCCGCTCACGACGGAGAGCGCCCAAACCGTCAACAGTGTTGCACTGCCGCGCTACACGAGCGGGGAAGGGGTGCAGGCCTGGTGGGAGGTGTCCGTAGACAAAAGTATTGGCGCACCAGACCTCACTCTCTCGCTGAGCTCCTACACCAATTCTGCGGGCACCGCCGGGCGCGTCGGTGGAACGACTACGTATGGATCCCAGTTCAATGAAGGCAACACCGTCTGGTTTCCGCTGCAAGACGGGGATAAGGGGATTCGATCGATCGAGGAATTCACCTGCACGGCTGGCGGCTCGCCCCCCGCCGCCGGCTCGGTCAATCTCGTGCTCGCGCGCCCGATTACGTTCATGCGCTTTCGCAACTTTGGAGCGACGCAGACGCACGGGCTGCTTGATTCCCTAATGCTTCCGCGCTTGTATGACGGGGCATCGCTCGGGGTATTGCTTAGAAGAGCCAACACGACCTCGACCACCGAGACCATGCGCGGTGAGCTGCACGTGGTGAAGGACGGCTAATGCGCTTTCTCGGCAGAAACGCGCTTCCCTATCAGCTCTCGCCGCCAGGCGCCCTGGTGCCGTTGTCCGGCGTCCATGGATACAGCGCTTTTACCGAGAACCTCCCGGCGGTCCCGCTGCCGATCGCCGTACCGACCCCGATCGAGGTTGACCTCACCATCCCTCTCGAACACGTGCGCGATGTCACGCACGGTAGCGTCTTTCCGATCGACTTCGGTCAAGGTATCCGGCTCTTTGGCTACGCGATGTTCCCGGCCGACAACGATACCTACTCAGGGACGCTCACCTTCGATGCGCCCGATAACATGATCGAGGGGCAGCTGTGCATCATGTACGGCACCAAGCGCGCAGCGACCGCACTCTCGGGCGCTGCCGTCACTCAGGCGGGTGGACAAAAATGGCGCCCCGTGGGAGAGCTTGCACACACCAGCGGCGGGTTGAAGGCCTGGGCGTGCATCTTCAACGGCACATGGACTGCAGATCCTGCGATCGATATGGACTCAGGGGCGGCTACCTCCGGTGGCCTCTTTGTGTTCTCTAACTCCACGGGCAAGCGCTGGATCCTCGAGCAGGTGCGGCTCGTCGGGCAGGCAGCCGGCGACTTCTCTATAACGCCACCGGATTTTCGCGGCTCATCGGGGATATCGTTTGTCGCGGTGTATGTGCAGGACGATGTGCAGCTTAGCGCGCCTTCCGGCACAGGGTGGATCCAGGCGGGCCCGCAGTTTCTGCGCAATCTCGCTGGCTCTGATTCCTCGATCGCGCAAGCCTATAAGGTGCTGTCCGCAAGCGGCGCGATCGATACGCTCTCGATCACTCAGGGCACGAACGGCCCGGATTCTGGGTTGAGCTTTCAGATCAATTGGCGCGAAGAGGCGCCGATCGAATCGGCCTCGGATGACTTTAACCGCGCCGATGGCGCGCTAGGCTCCAATTGGCTGCGCACCACGACCGCCGGCGGCGTGGTCGCAAGCAACCGCATGGCAGCTGGTTCCTCCGGCGTGAACGGCTCGATTTGGGTCGGCGGCGCAATGCCCTCGGATCAGGCGACGCAGGTCGAGTACATCAGCGGCACCTCCCTCTGGAATATGTATGTGCGTTTCCAGGGCGAGGGCGCAGAGTCCGAAGAGCGCACCGGATATATTCTTGCAATCACCTCTACTACGACGTGGGCAATACGGATCTCCACGCTCGGCGTAGATACCGACCTTCTGACCGGCAGTTTCCCGAGTGCGCTGACCAGCGGCGATGTGTTGCAGTTTCGCGCCGCGGGCAGCTCCTTGTCCGTGTCTTTGAACGGCTCGCTACTTGGAAGCGTTACGGACACTACCTACACCGGAGGTCAGCCCGGGATCGCGGTCAATCAAACAGCAACCGCCGTGGTTCTCGATAACTGGCTGGCGGCTACCGCGATCGATGCTGATGCGACTCTGCCGGCCGAGTGGCGCGCGGGCATCAATGCCGACGCGATCGTGCCGCTTGAGTATCTGCAGGCAATTGCAGCCGGGAGCGAGATCCCCGTCGAGTGGCTTGCCACCGAGGAAGAAGTTGACACCGTTGATTCGGATCACGCGCTGCTCATTGAGTGGCTCGCAAGCCTGAACATCGATGCCGCGCTCAACGCCGAATTTTTGCAAGGCATTAATTCAAGTGCTGCCGCGCCGGCGGAATGGCTCGGCGCGCTGAACGCGGATGCGGCTGTGCCCGTCGAGCACCTGCAGGGCCTGAACGCGAACTCACAGATCATCCTTGAGTGGTTGCTAGAGATCCTCCATGCGGATGTGTTCCCCGTAGAGTATTTGCAAGGGATCCAGGGCGCCAATGAGATCCTCGGTGAGTGGAGCCTGCAGCTTGCCGCCCCCGCGGCGCTGCCCGTGGAGTACTTGAGTGGCATCGCGCACAGCAGTGCCGCGCCCGTGGAGTGGCTCGCGGGCATCCACGCCAACAATGCAGTGCTCGGGGAGTGGAGCTCCCAGTTTGCCGCCGACCAGCCAATACCGCTCGAGCACCTGCAGGCGATCGTCTCAGGCGCTGCCATGCTGCTCGAGGCCGGCGCCGGCATTGCGCACGCCTCCGCGGTACCGCTCGAGTTTTTGCAGGGCATTAATTCCGATGCGCCGCTTCTGGCCGAGTGGTTCGCACCTATCGAGTCTGGATCCACCATCCCTGCAGAGTGGACTACGGGGATCGCGGGCACGCATGCGGTTCCCTTTGAGCACCTGCAGGGGATCCACGCGGGCAGCGAGATCCCTGCAGAGTGGGGCGGCGCGATCGCCATTGTTTCGGACGCGCCGCTACCGATCGAATGGACCTCGCAAATCCTACGTGACGCTGCGGTGCCTGCAGAGTGGCTCGCGCAGCTTGCGAGCAATAGCGCTGTTTTGATCGACAGCTTAGGAGGCCTGCGGGGAGATATCGCCGTTCCCCTCGAGCATCTGCAGGGCATTGCCGGCGCCGCCGCGGCCCCCCTTGAGTGGTCATCCCAGATCACGGTGAGCTCGGCGATCGCGCTCGAGTGGGTGAGCGCCCTATCCGCGTCGATCGCAATCCCGCTCGAGTGGACGCAGCTTGCTACCGTGCAAGCAGATTCTCCGCTGCCTGTCGAGTGGCGGTTGGGAGTACGCGCCGAGCACGGCATTCCGGTAGATTGGTGGGGGTCGCTCGGAGTGGTCGCCGAGCATGAGGGAGATTGTTTGACCTGGCGCGCAGAACCATGGAACGGTGTGTGGGAGGCGGACCCCGAGCTGGGCGAGTCAGACAGCCAGTGGCGGGCTGAGCCTTGGGCCGGCGCCTGGGCCGCGGAGCATGGTGGGGAGGCCTGGGAGACCGAGTGCGCGGGCTCGTGTTAGGCCCGCGGAGTGTGCGCCATTTCGCGCTCGCCGGGGCTGGCTTGGCAGCCGGCTCGCCTGCTGGGGTATAACCGGCCCACATTGTCGGGTCGCATGAGTGACCGAACTCTTAAGGGGATCTACTCATGCCTGTTGCAGCATCCGATATCGTGGCGTACGGCGCGGCCACCCGTGTCAATGACAACACCACGGCCGACCCGGGCGGCGCGATCGACACGACCTGCCGCTACGTGTTCACCGATATCTCGGCCACCGACACCCTTGAAGTGGTCTCTTCCGACGCCGACGACACCACGCAAGACCTGACTGTTTATGGGCGTAATGCGGCCGGCGAGCTCGTGAGCGAGACCCAGACCCTGAACGGCACCACGCAGGTGAACTTTGCCACCAGCTTCGAGCGCATCTTGAAAGCGATCCTCGATGGCGCGGCCGAAGGCACCGTGACGCTGCGCAAGGCGAGTGACAACGTAACCATCATGGCCTTTGAGCCGGGGCTGCTCGAGATCCGCCGCCCCTTCTACAACGCCTCAGCCGACGCGGCTGGGGGCTCGGAGCGCAAGTTCTACGAAAAGATCTTTTTCAAGAACAACCACGGCACGCTCTCCCTCACGAGTGCGGTGATATCGGAGAACGCCGACCCCTCCGGCAAGCTCGCCTTTGCCGTGGAAGCGGCGCTCAATGGATCCACCACGGTCGCCAACCGCCTCACCGCTCCCGCGCTCACCTTCAACTCGAACGCGAAGAACGTCGCCAACTCCCAGAACCTCACCGCGGGGGCGGCGCAAGCGGTGTGGCTCGAGTTGACCCTGGCAGCCGGGGACGCCGCGGCCGACACCTCGGTGACGATGCGCGTGGCAGGCAACACTGTGTAAGTGCCATGCCGCAAACACGTAGCAAGCAGCCTGCAGAGTCGCGGCTGTTCGATATGGACTTCTCGCCCCGGCTTGCCGAGGGCGAGACGATTTCGTCGGTCAGCTCCGTTACGCAGCAGAAGGTTGATACCAGTTCGGGCGCGCGCAGCGCCACGAGCGAGCTCACCCTCGGATCCGCGAGCGCCTCGAGTCAGCTTGCGCAGGTGCGCATCGCCGCCGGCCTCAACGGGACGATGTACGTGGTGACATTTATTGTCGCTACCTCTCTCGGCAACACCGTGGAAGCCGAGGGTTATCTTTGGGTCGAGGACACGTAATGCCCAAGCCCGTCACACTCGAGGGCTTTGGTCAGGGGCTCAACACGCTCTTGCAGTCCGATGCATTGCCGCCGGATGCGCTACGGCGCGCGGTGAACATCGATATCGATGACATCGGCAAAATCGGCGTGCGCCAGGGGGCTGCGCGCGTGTACTCAGGCTCGATCCAGCACAGCTCGCTCTGGAGCGGACCTAAGCGCACCTTCTTTGTCGAGTCCGGACACCTGAAGGAACTCGTGATTCGCGCCGATGGCACGTTTGCCGCGCTGCTCGTGCGGCTGAATGTAGGCGCCTACAAGATGGCCTACCTCAATCTCAACGGCCAGACCTACTACACCAATGGGCTCATCAACGGGATCATCACCGAAGATGGCATCGACAAGCCCTGGGGGATCCCCTCCCCGCAGATGCAGCCCGCGGCCGCGGCGGTCGGCGGCGGTGAGCTCGCGGCCGGCACGTACCAGGTCGCGATCACCTTTTTGGACGCGGCGGGCCAGGAATCCGGAACGGGCCTGGCGCGCGTGGTCGAGGTTGCAGAAGGCGGCGCGATCGCGCTCTCTAACTTCCCTGGCGTGCCAAGTGGCGTCACGCACGTGCGCATCTATGTCTCGCACTGCAATGGCGAGGGCCTTTACAAGCTCATCGACGCGCCCGCCTCGATCGCGGTGCATAAAATTACCCGCGTCTCGAATCTTGCGACGATTCGCCTCGAGACCCAGTTTGGTTCTACCCCGCCGCCCGGGCAGCTACTTGAAGAGCTCAACGGGCGGATTTACATCGCGCAAGGAAGGGTGCTGTGGATGACTGAGCCGCTTCGCTACGGATTAGTGAAGCGGCGGCGCGGCTACATCATGTTCCCCGAGGACATCACGGTACTGAAGGCCGTGAGCGATGGGCTCTTTGTGGCTTCCGATGAAACCTACTTTCTTACCGGCATGGACACCCCGGCGCTGCAGCAGCGCTCTGTGCTGCCTTATGGCGCGGTGTTCGATACCGGGATCCAGCTGCCACAATACGATGCGGTGGCGTGGTTCTCCACGAATGGGATTGTGTTCGGCGCGCGCGCCGGCGAGGTGTTGAACATCATGGAGGATCGCGTGGCCGTCTCGAGCTACCGCTCAGGAAGCATGGCTTTTCGTGAGCACGATGGCTTAAGGCAGCTGGTGGCAAATCTTTGGGATGCGGGCGATCGCACACGCTTTTTCGCGCCCGACTATGTTGAGCTCGAGGCCTCCCGCACGGGGGCGGATTATTTATAACTTTTTTCTTATAAGAGGACTTTGCTATGGCTAACCAAGCCGACGTTGAAATCCGCCTCTCGGGCGGCGCGGCGAACACCGATCCGGCCGCGGCCCTCGGCGGGGCGATCTCCACCGCCGCCGGCGGGCGCGTGCTCTCACAGAGCGCGAGCGGCATCGGCACGCTTACCGGCGTGACGATCGATGATGCGATGGGCAATAACGCAGGTGTGGGCTCATTGTTTTTCGATCAGTCCGCGGGCACGCTGCGCTGGACCCCACCAGGCGGCAGCGCCGGTACACCCGTGGTTGTGTCTTCAAATGGCGAGTACGCCATTCAAGGCGGCAACTCCGGCGGCATCCTGTGTGTCACGGTGGTTGCAGCCTCGCTCCCAAGCGCCGATGTGACCAGCGCCATCACCATCGCCAACCAGCTCAACAAAATATTTGACGATGTGAGCAAGGCCGAAGCGCTGGCCGGGGACACCGAGTACCGGGGGCTGTACTTCAAAAACGCGCATGCCTCAGATGCGATGGTGAACATCAAGCTCTGGATGCAGACGAACACCCAGGGCGAGGACACCGTGCAACTGGCGCTCGCGGATGAGGCGAAGAACACCACGATCGAAACGATCGCCAATGAGAACACCGCGCCCTCTGGGCCGGATTTCACCGCGGCGAATCCGATCGACTACTCAAGCGGCCTTGCCATTCCCGATCTGTCGGCCGGGGATTACAAGGGCTTCTGGGTACGCCGTGTGGTGCCGGCGGGAGTGACGACTGCGGTGAGTGCCAACGCCTTCCGGTTGGGCTACCGCGTTTACGTGTAAGCACGTGTAAGTCATGGCGCTGCTGCACGCGGATGCCTTGAGCGCGTATGGAGAGGCCGAGGATCTCGACCGCCTCTATACGCGCGCAGGCGACTCTGCCCAACTGACTTTCGATCGCACCGGGGGACCTGGTGGCACCGGCGCGCTCGCGATCGGCGGGGCAGCCGCGTTCAGCTTCTTTCGCACGATATCGGCCGCCACCGATATCACGATGGGCGTGGCCTTCACCTATCAGGGATTCGATACGGACCTGGGCAGCGGGGATGAGATCCTGCTCATTAACACCACGACGACGACGCAAATTTCGCTCGTGCTGCGCTCGGATGGCAGCTTGCGTCTATATCGGGGCGCAAGCGTTACGCTGCTGTTTGATTCGACAAACCTGGCGCAGACGGCCGACGGCCAAGCGCACCTTCTTAGCCCGGGCCAAGAGGTGCGCCTCGAGCTACGTGTGGTGCTCTCGGATACGGTAGGAATCCTGCAGCTGTGGATCGATGACACGCTTTGGTGCAGCCGCAGCAACATCGATACCTCCAACAGCGGCACCACGGCCAATCGTATCTACTGGAAAACCAATGGCAGCGGGGCGCAGTACGCGATCAGCTGGTGGTATGCGCTCGATAACACCGGAAGCTTTAACAACTCGCGCCTGGTGGGTTGGAAATTCACGATCGCAAGGCCCGATGCGGACGTGGCGAGCGACTTCACCCCGACCTCGGGCACAGACAATTTCGCCATGGTCGATGAAGAGGGCGCGCACGATTGGGACAACACCACAAACTCCACCTCGACCAACGGGCACATCGATCGCTTTACGCACTCGGCCACCTTGCCGCAGGACAAGGTGCACGGGATCAATGTGGTGACGGTGCCGCGACACGGGGGCGCTGCGCAGAACTTCCGCAACAAGCTCAGGCATTCGGCCAGCGACACCAATGGCACGACGACTGCGCTCACCGAGGCGCACCGCCCGCTGCATATGCTGGTGACGACAAACCCCTCGACCACCGCGCAGTTCACCAAGGCAGAGGCTGAAGCCGTGGAATTCGGCTATGAGCAGGTTGCGTAATGGCATCCCTCGTAACCCAAACGTACCTTGAAATCCTCACGTCTCTCGGCACTTCGTTCGAGGGCGTATTTGATAGCACCTATGCTTTCGATTTCGATGTCATCGACGGCAATCACCAGGGGACCTACGCTCTTGACCCGGGCACGCCCCTCAATGGCTTTCTCGATGCGCAGCACGCGATCGTTGAAGCTCTCGCCGCCGATGGGCGCGTGGACTCGCAATACACGCTCACCAATTCGGTCGCCGCCCAAGGGTACGTCGATGCCCAACAGGCACTCAGCGCCTATACCGCGGCGCAGGGCTACCTTGACCATGTAGGCGTCCTGGCGGTGTTTAACCCCGCCAACGGTTACGCCGACGTGCAGTACACGTTGGCCGCCTCGCTCACCGCCGTCGATGGTGTGCTCGATAGCCAGGCCCAGCTCTTCTCCTACGCCGCGGCTGGCGGATACCTCGATACGCGGTATGTACTGCCCAATGTCGAGGCGTTGGGCAGCTTCCTCGACAGCACGTATGAGCTGGATGCCTGGGTCGCGGCCAATGGATATCTCGATGCGGCGCAGTCGCTGCTCATTTACCAACCGATCGATGGTTCGCTGCACCACAGCTTCGTTCTTCCTGCCGCCTATCAGGCAGCCACCGGCTATGCGGATCATCAATCCGAACTGGATGCTTTTGCAATCCTGACCGGATTCGCCGACCAGCAGCACTCGATCGAGATATACGGGGCCGCTGGCGGCTTTCTCGATCAGCAGTACGCGATCGGGATCTTAAGCCCGCGCAACGGCGCGATCGACGGGACATATACTTTACCCGTATACGCCTCGATCGAGGGTCGCCTCGACCACTCGAGCGCGCTTCTGGTGCAGGTGGCCCTTACCGGGCACCTCGATCACACCAGCGCCCTGCAGACCTATTCGCTGTACAGCGGATTTGTCGATTCGGCCTTTGCACTCAGCGCGATCGGCGCCGCGAACGGCTTTTTGGACACCCAGTACCTGCTGGACGCCACTGAGGTCACGTATACCTGGGTGGTCAACCAGAACACCGGCGCGCCAAGTCGCTATGAGGGCTTCGACTATCACTCCTTTGGCACCCTCGGGGGCTATGCCCTGGGAGCCAAGTCCGACGGCATCTACAAGCTCGAGGGCGCCAGCGACAACGGCACCGCGATCGCCGCGCTCGCCTCCACCGCGCGGCTCGATTTTGGCACCCAGACCCTAAAGCGCGTGCTCGGGGCATACCTCGGGCTCACCGGATCCGGCCAGGTGAAGCTCACCACGCGGGTCGATGCCGGGCACACCTATGGGCCGTATCAGCTGCGCGTGAACCCGCGCCGCGCGCAGGTGGAGCGGGCGAAGTTCCACAAGGGCGTGAAATCGAACTACTGGGAGTTCGATATCGAAAACGTTGAGGGCTCGCGCTG
>Ga0196978_1000076_pt1 | contig 47729 bp, 47 predicted proteins | sample S3v_2013CmetaG_FD_155491 | JGI IMG/M metagenome (GOLD analysis project Ga0196978, IMG submission 155491) | Soil microbial communities from Anza Borrego desert, Southern California, United States - S3+v_20-13C | ecosystem: Environmental > Terrestrial > Soil > Desert | place: USA: California... | reverse complement strand
CACGACGAAGCTCTGGTTCGGTCCCGGCGAGCCGACCACCGGCACCGGCACCGGTTCCGGAAAAATGATTCTCGGCGGACGCTTCCTCCAGTTCACCGCGGAAACCAAGGGCGCACTCGCGTCGGAGTCAGTCACGATCTACGGCTTTGACCGCCGCACGAGCGACTACACGCTGGTCGGTTACGACACGCTCGGCACGTACTACATCACCGCCGCCGGCAAATACGACGAATCGCAGAAGGCCGTCGTGCTGCGCGGCAGTTATGCGCAGCCGCCGTCGATGACGCAGACCAACTACCACTTCGTCTGGACGAAACCGAGCGAGAAGGAACATCTGATGACGCTCTACTTCACGATGGATGGCAAGGACGTGCGCGTTGCGGAAACGCGCTTCACGCGGTGATCGACATGAGCGAACAGAAAAGCGTTCAGGCAGAAATCACCATCGACGCCGATGCGGAGACCGTGTGGCGCGCGATCTCCGAAGGTGAGGAAATCAAACGTTGGTTCACGCTCGATGCGCGGGTGACCCCAGGCGTGGGTGGCGCAGTGTGGATGTCGTTCGGCGAGGGGATGGATTGGGAGTCGCCGATCGAGGTGTGGGAGCCGAACCGTCACCTGCGCGCCGTCGATCCGTCGCCGAGCAAACTCGCCGTCGACTATTACATCGAGTCGAAGGGCGGTGAGACGGTCCTGCGGATCGTGCACTCCGGCTTCGCCGCCGATGCCTGGGACGACGAGCTGGAGACGCTCAACGGCGGATGGCGCGCGTTCCTCGCGATCCTCAAGAACTATCTCGAACAGCATCGCGGCGAGCCGCGCACGGTTGCGTACTTCCGGCATCCTGTGGTGAAGCTCACGCGCGCGGAGGCATTTCCGCGCATGCTGGAGGCGCTCGGCGTGCCGCTGGTCGGCGAAGGCGAACGTTTCAGCGGACCGATTTTCGAAGGGATCGCGGACGTTTCGAAGCCGCCGGTGAACTTCAGCGGCGCGCTCGCGAACTTCGGCCGCGGATTTCTGCTCATCGAGATCGAGCCGGGCCGCGAACAATGCAGACCCGCGGTCTGGGTCTCGCTTTATGGCGACGCGGCGAAAGAAGCGCCGGCGTTGCAGGCGCGCCTGCAGGAGCTCGTGACGCGCGCATTCTTGTGATCGGTCGGCAACGGCTGATGACCTCCCTTCACCTTTGCTGTTGCCATTGCGAGGTGAGCAGGTAAGATGGTTGGCGCGGATGGGAGGAAGTCCTCCTGTCCGCCCCCAAGAGGTCCGGTGTAAGAATCGCGAAGTTGTGGGTGCAGAGGCCCCCTCTGCCGAAGCTCGTTCCGTTCAATATGAGACAGCTTTAGGCAGGGGTGGAAAGATAGACGAGGACCGAGGGAGGCGTTATACTGCGCCGATCCGGTCGCAACAATTCAACAAACAGGAGTGCGTGTGACTCAGGCAAAGAGCAATCGCGGTCGTCCCATTGTCCACACAGAGCCCTGGGCGAAGATCACGGTCGTGCTGCTCGACCGTCATGTCGCCTATCTCGATCGCCTGGCCATCGACATCCGTCTGAAGCACGGCAAGGCAATCAGTCGCGCGGAGATCATCCGCGGCCTGATCGAGGCCGCTTTCCAGAGCGGAACCGATCTGTCTCAGGCAGACTCGATCGATACGATCGTCGAGCTGCTGACGAGTACGAAGAAAAAGTCCGCTCGCTAGGCCGAAGGGTCCTGCGGCGGGTCCGGGTCTGGCGCAGACGTCCTGCCGCCAGGCGTGCGATGTCCTCTTCACTGCTGGCAGCGGTCAGGTCGACTCCGCTCTGCTCCACGCGATCGAGGATCGTGCGGATCAGATGGGGCAACCCGATCGATGCGGGCATGTCGGGATTGAGCTCGCGGACGATGCGTCCGAGGTAGTCGAGGTGCCGGTCCGAAAGCGACAGAGTCTCCAGCTCATTGGTCACGTTCAGGCGCGGTTCCTCGGTGGGTGGCATGAGGTACATTCGGAAAGCTCCGACTTAGGAGTGACCGGGCAGATCAAATCCCTACCCTGAATTTCAAAAAAAGTGGCGGCCGCCGGCAAGCGGCCGCCACTCAGTGTTTTAGCGGGTCCCGTTTGGCACCTTCCATGAACCCGCGGCAACGCGTGCACTACGACGCCGTCATCGTCGGCTCTGGCCCGAACGGCCTCGCCGCTGCCATCACCCTCGCCCGCGAAGGTTTTATCGTCTGCGTCCTGGAGGCGAAAGAAACGATCGGCGGCGGCGCGCGCACCGAAGAACTGACGCTGCCCGGGTTTCATCACGACGTCTGTTCCGCGATTCATCCCATGAGCGTGGTCTCGCCATTCATGCGCGGTTTGCCGCTCGTCGAGCATGGACTGGAATGGGCGTATTCACCGGCCGCGATTGCGCATCCACTCGATGACGGTACCGCCGCCACCCTCGAGCTCTCCGTCGACGCCACCGCGTCGCGCCTCGGTGAAGACGCCGGCGCGTATCGCAAGCTGATGCAGCCGTTCGCGGAGGAGCCGGGAAAGCTGTTCGACGAGATCCTCCGTCCGATCCTGGCGCTGCCGATGCCGAAGCATCCCACCATGCTCGCGCGCTTCGGCCTCCTCGGACTGCATTCGGCCAAGCACCTCGCGAAGCGCTTCCGCACGCCGCACGCGCGCGCGTTGCTCGGTGGCTCATCCGCGCATTCGTTCGTCCCGCTCGAGAAAATGGGATCGGCGTCGTTCGGCCTCGCGTTGATGCTGGCCGGGCACACGACCGGCTGGCCCGCGGCGAAAGGCGGCTCGATCGCGATCATCCGCGCGATGGAGAGCTATCTGAAATCGCTCGGCGGTGTGATTAAAACCGGGGTGCGCGTCCGCTCGATGCGCGATCTGCCGCCCGCGACGATCGCGATTTTCGATCTGACGCCGATCCAACTCGCGTACATCGCGGCGGATGAGTTACCCGCCGCATACGTGCGCAAGCTCGGACGCTTTCGCTACGGCCCGGGCGTGTTCAAAGTGGACTGGGCGCTCGACGGACCGATTCCGTGGAAGGCAGAAGAATGCGCGCGCAGCGCGACGGTGCACGTCGGCGGGACGATCGAGGAGATCGCCGCGCATGAGAAGCCGGTGTTCTATGGACAGATGACCGACAAGCCGTTCGTGCTCGTCGCGCAGCAGAGCATGTTCGACGCGACGCGCGCGCCCGCGGGCAAACACACCGGCTGGGCGTACTGCCATGTGCCGCATGCGTGGGACGGAGACGCGACCGAGGCCATCGAGCGGCAGATCGAGCGCTTCGCGCCGGGCTTTCGCGATCGGATCCTCGCGCGGCATACGTTCGGTCCCGCGAAATACGAGGAGCACAACGCGAACTACGTCGGCGGCGACATCGCCGGCGGCGCGAACACGATGTCGCAGTTCCTCACGCGACCGTTCGCGCGGATGGATCCGTACTCCACGCCGAATCCGCGCATCTTCATCTGTTCGAGCTCCACGCCGCCGGGCGGGGGAGTGCATGGCATGTGCGGGTACTGGGCGGCGCGAAGCGCGTTGAAGAACGTGTTCGGGAAATCTGGAGCGACGGGCTCCTAGCCCGTCGTCGAAGGTTCGACGGGCTAAGAGCCCGTCGCTCCAGCCGTCGTCTCTTCGCGCTTGCGATCCTGCACGATTCCGCGCACGCGTTTTTCGACCGCGGCCGCTTCTTCCTCGCTGAGCTTCTCTTTCTCTTCGTGCACGCCGTCCGATGTACCGCCGCTCGCGTCGATCACGCGTTGCACGAGCGCGCGCCAGTTCGCGTTCTGCGCCGGCCCACCGACGGTACGTGCGGCGACCCAGTCGAAGAAGTTCGACGCGCGCGCGTAGACGTCGACGATGAACGTGACCCCTTGTTCGGTGTCGCGCGAGGTGAACTCGACGATGCCCGCGAGCGGATGGCCTTCGATCGTTGCGAACACGACATGCGCCGGCTCCGACACTTCGACGCGCACCTGAAAGTTGCCGCGCAACGGCAGCGCACCGGTCATGGTCGCGCCTTTCTCGACGCGATCCGGTGCTCCCGGCTCGGCGGAGAATTCGATCGGCATCAGCTCGTTCACGTGCTCGCGAAAGAGCGTCATCAGCGATACCGCGTTGTGCCGCGCGCCGCTGATCTCCGCCGCAAAACGCTTGTGCTCGAGCGCACCCACGCCCTCCTCGGGGAGCGTCTCCTGCAGCGCGTCAGCGAGCATGCGCAGTCCGCGATCGAGCGGAGTGCCTTCGATGTCGAGGAGGTCGAGCGCGTTGTCGCCGCGGATCACGTTCTCTTCGCCGAGCATCTTCAGCTTGTTCTCGTCGATCGGCACCGCGGTCATCTTCGCCGTGAGCTGTGCGATCGCATTCGGCACCGGCACGCGCATCGGCGAACGTCCCGTGATCTCCGCAAAGCGCCGCACGAGATCGTTCATCGTGGTGATGTCCGGTCCAGCGGCTTCGAGCACGGCGCGCGTCTGATCGTCGCGCTCGACGACAGCGGCGAGCAACTTCGCGAGATCTTCGTGCCACAGCGGCTGAAACTGCTGTTCTCCGTTGTCGATCACCGGCACGGCCGGCAGCATGCGCACCATCTTGAGAATGAGCGAGATCACTTCGTCGCCCGGTCCGTACACGTTGCCGGGACGGACGATGGTCCAGTCGAGCGCCGACTCCCGTACCAGCGCTTCCGCTTCGCGCTTCGATTGGTGATAGTCGGACGAGCCGCGTTCCGCACCGAGCGAGGAGATGTACACGAACCGCTTCACGTTTGCGCTCTGCGTTTCCTCGAGCAGGTTCTTCGTTCCGCCGACATTCACGGCTGCGAATGTCACGTCCGGCGGGTTCTCGACGACGATGCCGGCGATGTGCAGCACAGCGTCGCATCCCGAAGCGGCACCGCGAAGCGACGACGCCTCGGCGACGTTGCCTTCGAACGGCTCCGCGCCCGGCCACTGCTTCGCGTCTTCCTTCGCGTGTCGGGAGAGGAGTCGCACGGTGTGTCCACGTGCGATCAGCTCAGGGATGACGCCTTCACCGATCACTCCGGTACCGCCCGTCACGAGGATTTTCATGGTTTGCAGCAAACGCAAAAGGCGGGCCCTTGCGAGCCCGCCGTCGCCCTCCCCAACCCTCTCCCCCGAGAGGGAGAGGGTTGGGGGTGAGGGGGGAACTTACTTCTTCGGGACCGGTTTGCCTTCGACGTCGAGGATGACCACTTCGCCGAGGTTCAGCGAGCGGACGCCCTGTTCGATCTTGGCGAGGTCGCCGACCAGGAGCAGCGAGAGCTTGTCCGGCGCGACGTACCTCTTCGAGGCCGCCTGCACCTGCTCCATCGTCGCCGACGCGGTGACGTCCACTTCGCGCTGCAACTCGGTCATCGGCAGGTTCTGCGACCACAGCGTCGCGATCTGTCCGGCCACGCGGCCGAGCGATTCGAACTGCTGCGAGTAGCCGCGCACGCGGCCCTGCTGCGCCGTCGTGAGCTCGGCCTGCGAGATCGGCTTCGCGCCGGCGAGATTGTTCATCTCGTTCACGAACTCGACCACCGACTCCTTGGTCTTGTCCGTCTGCACGCCGCCCGACGACCACCACATGCCGAAGTCGGTGTAGTTGGCCATGTTCGAGAACACGCCGTACGAGTAGCCCTTGTTCTCGCGCAGGTTGAGGTTGAGGCGCGTGCCGAAGCCGCCGCCGCCCCACACTGCATCGACGAGGCGGAACGCGTAATAGTCATCGACGCTGCGCTTCGGTCCCGGCATGATCTGCGAGACCACCGTCTGCGCCGCATCCTGGCGATCGACGAGATACACGCGGCCCGGCTGCGCCGGACGCGGTGCCGGAATCGTGATCGCGGGGGCGCTGCCCGCCGGCCACGATCCGAACGCGGCATTCGCCGCCTTCATCGCGTCTTCCATGGTGATGTCGCCGACGAACGTCAGCGACGACGAGCCCGGCTTGAAGTAGGTCTGGTGATACGACGCGAGATCCGCGCGCTCGATCTTCTGCACCGTCGACGGCAGTCCCTGATTCGGGCGTCCGTACGGATGATCCGCACCGAACGCGAGCATCGCTCGTACGCGGCCGGCGACGACGTTCGGGTTGTTGTTCTGCTGCGCGAGCGCGTCGAGGTGACGCTTCTTCTCGCGATCGACTTCCGACGCCGGGAACTCCGGATTGCGAACGACGTCGGCGACGATGTTCAGTGCGGGCGTGAGATTGCGCGAGAGCACCTCGAAGTTCACGGCCGCGTATTCGCGCGCCGCGAAGCCGCTCAGCTCCGTGCCGAGATCGCCGAGGGCGTCTTCGATCTCCAGTGCCTTGCGGGTCTTGGTGCCCATGTCGATGGTGGTGATGGCGAGATGCGCCACACCTTCCTTGCCGCCCGGATCGGTGATCGTGCCGGCTTTCGTCGCGAAGTTGACCGCGACCTTCGGCAGATCACGGCGCTCGACGACGTAGATCGTCATGCCGTTGTCGAGTTTCGCCGTCTTCACTTCCGGCGTCACGAAACCGCGATCGGCCGCGATCTGCGGCGCTTTGCTGCGGTCGAGCGTGTCGGCCGCGGCGCGCGCCGAGGTCTCCGGATGGAAGCGGACGAGCAGGCGGTTGCGCGTGTCGAGGTACTTGCTGACCGCTTCCTTGATGCTGGCCGCGGTGGCGTTGCGATAGCGCTGCACGTCTTCGTTGAACTTGGACGGGTCGCCGAGGAACGTGTTGTATTGGCCGAGGAGATCGGCCTTGCCGCCAAATCCGCCGATGCGCTCCAGGCCGGTCACGAAGTTGTACTCCCACTTCGTTTTCGCGCGTTCCACTTCTTCCGCGGTCGGGCCGTTCTTCGCGAGACGCGCGATCTCATCGGTGACAGTCTTCTCGATGTCGGCGAGCGAAGCGCCCGGGCGCGCCGTCGCGTTCACGACGAAGAAGCCGGAGATCTCCATGCCGTTGTTGAACGAGCTGACGTTCGACGCGAGCTGCTTGTCGTAGACGAGGTTCTTGTTCAGGCGCGACGAGAGGCCGTCGGTGAGGATGAGCGAGGCGAGGTCGAGGTCCGCGTCGCCTCTCTCAAAGTACGCGGGCGTAGGCCAGGCGAAGTACGTGCGCTCCTGCGGCACGCGGTCCATGACTTCGACGATCTTCTCGCCGTCGAGCACGGGCATGTAACGGTCCGGACGATCGAGCGCCGGTCCGGCCGGGATGCCGCCGAAGTACTTCTCGACGAGCTTCTTCGCTTCCGCCGGATCGAAGTCGCCTGCGATGGTGAGCGTCAGATTGTTCGGCGTGTAGTAGCGGCGGAAGAACTCGCGCACGTCTTCGAGCGTCGCGGCGACGAGGTCTTCGTGGCTGCCGATGACCGACCACGAATACGGATGGCCGGCCGGGTGCAGGTTTTCGAGAATGAGCGTGAACCAGCGGCCGTACGGCGTGTTCTCGAGGCCCTGGCGGCGCTCGTTGCGCACGACCGCGCGCTGCTCGTCGAGCTTCTCCTGCGAGATCGTTTCGGCGAGCGTCGCCAGACGATCGGACTCGACCCACAACAGATACTCGAGACTGGCGGACGGCACGGTCGCGAAGTAGTTCGTGCGGTCGTTGCTGGTCGTGCCGTTCACGCCGCCTTCCTGCAGGTTCGCGCCCGCTTTTTCGACCGCGTCGAAGTATTCGCCGGGCACGTTCTTCGAGCCCTGAAACATCTCGTGCTCGAACAGGTGCGCGAAGCCGGTGCGGCCCGTGCGCTCGTTCTTCGACCCGACGTGATACCACTGGTTCACGTGCACGATCGGCAGCTTGCGGTCGACATGCAGGATCACGTCGAGGCCGTTCGGCAGCTTGTAGTGCTCGATGTCGACTTTCGGGATTGCGGCGGCCGCCGCGGGCGCGTCGGCTGCTTTTTTCTGGGCGAGGGCGGGAACAGCGAGGAACAACGAAATGCAGATCAGTTGAAGCGCTCTGGAAAACTTCGGCGTCACACTTCCTCCTTTTGAAGAACTGTCGTTATACGGCGGATGCACAGCCGGGTTTCGGTCGAATCCGCAACAAGAGCCGACCGTCTCTCCAGGTTCGGGCCGTCGGCCGGAAGCCCTCCGTCGTTCTCTCAGTGCGGCACGCCCGCAACGTAGTACAGCGCGCACAGAATCGCCAGCACGATCGCGCCTGCGCGAAGCTCGCGTGCGCGGCCCGCGAGAACCTTCATGATCGGGTAGAGGATCAGCCCGGCAGTCAGCCCGTTCGCGATGTTGAACGTGAACACCATCACCACCACGGTCATGAACGCGGGCACGAGCTCCGTCAAGTCGTCGAAATCGATTTTTGCGATCGAGCCGAGCATCAGCATCCCGACGATGAGCAACGCGGGTGCATAGGCAAACTGCAGCGCCTGCATCGGCTCGAAGAGAGGAATGAAGAAGAGAGAGATGACGAAGAGAGCGCCCGTGACGAGCGACGCGACGCCGGTGCGCGCGCCTTCGCGAATGCCGGTCGCCGATTCGATGTACGCGCCGCTCGTCGAGGTGCCGACCAGGCCGGCGGCGACGCAGGTGATCGCGTCCACGAGCATCGGCTTCTCGATCTCGGGGAAGTCCCCTTTCTCATCGAGCATCCCTGCGGTAGCGCCCAGGGCCACGAGAGTGCCGAGGGTATCGAGGAGTGACATCAGGAAGAGCGTGAGCAGGATCGGCAGGAAACTCAGCTTCAGCACCGAGACGACGTCGAGCTGGAACGCGATCGGGGAAAGGTCATACGGCAAGGCGACGATGCTCGTCGGCAGTTTCGCGACACCTGCGATCGCACCGGCGATCGCCGTCACGATCATGCCGATGAGAATCGCACCGGGCACGCGCCGATAGAGCAGGGCAGCGGTCACGACGAAGCCGAAGAGCGCGAGCAGGACCGTTATGCTACGCACGTCGCCGAGTTGCACCGGCACCGCCTGCGCGCTCTTCACGATGCCGGCCTCGAACAGTCCGATGAACGTGAGAAAGAGGCCGATGCCCGCCGCGAAGCTGTGCTTCATCGAAGGCGACACGGCACCGGCGAGCCATTGACGGACGCCGAGAAGCGTGATGATCAGGAAGATGATGCCGCTGACGAAGACGGCGCCGAGGCGCTGTTGCCACGTGATGCCGAACGCCGCGAGTCCGAACGCGATGAATGCGTTCTCGCCCATGTACGGCGCGACCGCGATCGGACGCTTCGCGTAGACGGCCATGAGCAGCGTGCCGAACGCCGCGATGACAATCGTGGCGACGGTGCTGGGGCCACGTGGGATTCCGGCGAAAGAGAGGATGGCGGGATTGACGACGATGATGTACGCCATCGACACGAAAGTCGTGACGCCGCCCACGATTTCAGTGCGGAGTGCGGATCCGCGAAGGTGAAACACGTGCGCGGATTATAGGCGGCCTGAAATCTGGAGCGACGGGCTCTTAGCCCGTCGCTCCAGATGGGGCCGTGAAGCGAAACTAACCGACGTGAACGCCGCTCGCATCCACCGCGGTCACGCCGCTCACCTGGCGGACTCGATTGACGATTGCGTCTTTGTCCGCCTGGCTGTCGACGTGGCCGGAGAGTTTGACGCGTCCGCCTTCCGTCACGTCGACCTCGAGCGCGAAGGTCTTGCCGGGAACGGCCGAGGCGATAGCCCCGCGCACTTCGACCACCATTGCCTCTTCGTCAGCCGCCTCGGGCAACTGGCGATTCAGCGAGCAAGCGGCCGTGGCGAGCACGACCAGCAGCAGCGAGAGAAAAATCCATGTGCGATTGCGATTCATACAGCGTGTTCCTCCTTACGGCTGAGGGGAATAGCAACGGCTGTTCCCGGCTCATGCTGGTGCGTCTATTGCTCTAAATAACCATCGGAAACCTGTCGTAAACGACAAGGAGATGACATGAGCAACTTTAGACAGAACAAGAACTTATCCGGACGACCGGCGCTGCCGGCGTTCGTCGCACTTTCGCTTTGCGCCTCCATGCTCGCGTTCGGCTGCACCACCGACCGCAACCTCGGCAACGGTGACCCCGTCGTGACTCCGGGACTGCGCAGCTCGCCGACCGGCGGCTCGTCCGTGGGTTCGGAAAGCGCGCCCACACCGCCTCCAATGATGTCTTCGGCGGCGTACTCCTCCCAACCTGTATCCGAGTCGCTGTCGGTCGTGAGGGCGCGTAAGGGCACGCGTCTCACCGCCGATGAAGCCGCCGCAATCATGGCCGACAATCAGCCGCGCGTTCGCGTCCTCGGACCGGCGTCGCCCGACAACGGCGGCCGTCCGTACGTCTCGGATCGCCTCCTGGGCATCACGCAGCAGCAGTCCTATCCGCAGCAGCTCACGATCAACTCATCGATCAACTCCGCGAACAACGGCATCGCGCCCGCGGCCATCACCAGCGGCATCGGTGAAACGTTCGGCACGCCGTCGATCGATCCAACGACCGGCGCCGTCACCACGACTCCTGTGAACACGAGCATCGCGGGTGGTGCTGGTACGACGCTGACCCCGACGGGTGCGACCTTCAGCGCTCCTCCGGGCACGTTCGCCAGCGTACGCACGCTCACGCCAACCGCAGCCGTGGTCCTGAATCCGCCGGCGAGCATCTCGGGTTCGCCCGCGGTCGCGAGCGCAAGTCCCACGCAGACGTCGGCGGGCACCACGACCGCTACATCCGCGACCACGATCTCTCCGACGAGCGCTGCCAGTCCGGTACGCATCGTCAACTCGGACGGCCGGATCACCGTCACCAACAGCAGCACCAGCGGTCGTCAGCAGTAACGGGAGCACGGCGAGGCCATGGCAGAGATCCGCATCGGCACGTCGGGTTACCACTACAAACACTGGGTCGGCCGGTACTATCCGGCCGGCCTGAAGTCATCCGAGATGCTCGCGCATTACCTGCGCGACTTCGACACGGTCGAGCTCAACAACACCTTCTATCAACTACCGAACGAATCGACGTTCGATAACTGGCGCGACGCCACGCCGCACGATTTCCTCTACGCCGTCAAAGGGAGCCGCTTCATCACGCACATGATCAAGCTCAAGGACGCGCAGCGCGGCTTGACGAACTTCATGCCGCGCGCCGAGCGACTCGGATCGAAGCTCGGTCCGATCCTCTGGCAGTTGCCTCCGGGATGGAAAGTCAACGTCGAGCGGCTCGAGGAGTTTCTCTCGCTGCTCCCGCGCGAACATCGCTACACCTTCGAGCTCCGCAACCCGACGTGGATGACCGACGCGGTGTACGAAGTGCTGCGCAAGTACGACGCCGCGTTCTGCATCTACGAGCTCGCCGGCTATCAGTCGCCGATCGAGATCACCACGGACTGGACGTACATTCGCCTGCACGGGCCCACGCACTTCAAGTATCAGGGCAGCTACAGCGACGCGCAGCTCGCGGAGTGGGCGGCGCGCATTCGCACCTGGAGTCGCAAGATGCGCGCGGTCTACGTTTACTTCGACAATGACGACTCCGCTTACGCCGTCGACAATGCGCTCACGCTGAAGAAGATGCTGGGGCGGCTGGCGCAACGCAAAGCCGCGTGACTTAACGCCGTCCTTTGCTCGCAATCGCGCGTGCTACGATCTTTTCGCTCCCTCTGAACGAAAGGATCCCCGATGGCGCTCGTGGCAGCAGAGCACGACCCGTGGTCGCGGAAACGCGTACTGGCCGTGTATCTGCAGCATGGCGCGGCCGGTCTCCTTGCGCTGATCGCGGCCACGTACTTCCGCCGCGACGCGCCGGGCGCCGTCATCGAAGCGCTCGGCCCCTCCGCCGGGATCCTGATCATCCTCTTCTTCCTCTCGTCCGTCCTCCTCGCGCTGCTCAAGTTCAAGCTGACCGAGGAGATTTACGTGTCGCTGGCGGTGACGGTGTATATCGCCATGTGTCCGCTTCTGGGCATGGTGATGTCGGCATGGATCGCGGTGATCGCGGCGGCCGCGCAACGAGTGCTCGGCATGATGCAGATCGGCCCGTTGCGCGTGGACATGCGCGATGCGCGCTTCGAATGGGCGCGCACGTTCGCGCTGTGTGCCACTTACGGCATTCCCATCGTCGTCGCCGTGCTCGTGTTCGAAGCCCTCGGCGGAACGGTGCCGCTGATGGACTCGAGCGTCCTCGGCGCGTTGCGCATCGCCGCGTGCGGCATCGCGCTCGTCCTCACGAACAACATCATCGTCTCGCGCGTCGAGCGTGCGTACGGCTACCGGATGGCCACCATCGTCAAGACGGCGATGGTCGACACGTCGATTTACATGGTGACCATTCCGTACGCGATCCTCATGGCGTTCTCGTATGGAGCGATCGGATGGGGCGGCGTGCTCGCCTCGATGTTCACGTGGATCCTCGCCAATCTCGTGGCGCGCATGCTCGCGCAGGTGCGCGTCGATCGCGAGCAGCTCATCCAGCGGCTGGCGTCGCTGACGAACATCGGCAAGACCATCTCGGTGAACTTCTCCACCGACGAGCTGCTGATGCAGGTCTTCACCGAATGCCGCAAGGTGATCGATGTCTCCATGTTCGGCATCGCGCTGCATGACACCTCGACGAACGAGTTGTCGTTCGAACTGTATGTCGTCGACGGCGAAGTACGTCCCAAGGTGCGGCTGCCCGTGACCGACGAGGGCCTCAACTGCTGGGTCTTCAACAAAGCGCAGCCACTGCTGCTCGGCAGCTCGAGCGAAGAGCGAAAGTACGGGGTCAAGGCGCTGGATGATGGTTTGCGAACGGAGTCGTGGCTGGGCGTGCCGATGATCGCGCGCGACCATGTCATCGGCGTGATCTCCATGCAGGCTTACAAGAAGCACGCGTTCACGCAGGGCGATCTCGTCCTGCTGACCGCGATTGCGAATCAGGCCGCCGCCGCGATCGAGAACGCGCATCTCTATCGCGACCTCGAGGGATTGAACATCGCGCTCGAGCATCGCGTGAGCGAGCGCACGAACGAGTTGCGCGAGACCAACCTGCGCCTCATCGCGGCAGACAGCTCGAAAAATCAGTTCCTGGCGAGCATGTCGCACGAGCTGCGCACGCCGCTGAATGCGATCATCGGCTTTTCATCGATTCTTCTGCAGGTCACGCAGACGCTGCTGCCGGCGCGGCTGTACAAGATGGTCGAGAACATCAAGACCGCGGGCAGCCATCTGCTCGATCTCATCAACGACATCCTCGACCTGGCGAAGATCGAGACCGGCAAGCTGCAGCTCGAGCTGCATCCGTTCGATGTTCGCGAGACCATCGCCACCGTCGATCGCGTGATCAAGGGAATGGCCGCGGAGCGCGACGTCACGGTGGTCACGCGCCTCGATCCCGCGCTCGACACGGCGCATCTCGACGAAGTGCGCGTCAAGCAGATCCTGCTGAATCTCTTGTCCAACGCCGTGAAGTTCTCGAAGAGCGGCGGCTACGTTTATCTCTCCGTTACGCGGTTGCTCGCCGACGATTCACCGCTCGGTTGCGAAACGATCCGCATCGAAGTGAGCGACACCGGCATCGGCATCGCGAGCGACGAGCTGTAGCGGATCTTCGATTCGTTCTATCAGGTCACCGGTCCGCGGCAGAAAGGCGGCACCGGCCTCGGACTCTCGCTGACGCGCAACTTCGTCGAGATGCACCACGGAAAGATCTCGGTGCGTTCCGAGGAGGGGAGGGGATCCTCGTTCATCGTCGATTTGCCGCGGTCGTATGACGCGGCGTTGGAGCGACGGGCTCTCAGCCCCTCGGCAGCGGAAGCAACGGGCTGACGCCTCATCCGCCTTCGGCACCTTCTCCCCTCAGGAGGGGAGAAGGCTACGAGGTGGCCCTCGCCCCGCTTGCGGGCAGAGGGTGGGCCGAAGGGCCGGGTGAGGGGTCGATGATCGAGCGCTTACTTGCGATCGCCGCCGCCGAAGAGGCGCAACAGCATCAGGAACAGGTTGATGAAATCAAGATACAGCGCGAGCGCGCCGAAGATGGCCAGGTTCTCGCGCAGTTCCGGCGCCGTCGCGTATGCCTTCAGCTTCTGCGTGTCGTAGGCGGTCAGGCCGAGGAACACGAAGACGCCGATGATGGAGATGGCGAACGAGAAGGCGGACGACTTCAGAAAGATGTTGATGACGCTGCAGATCAGGATGCCGATCAGGCCCATGAAGAAGAACGAGCCCCACGATGTGAGATCGCGCTTCGTCACCATTCCATAGACGCTCATCGCGCCGAACATGCCGGCCGCGGAGACGAACGCCTGGAAGATCGTGCCGCCTGAATAGATGAAGAAGATCGAGCTGAGCGTCAGCCCGTTGAGTAGCGAGAACACCAGAAACACCGATGCGGCGGTGCCTGCTGACATCTTCGTGATGCGGAACGACAGATACATCACCAGACCGAGCTCCGCGATCATCAACACCCAGGGCATGGCGCGATTGCCGAAGATGAGCTGCTTCATCGCGGCGGATTGCACGACCCAGAATGCGGCGCCGGCGGTGATGAGCAGACCGCCGAACATCCACGCGTAGACAGAGCGGATGAAACTGCGTTCCACTTCGGCCGTCTGCGCGGTGCGGCCGTCGATCCATGCAGGTTGCTGAGGTCGATACGGGTATTGGCTCATGAGCTGCCTCCAGTTGGCGATTCTAAACAACGTTCGTGCCCGGGTGTAGTCCTTGCACGCCGGAAATTCACAATGCTAGACTCACGTTATTCGCATTAACTTGACTACGGGATGCTCAGATTTCCCGGAATAGGAGAAGGAAATGTCCAAAATCATCGGCATCGACCTCGGGACGACGAACTCCGTCGTCGCCGTCATGGAAGGCAATGAGCCGAAGGTCATCGTCAATGCCGAAGGCAGCCGCATCACCCCGTCGGTGGTCGGTTTCGCCAAGAATGGCGAGCGTCTCGTCGGCCAGGTCGCCAAGCGCCAGGCGGTCACCAACCCCGAGAACACGATCTTTTCGATCAAGCGCTTCATGGGACGCAAGTTCAATGAAGTCAACGAAGAGATGAAGATGGTCCCCTACACGGTGAAGCAGGCGCCGAACGGCGACGTCCGCGTCGACGTGCAGGGCAAGCTGTATTCGCCGCCCGAGATCTCCGCGATGGTCCTGCAGAAGCTCAAGCAGGCCGCCGAAGACTACCTGGGCGAGAAGGTGGACCGCGCGGTCATCACCGTCCCCGCGTACTTCAACGACTCGCAGCGCCAGGCTACCAAGGATGCGGGCGAGATCGCCGGCCTGAAAGTCGAGCGCCTCGTGAATGAGCCGACCGCGGCCGCGCTCGCGTACGGCCTCGACAAGAAGAAGAACGAGACCATCGCCGTGTATGACTTCGGCGGCGGCACGTTCGACATCTCGATCCTCGAGGTCGGCGACGGCGTGGTCGAAGTGAAGTCGACCAACGGCGACACGCACCTCGGCGGCGACAACATCGACCAGCGCATCATCGACTGGATCATCGACGAGTTCCGCAAGGACCAGGGCATCGACCTGTCGAAGGACAAGATGGCTCTGCAGCGCCTGCGCGAAAGCGCCGAGAAGGCCAAGATCGAGCTCTCGTCCACGATGTCCACGGACATCAACCTGCCGTTCATCACAGCCGACGCGTCGGGTCCGAAGCACCTCAACCTCGCGCTGACGCGCGCGAAGTTCGAGCAGCTCATCGGCGACATCGTGTCGAAGACGATGGGTCCTGTGCGGCAGGCGCTCACGGACGCGGGCGTCGATCCGAAGAAGATCGATGAAGTCGTCCTCGTCGGCGGTTCGACGCGCATCCCGATGGTGCAACAGGCCGTGAAGGATTACTTCGGCAAGGAGCCTCACAAGGGCGTCAATCCCGACGAAGTGGTCGCGGTCGGCGCGGCGGTGCAGGGCGGCGTGCTCGGCGGCGACGTCAAGGACGTGCTGCTGCTCGACGTCACTCCGCTGTCGCTCGGCATCGAGACGCTCGGCGGCGTGATGACGAAGCTCATCGAGCGCAACACGACCATCCCGACGCGCAAGTCCGAGACCTTTTCGACCGCGGCCGACAATCAGACCTCGGTCGAGATCAAGGTCTATCAGGGCGAGCGCGAGATCGCGTCGGCGAACAAGCTGCTCGGCGCGTTCCATCTCGTCGGCATTCCGCCGGCACCGCGCGGGATCCCGCAGGTCGAAGTCACGTTCGACATCGACGCGAACGGCATCATGAACGTCTCGGCCAAGGACCTCGGCACCGGCAAGGAGCAGAAGATTACCATCACCAGCTCCTCCGGTTTGTCGAAGGACGACGTCGAGAAACTCGTGCGCGACGCTGAGACGCACGCGGATGAAGACCGTAAGCGTCGCGAGCAGGTCGAAACGAAGAATCAGCTCGACACGCTCGTGTATCAGGTCGAGAAGATGCTCAGCGAGAACCGCGAGAAGCTCAACGGCGGCGATGTGCAGTCGCTCGAGAGCGCGATCGGTGAGGCCCGCAAGGCGATGGAGCAGGGCGACGTCGAATCGATGCGCCAGGCAACCGACAACCTGCAGAAGGCTTCGCACAAGCTCGCCGAAGTGATGTACCAGCAGCAGTCCACGGGCGGTGGCCCGGGTGCGGGTGCAGGCTCGGGCGGCGCAGGTACCGGCAGCGGCTCCTCGGCCGACGACGTCATCGAAGCGGAAGTGGTCGACGAAGCGAAGTAATCAAGTCTCTCCCATTCACCCTCTCCCCCCCTTGGGGGAGAGGGCAGGGTGAGGGGGCAACAGTCATGGCAAAACGCAGAGCTGACGGCTACGTGATGATCTCGATCATCTCGGAGCGCTACAACATCCACCCGCAGACGCTCCGCCTGTATGAGCGCGAAGGGCTGATCAAGCCCGCGCGCACATCCGGCAATACGCGTCTGTACGGCGAGGATGAGATCCGCAAGCTCGAGATGATCCTCACTCTCACCCGCGACCTCGGCGTGAACCTGGCCGGCGTCGAGGTGGTGCTGCAACTCGCGCGGATGATGGGAGAGGCCGACGTGCGCTTCGACCGGCTGCTCGACTACATCCGCCAGACGATGCTCGACAAGCGCCACGGCATCGAGCGCGAGAATGCGCTCGTGAAGGCGATGCCGTTCCACCTCACGAAGGGCCGCTCCTAGAGACGACGAGGGGCCGCCGGAGGCCTTCGCCGGTTTCTGGGAGTACACTTCCCGCCATCGGAGGTGCCTATGGTCCGTTACCTCGTAACGTTGGCTCTGATCCTCTCGGTGCTCTCTTTCGGATGTGGTGGTCGGCAGGCAGAAGTCCCCGCGACTTCCGCGACCAGCGCGCCATCCGCCCCCGCAGCGACTCCCGCCGCTGATACCGCCCCCGCGCCGGCTCCGGCGACGACCGCTTCCGCCGCAGTCGTACCGGCCGCGCCGCCGGCGGGTACCGTCATTGCGAGCGAGACGTACTCGAAGGATTCGAACGTGCGCGCCGATCTCACGGAAGTCCGTCGCGTCAGCGGCGGCGCATTGCTTGTGAAGTGGCGCGTCACCAACACCGGCCAGAGCAATGTCTATTACGACTTCTCGTGGGACGACCTCTATTACGTCGATCCCGCCGAGAACAAGAAATACGAATACCTCAAGGACAGTGAAGGCAATCGGATCATCGACGTCGCGTGGGGCACGTTGAAGCCGGGTGAGCAGCGCTCCAATTGGGCGAAGTTCCCCGCGCCGCCGGCGACGTCGACGAAGATCAGCCTCATGTTGCCGAAGTTCCCGCCGCTCGAGGACGTGCCGGTGGCGCCGTGAAACTCTTCGCGGCGCTGTTGCTCCTGGCGGTCGCTTACAAGCCGGAAGATCCGGTTCCAGCCGGCGCGACCGGAAAAATCCTGCCCATCAGCGGCAGGGTGCTCGAGATTCGCGGCCTCGCTGCCGCCGTGAGCGGCAAAACAGAGCAGCTCGCGGCCGCACTGCAAAGCCTCGGCGCGAAACAAGTCGGCCTGGAAGTGCGCATCGCGTTGTCGAGCGACGTGCTTTTCGACTTCGACAAAGCCGTACTCCGTCCCGCAGCGACACCTTCATTGGAAAAGGTGGCGGTCGTGATTCAGTCGTATCCGAAAGCAACGGTGGCCATTGAAGGGCACTCCGATAATGTCGGAGCGGATGCCTATAACCAGGCCTTGTCGGAGCGGCGTGCGGCCGCCGTGCAGTCGTGGCTGACATCGCATCAGGTAACAGCGCCGATCTCGACAAAAGGGTGGGGCGAGACGAAACCGGTCGTTCCCAATACGAATCCGGACGGCTCCGACAATCCCGACAATCGTCAGAAAAACCGACGCGTGGAGATCGTGGTCAAGACAGGTTGAAGCGTCACTCCATCGCAAGGAGGATCACCCATGCCCCCTGTCACGTCGCATCCCTCCGGTTCGTTCTGCTGGATCGAGCTCGCCACGACGGATCTTGCTTCCGCCCGCGCGTTCTACACAGGTTTGTTCGGATGGGACGTGCACGAAATGCCGATGAGCGAGACGGAGGTCTACACGATTTTTCGCAAAGGAGGTCTCGACGTCGCGGCCATGCACGGCCATACAGCGGGTGGTCCTCCGAACTGGATGTCGTATATCGCGGTCGATGACGTCGACGATTTCGTCCTGAAGGCGAAAGGACGTGGCGGAAACGTGCTTGCGCCGCCGATGGATGTTTTCGGCGCGGGGCGCATGGCCGTGCTCGTGGACGATCAGAGTGCGGTGTTCGCGGTATGGCAAGCGATGCAGCACATTGGCGTCCAACTGCGCGACGAGCCCGACTCGCTTTGCTGGAACGAGTTGCAAGCGCGCGACGTCGAGGCGGGCAAGCGGTTCTATCCGCCGCTCTTCGGCTGGCGCATGAAGGAGTCCTACGAATACACGGAATGGCATCTCGGCGAGAACGCCGTCGGCGGCATGCTGCCGACCAAAGCGCCGCCCGAGGCGCCGGCTTTCTGGTTGCCGTACTTCGCGGTGGAGGATTGCGATGCCGCGGCCGCGAAAGCGCAATCGTTCGGCGGCATTGTGCACGTGCCGCCGATGGACATCGAGCACGTCGGCCGCTTCAGCGTGCTGATGGATGGTCAGGGCGCCGCATTCGCGGTCATCAAATTGACGTTGTAATGCGCTTGCGGCGCGTCGCGAGCTCGCGCGTCGCGCCGCGATGGCAGGGGATGCACAGCGTGCGCATGTTGTCGAGCGACGAATCGCCGCCTTCGACGACCGACACGACGTGATCCGCTTCCCACCACGATTTGCGTTTCTTGTGGATCACGCCGCGCTCCTGCAGTGAGCGCAATTCGCGCATGCGCTGCGCGAAGGGGAGGCGCATGATCCTGCGGCGCAGCTTGTGTGTATCGAGGCGGCACAGCGCGCAAATACCGGCGTCACGCTCGAACACGCACTCGCGCAGATAACTCGTGCTGGAGCGCAGCCGCCACTCGTGCACACAGGCGTCCGAACAGAATGTCCGCCGCCGTCCGCTCACCGCTCCCTTGCACCACCGGCACATCGGAGCGATTCTAGCGCGAATGAAATTCGCCCATGGTGCGATTCTGCTGGTGCTGCTCATGCGAACCGCGAGTGCGGACGAACCGGACGTTCCGCGACGATTCGAGTTCAAGTTCGGCGGCCAGGCGATCTGGATCTCGCAGCGTGAACTTTTCACGGAAGGTGGGTCTGTGCGTCAGGGCATCCTCCGCGAGCAAGACTGGTCGGCGCTCGAGCGCCGGCGGGACATGAAGAAGGACGGCGAGTGCGACGTGCAGTTCATCGGGTCCATGGACGCATATGAATCGAATGTCAGGACATGGGACGCTCTATTGGCCGGCGGGATCATCGATTTTCTATGAGCACGGCGGCGTGCTCGTGGCGGCGCCGTACTTCCGGGATGATCCTGACGTCGCGCGATTCAAATCCCTGCAGAGCATCACCGATCTATTGCGATCGATGGAGAAGTCACAAGGGCGCTGACGCGCCCCTGTGATCAGACCGCAACGGGTTCAAAGACCGGCAGTTCGATTGCCACCGAGGCCGCATTGACGGTCGCCGCGATCCGAATCGCGTCATGCACCTGCTCCTCGGACAGTCCACCCTTGATCACGACGTCCTCGTGCGAGCGGATGCACATCTCGCACGCATTGATCGCGCTGACCGCGAGGCAGAACAGCTCGAAGTCGATCTTGTTCGACGCCGGCTTCACAATGCGCTGCATGCGCAGGCGCGCCGGCATCTGCGAATACGACTCCTTGCCGACCATGTGGCGGAAGCGGTAATAAACGTTGTTCATCGCCATCAGCGCGGCCGCGGCCAGTGCGTCGTCGATGACCCCGGCGGTCACTTCGGCGCGGGCTTCATTGACGATTGCGTCGCGCAGGCGTTCGTTACGAGTGGCGATCGCCGAAGCGATCGCCACTCCCCAACGTTGCGCCGGCGTGAGTGCTCCCGGCTGCAGGACGCTTTGCAGGTTGAGCTTGATGTCTTTGGCCGCGTCGGGAATCGCGGCGCGGAGATGCTCGAGACTCACGTTGGCGCTCATGGTTACGCCACCTTGATGGTCTCTTCGCCCTTCTGCCAGTTGCAGGGGCAGAGCTCGTCGGACTGCAGCGCGTCGAGCGTGCGCAGCGTTTCCCCGACGTTGCGGCCGACCGACAAGTCGTACGCGCTGACCGAGCGGATGATGCCATTCGGATCGACGACGAACGTCACGCGCAGCGCGACACCGCCCTCCTTGTGGATGATGCCCAGGTCATTGGCGAGCGTCGGACTGATGTGCACGAGCGGGGTCGGCAGATCGGCGAGATCCGGATGCGCATTGCGCCACGCCAGGTGCGAGTACTCATTGTCGGTGGAACCGCCGACGACGACTGCGTCGCGATCGGCAAAATCAGCGGTGTGCTTGCCGAACTCGACGATCTCGGTCGGGCAGATGAACGTGAAATCCTTCGGATAGGCGTAGAAAACGAGCCACTTGCCGGCGAAATCCTTGTTCGAGACGGTCTTGAATTCCTTCCCCTGCTCGCGGCCGACGTTCGCCTTCAGATTGAAATCGGGAAACTTGTCACCAACGGTCAACATGTGTACTTCTTCTCCTTTTCGAGTTTTCGCCCGTGCGGGACGGGCGGTCGTGTGGACTAGTGCTTGTGATTGCGGCGCGAGCTCTTCACTGTGCCGCGCATGACCACCTGATAGTCGTGCACTTCGTAATCGCGGAGCGACTCGATGTTGCACACCTGGACGCGGTCCCACGGCACGTCGTGAATGGCGCCCGTCTTTTCATCGATGAAGTGATGGTGTGTCTCCGTGATCGGGTCGAAGACGATGCTGTCCTCGCTCAGATTGAGACGCTGCAGCAATCCTTTATCGACGAAGAGATTGAGCGTGTTGTAGACGGTGGCGCGGGAGATCCAGGGGAAGCGCTCGCGGACGCGCTTCCACACCAGGTCGGCGGAAGGATGCTCGTGCGTGTGCAGGACGTAATCGCCGACGGCGACGCGCTGCGCCGAGGGTTGGATGCCGCTTTCGCGGAGCGTCGTGGCGGTATCTTTCGTCAGCACGGAGATTAGACTAAGTCTAAACTACGACGATGTCAAGAGTCGGATGGAGTCTCGATGCGCAAACAGACAAGTTTCCGTAACGACACTTCTCCGCTCCCTCCTGCTAGACTGCGCCCGCTCCTCCAATCTGGCGTGTGGCGCGGGCAGGGATGAAACCCGAAGAGATTTACCTCCAGAATCTCCGAACCATCGAGCGCATTGCCGCGTTCGTCGCGCGGCGCCATCATCTTTCGGCGAGCGAGGCCGAGGAATTCGTGCAGGAAGTGCGCGTGCGATTGCTGGATGACAATTACGCGGTCATCCGCAAATTCGAGGGCCGCAGCAGTTTCTCCACGTATCTCACCACTGTCATCGGCCGTCTTTTTTCACAATGGCGCGTCGAACAATGGGGCAAGTGGCGCCCCTCCGCTGAGGCCAAACGCCTCGGCGACAAGGCCATTACGCTCGAGAAACTCGTGTCGCGCGATGGCTTCACTGTGTCCGAGGCCGTGCACGTGCTGACTACGCCGGGCAGTTCCTCTTACACGATCGGCGAGCTGGAAGCGATCTATCTCCGGTTGCCGCCGCGCAATCCACGGCCGATGATGGTGTCGGAGGAGGTAATGCCGGACGTGCCGATCGAAGCGGACGCGTATGAGCGCATCGAAGCCGGCGACCGCATGCGCGCGTTGCGCAAGACCATGGAGGTCATCGACCGTGCCATCGACACGATGGATCACGAGGACCGGCTGATTCTGCGGATGCGTTTCTGCGAGGCCCGGCGAGTGCCCGACATCGCCAGCATCCTCAATCTCGATCAGAAGAAGTTGTATAAGCGTCTCGAGAAGCTCTTCCATGCGCTGCGCAGCGAGCTCGAGAATGCGGGCGTGAGTCACGACGACGTGCCGGGACTGCTGAACGCGGGGGACGAGGAAGTGCATCTCGGCTTGTTCACGACGGGAGAAATCCCGCCGCCCGGTCCCTCTCACGATCCAGGTGGGGACAAGGTCAGGCGGGAGGGGAGAATGAGATGACCACTCCCATGCTGATGATCGACCACCCGAGTGAAGAGACCCTCGCAGCTTTCGTGGACCATCGCCTCGAGGAACGTGTGCACCAGCAAACGACGCAGCACCTGGCCGATTGCGGCGAGTGCCGGGAGCTGGTGCTAATGGCCGCGGACTTTCAGGAATCGGAAAAAGTGGTGCCGGGCCGGTTCGGGAAGGGCCGCCTTGCCGCGATTGCCGCCGCGGTTGCGATCGCGGCTGGACTCGCTGTGGTCTTCCTGCCGCCGATTTTTCAGGATGACATGGGCGATGTCATCACCGCCGCGCGCGCGCTCGATGAACGCCCGTCCGAGGGACGTCTCGCCGGTCATCCGTACAAGAAGGAACCGCCGACCTATCGGAGTGGTGGAACTCCCGACCCGTCGGATGACGACTACTACGCGAAGAGAGCCGAGCTGTTCGACATCGTGAGTGACGCGAAGGATCCGCACGTTCGCGGAGTGGCGCTGCTGTTCGTGACGGAGAAGCCTGAGGACGTTGAGGCCGCCGTGCAGACCCTGGAAGAGGCATATTCGCGCGCGCGCGGCGCGGAACGCGATGCCGTTGCCATCGATCTCGCGGCTGCGTTGCTGTTGCGCGCGCGATGGGCTCCGCAAGTTGCGGGGCGAGCGTATGCGCTGTCGAACGACGTCTTCACGCGCACGCGCAGCGCAGATGCAGCATGGAATCGCGCGGTCGCGTTGGAGAAATTACAGCGCGACGCGGAAGCGATCGCGGCGTGGAACGATTACTTGAAGCTCGACCCTGCGTCCGAGTGGGCGCGCGAAGCCAGGAAAAACATCGAGTACCTCAGAGAGTTATCCCCAGCTCCACCGGCTCGGCCCCCCGCCTGAGCTTCGCGTCGTACAACTTCGCGTCCGATTCGGCGAGCAATGTGCCGAGGCTGCTGCCGCTGCCGGCGGTGGCGAGGCCGGTGCCGACGGCGACGGTGATCTCGTGACCGCCGATCTCCCATCGCAGATCCGCGATGCGGCTGCGGATCCGGTCCGTGATCTGCCGCGCCTCGGCCGCACCTGTCTCCGGCAACAGCAGCACGAACTCGTCACCGCCGTAGCGCGCGATCACGTCGCCGATGCGCGTGTGCTCTTTGAGACACGCGGCCACGTCCGCGAGGATGCGGTCGCCGACGAGATGCCCGTGCGTGTCGTTGATCTGTTTGAAACGATCCAGATCGAACAGCGCGACGCTCATGACCTTGCCGCCCGCGAGAATCTCGTCCGCGGCGCGGAACAACGCGCGCCTGTTCGCGATGCCGGTGAGCTCGTCGGTGAGCGCGAGCGTCTGCAGTTCCTCGTTGGCGAGGTGAAGCCGCCGTTCCATTTCGATCCGCCGCGCAGCGCTGCGCAACTTCGCGAGGATCTCGGAATCGGGCGAGCTCTTCGTCAGGAAATCGTCGAGGCCGCTGTCGAGTGCGCGCAGTTTCACGTCCGTACCGTCACTCGCCGTCAGCAGGATCGCGTAAAGACCGGGAAACGCCGACGCGGTGCGCGCGTGCCGCACTGTCTCGATACCGTCCATGCCCGGCATCGAAAGATCGATGAGCAGCACGCTGATGTCACCATCGCGACGGATGCGATCGATGGCCGCGGCGCCATCGTTCTCGACCACGACGTCGAAGCCGGCGCGCGTCAGCACGATCTGCAAGCGGCGCAGATAGTTCCGATCGTCATCGACCGCCAGCAAACGCAGCGGTTCCGGCGGTGCTCCGCTATCACTCTTACGGCGTACCGGTTCCTCGTCAGTGCCCATTGAGCGGCGACTTGGAGCAAGCGAGGTGCCGGATTCGACGGCGGTGTGACGTTGCTCACGAAATCGGAGCGCGCCGGCTTTGCCGCCGCACGTTATGGAGTGCGGCGGCTTTTGCCGCCGCGTTGGAAAACGGCAGCTTTGCTGCCGCACTCCATAGCTGCTTACTGCGCGGGTACGTATGTCGGGTCTTTGCTCTCGTTGTCGATCACGGAGCCGTACGCGGTCACGCGACCACTACCGCTGATCACTTCGACCGTCAGTCGCGCGTTGTAGGTCTGCCTGCCCGGATTCAGCAGGAGGATCGGGCGCAGTTGGCGGAACTCGTTCGGCGCCAGCGTGACCTCTGTCGACGCCGTCACCTTCGAGTCCGGCAGACTGAGTGAAAGCCGCACCGTCGCGCTGTTGCCGGTCAGTTCGCTGAGACCAACATTCGAGCGGAATTGATCCGACTCTTCGAGTTGCAGGATCTGTAACGAACGCTCTCCCGCTCCGACACCTTCTTCGGGCGTGACTCCCGGGATGAACTGTCCGAACGTACCGTTGTTCGCGACCGACGTGTACGTCCGGCCGGTCGCGACGAGCGAAGAGCTGCCCGGCGTCGTGATCAGGATCGAGCCGCCGGTGCCCGACTTGTTGAAGAGCGTCGGCAGGACGTCGTCGAGCACCAGCACCTCGCCGGCGCGGATCGTCCGCGGCTCGGCGGTGACCGGCGTACCGAATCCCGCGAAGCCATTGCCGGGATGGAAGGTCAGGGTGATCGGTACGTCAGTCGTACCGCCGTTGTACAGGCGCAGATCGGAGTGGAAGTTCTGCAGTCCGCCCGGCAAGTCGGCGATACCCGGGACGACGTAACGCGCCGCCGTGATCTTGCTCGCATCCACCGGCATGACCGCCAGCGGATCCGTGGTGACGTTGTCGAGCACCGAGGCGTACGCGGTCACCGCACCCGTGGGCGACTCCACCTCGATCTCGATGCGTCCGTTTTCGAGTGTCGGGATGCCGGCGTCGAGCTGGATGAAGCGATTCATCTGGCGATGCTCGCCGGGGAGGAGGCTGAACGGCACTTCCTTGAGCATCGTGCCGACGGTGTCGTAGATGCGGATCTTGCCGCTGGCGGGCTCACCGGCGCCTTCGACGATGCCGAGGTTCGTGCGGAACTTGGATGATTGGGCGACGTGCTGGAGCGAGAGCAGCTTCGACGGAGTGACCTCGCCCGGCAGCGGGATCCCGGACAACCGCTGCGTTGCGAAGTTCGTGAACGGCATCGCGGCGATGAACTGTCCGAACGTGCCGTTGATGGTGCTCGCGTACGTGCGGCTCGATGCGTAGGTCAGCGTCGACGAACTATTGAGCGGGCGGATCTCGAGCGAGCCGAAGCCGGTGTCGGTCGGGATCGCGCCATAGCCGAAGAAGTTCTTCACGATGTCGTTCAGCGCGATGGTCTGCTGTCCGTCGACCGTCACCTCCGTGACCTTGCTGCTCTGCGTCGCGTCCGTTTGCGTCGGCGTCATCGTGATCTGGTAGTTCACGGCGGACGAGCCGGCATTGGTCAGGCGGATGTCTGAGAGAAACGGACCGGTCGCGGTGTTGATGTGCGTCACGACCGGAATCGTCAGCGCATTGGCCGGCGGCAGTGTCTTCGTGCCCGGCGCGACGGGCGTGACCAGGCTGATCGAGATGGGGATGTTGAGCGTCGTTCCGGCATTCGCCGAGATGCCGCGCGCATCCGTGAGGTCGGTGAGCTCGACGCGCAATGCACCCGTGCTGGCGCCGGGCGGCAAACCGGTGGGCGACGCGGTCACTGTCAGCTCGATGCCTGTAGTCGGAAGCGTGCCCGAAGCCGGCGTGACGGAGAGATACGGCTTGTCCATCGTCGCGGCGAACCGCATCGGAGTCTCGCGGCCGGGGACGAAGATCTTGTACTGCACCGGCGTCGTGCTGCCGAACGGCACCGCGGCGTCGGCACCGCGCGTGGTGCCCGATTGCACTGCCTGCACGACCGTCTGCGCGACGCGCGAGAAAGGAGCCGCGCCGCCGCCGCAGTTCGTGGCGCGCACGCGATAGGAGTAAGTCGTGCTCGTCGCCAGGTTGTCGTGGAAGTACGTCTTCGAGAGGCCGTTGACCTGCGTCTGCGTGACGTTCGACGAGAAGTCGGCGCTGGTCGATTCCTCGATGATGAATTGCGCACTCGGATCCGAGACGGCAGTCCAACTCACCGTGTATCCGACACCCGACCGCGTCACCGGCGGCGCGCTGACGGTCGGAGTGCACGTCGGTGCGTCGACATTCGTGAACGCGTACGCGGAGCCGACCTCGTCGCCTTCCTCGCTGCCCACCCAGGTGATGGCCACCAGCGGCACGTTGGCCGTGGCGCCGCCGATGTCGACGGTGGAGGTGAAGCTTTGTCCAGCGCCGATGGACGTCTCGCCGAAGCAGAACGAGACGGCGACGCCGGAAAGCTCGCCGAAGTCTTCCGAGCCGAGGCACGTGTCCAGAGATAGCGAGGTGTCCGGTGCGCTGAGCTGCACCGACTCCGTCGATTCCTGGCTGAACCAGGCCGAGTAGACGAGGCCTGAGCATGACGACGAACCGTTGTTGGTAGTCGTCGAGGTGCAGGAGCTCGGCGCACCATGCACGCCGGTCTGACACGACACCACCATCGAAAGCTCACACGCCGCGAAGACGGGCATTGCGAGGAACAGCGCTACAGCGAACAGTAGAAAACGTCGAAGCACGAGAGGCCTCCCTGAGGATTCGAAGAACGGCTACGACTGCACTCTGACGAAGAACGCTTACAGGCTGCTTACGCGAGGAATGCGTATGTTACGCTCGCCGCAATTTGCGTCGGCTCCTTCCGTTCACGGGAATCGCGTTGTTCGTCATCGCCTGGCAGGCCGCGGTGGCCGCGTCGCCGATGACGCTCGTGCCGACACCGTGGCAATCCGCGCTGGCCATCGTCGAGCTCGCCGAAAAAGGGTTGCTCGTGCGGTACATGGTCGCCTCGCTGTTTCGGGTCACGTGGGGCTATCTCTGCGCCCTCCTGATCGCGGTCCCGTTCGGCGTGCTCCTCGGCCTGTGGCGCCGCGGTGAGCTCGCCGTCAATCCGATGCTGCAGCTCCTCCGGCCGATCTCGCCGCTCGCGTGGATTCCGATCAGCATCCTGTGGTTCGGCGTCGGCGACGTGGCCGCGATGTTCCTGATCTTCCTCGCCTCGTTCCTGCCGCTGACGATGACCACCGTGCACGCGGTGCACAACATCGAGAGCGTGCATCTTTCCGCCGGCCGCAATTTCGGGCTGACGACGCGCGAGCTTGTGCGCAGCGTGATCTTTCCCGCGATCCTGCCGCAGCTCATCGTCGGCATGCGCATCACACTCGGCATCGCCTGGCTCGTCGTCGTCGCCGCCGAGATGATCGCCGTCAACTCCGGCCTCGGCTTCCTGATCATTGACGCGCGCAACGCCGGCAATCGCTACGACCTCGTCGTGGCCGGGATGGTCCTCATCGGCGTGATCGGTGTCGCGCTCGATGTGATGATGCGCAGCATGGAACGTCTGCCGGGCGTGCGGTGGGGGTATGTGACGGAGTGAAGGTCCATTTCCAGAACATCGGGATGACGTTTGGCACGACCGAGGTGCTCGACGACATCGACCTGGCTGTTTCCGAGGGGGAGTTCGTTTGTTTGCTCGGGCCGTCGGGATGCGGGAAGTCGACGCTGCTCAATATCGTCGGCGGGTTCATTCAGCCGACCGAAGGAATGGTCACGATCGACGGCGAGCCGGTCACGGAGCCTGATCCGCGGCGCATCTTCGTGTTTCAGGAGCGCGGTGTATTTCCCTGGCTCACGGTCGAGGAGAACATCGGCTTCGGACTGTTTCGCATGGGCGACGCGGCGAAGCGCGCGCGCATCGCCCATTACGTGCAGATGGTCGGACTGCGCGGCTTCGAAAAGTCCTATCCGCGCGAGCTCTCCGGAGGCATGAAGCAGCGCCTCGAAGTCGCGCGTGCGCTCGCGGTTGATCCCGACGTGCTCTATCTCGACGAGCCGTTCGGCGCGCTCGACTCCATCACCCGACTGCAGATGCGCCGCGAGCTGTTGCGCATCTGGCAGGCGGAGAAGAAGACCATTCTGTTCGTGACGCATGACATCGAAGAATCCGTGCAGCTCGCCGATCGCGTGGTGGTGCTCTCCGCGCGTCCTGGGAACATCCGCCGGATCGTGGACATCGACATCCCGCATCCCCGCGATCTCTCCGACCCGCGTTACATCGCCTTGCGCGACGAGATCTTCGGCGAGATCGGACTGGCGCACCAGGTATGAAGTTCGTCACCAGACTCGTTGCGCCGTTGACTGTGCTGCTCCTCTGGCATTTCGCCGTCGTCTTCACCGGCACGAAAATCTTCCCGTCCCCGATCGACGTCGCCAAAGGCCTCCGCCAATTGCCGCATCTGCGCGCGTACATCGCCGACTCGCTGTTCCGCGTCGCCTGCGGTTATCTCTCCGCCGTGCTCCTCGGTGTCCCGGTCGGACTCGCACTCGGCTGGTGGAGCCCGCTCGCCCGCGCGGCGAATCCCGTCATTCAAATGCTGCGGCCGATCTCGCCGCTGGCGTGGATGCCGCTCGCCGTGATCTGGTTCGGCGTCAGCAATCTCGCGCCGATCTTTCTGATTTTCCTGGCGTCGTTCTTTCCGGTGGTCGTGGCGACGATGAACGGCGTACGCAATGTGCCGCAGGTGTTCGTGCAGGCGGGACGCAATTTCGGATTGGGCACCGGCGCTCTCATGGCGCGCGTGATCGTGCCGGCAGTGCTGCCGCGCATCCTCGTCGGACTGCGCATCGCATTCGGCGTCGCGTGGCTCGTGCTTGTCGCCGCGGAGATGATCGCGGTCGACTCGGGCCTCGGATATCTCATCATCGATGCGCGCAATGCCGGCAAGCGTTACGACCTCGTCGTGGGCGGCATGATGCTCATCGGCGTGATCGGCCTCGCACTCGACACACTCATTCGTTTGACCGAACGGATGCAGTTCGTGAAATGGGCGTTCAATGATTAGTACCTTGCGTTCCTCGGGTTCCTCGGAGTCCCTCGGGTTCCTCGGAGGGCAAGAAGCTCCCCCCGAGGTACTCCGAGGAACCCGAGGAACCCGAGGAACTAAAGAAAGGAGGGATCCCATGACCAACACGCGCAAGATCGCGCTGCTTGTCTTCGCCTGGGTCGCGGTGATTACGACCGCGCACCTCGCGACGAACGTCGACTGGACGGTGCTGCTGAACGACCGGCTGCCGGAGAGCGAGCGCAAGCTCAACGTCGCGTACATCCCGGTGACGTGACACCTCGCGTGCCCGGTGACGGACTACATCTCCGCCTATTCGAAGTCAGGTCATCTGTTCATCCCTCGCATGTTCCAGGGATTTCCGGAGATCAAGGAAGCGCTGATCTCGAACCAGATGCAGGCGGCGTTCATGGTCGCACCGATGGCCATCGCCCTGCGTGCCCAGGGCGTCCCGGTGAAAATCATCTACCTCGGACATCGCTATGGCAGCGCCGTGGTGGTGCAGAAGAACGGGCCTGTGAAAACGTTCGCGGACCTGAAGGGGAGAGTCATCGCCATCCCCAGCCGCTATTCGGACGAGCGCCTGATCATCTTCAAGGCGCTCGCGGCGAACGGCATGAGTGCGAACGATGTGCGGATGGTGGAGATGGCGCCGCCCGACGTTGCGGGCGCGCTGGCCGCGGATGCGATCGACGCGTTCTCGATGGGCGAGCCATATCCGTCGCAGGCGGAGATGGCCGGCTTCGGCCGCGTGCTGTTTCACGCGAAGGAGTACTGGCCGGACTTCATCTCGTGCGTGCTGGTCGTGCGTGACGACGCGATCGCGAATAAGCCCGAAGCGGTGCAGGTGCTCGTCGACGGCATCGCACGCTCGGGCCTGTGGCTCGAGAATCCGGCGAAGAAACGTCCGCGTCGTGAGCACGCGGCCGATTTCGTCGGCCGCTTTTACTTTCGACAGGATCCGCGCCTGCTCAAGTGGGCGCTGACGAATCCGATCGACCGCGTGCAGTACCAGCCGCTCACGCCACTGCGCAAAGACTTCGAGCTGATCGTGCGCCTCATGCGCGAGACCGGTGTGCTCGATCGCGACATCGCGTTCGAGGAGTACATCGAGCCGCGCTTCGCGGAAGGCGCTCGCACACAGACCGAGTGGCGATACGAGCCCGGCGACGCGTACGCCGAGTGAGGGCCGTATATGGAGTGCGGCGGCGATTGGCCGCCGCACTCCCAAGTTACTTCGCTTCGCGGAACAGGAAGCTCATGCCGGCCGAGAGTCCGGCGGTCGTCTTCGCGTTCGTGTGGCAGCCCATGCAGCTCGACTTCGGCTGGATGTAGGTCTCGATGACCGTGTTCGCCACGATTCCCGGGATGCCGTTCGGATTGATGCCCTGGCCCCACTGCGTGGCCACGAGCTCGTAGTTCTCCCAGACCGATCCTTTGAGCAGAGCGCGGTAATAGTCGGTTGCCGCGGGACTGGAAGGAACTCCCGGCGCCGCCACGCGTGTCACCTGTACCGGCTCATTGTTCGGCGTGCCGTCCGGCTTGAGCTCGATATACGGCGACTGCGCGGTCTGCGTGTTCGGCGTCTGCGTGCTGGTCGCGCTGTGGAACCACTTCGTGTCGTTATCGACGTGCTCGAACGTCGCCCAGAGCATCCTGCTGAAGTTCGGAGTGCTGGCGACGATGTGCAGGCCGACCAGGCCGAGCGTCACCGGATTCGTCCCGGGGCTCGTTTCACCGTCGGGCGTGTTGTAGACCGTGGCCGACGTCATGTAGAAACGGTTGCTGGCCTTCTCGTCATCGTTGAGCACCTTCCACGCTGCCTTGATCTCGACGGAGCCCGGCGGAAGCTTGACGGTGACGCCTTTCTGTCCGTCGACGTTCCACAGATTCTTCTCGGTGATGTAGAGGTACTCGGTGTTGTTCAGCAGCTTCTGGTACCTCACCCAGCGGCCGTTCTGATCGGTCAGTACGCCGGTGCCGAGCACCTGCGTCACGTCGGTGCCGGGCTCGCTGATGCCGAGGAAGTCGGCGCCGAGCTTCGCGAACTCAGGCTCGGCCTTGGCGATGTCATCGAGTTGCAGCGCATCCTGCACACACCACGGTTTCGGCGACGAGCCTTTCGCGACGAAGACTTCCGAATCCATGCTCCAGGTCTGCCAGACCACGGGATCGCTCGGCGACGAGGTGAGGATCGACTTCGTCTGGTCCGGCGTGCAGGTCGTGGTATTCGCCGGCCAGTTGAGCGCGACGAACATGTTCCACGAGAACGCATCGACGTTGAACTGTCCCGGTCCTCCTTCCGACGGACACGCGTCGACGGGAGGTGTCCACGCGGTCTTGATCGTGTTGGCGTCGAGGCAGGTCGAACCGGGACACGAGGCATTGCACTCCGGCGGAGCGACGATCGGCGCCGCGGCCGTGGGCTGCGCGGCCGGTGCCGACACCGCCGGGGCAGGTTCTTCCCTCTTACACGCGATCAGCGCAACGAGCAGACAGGGGATGGCGAGTTTCCGCAAGACAGGCATGAGTCTCTCTCTCCTTCCTGATTTCTTTCGGGGGATGGGACTCAGTGTAGTCCTGCCGTGTTCAGCTCGCTACCGCGCTACTCGTTTTGTTCGAGATGCGCCAGACGCCTCTGCATCTCCTCGATCGTCCGCTGCTGTTCCTGGATCACTTTCGTGAGCACGGCCACGACGTCCATCGAGGAGAGTCCCGCGCGATCGGAAGTGGCGACGAGCGCCGGCACGTCTTCAGCGATGAAGCCGACATGCGTCTCACCCGGATTGGCCTTGTACGCGAACGTCACCGGCTCGAGCGCTTTCAACGCGTCGACCGCGGTGTCGCCATCGAGCTGATGAAGGTCCTGTTTCACATTGCGGCTGGAGGCGTTGACCCAGTTGCCGGCATCGAGACGCGCCCCGCTGCTGTGGTCGATCTGGTAAAGCGGCGAGGCGACGCCGAGGCCGATGCGGCCGGTGCTATCGATCACCACCGAGTTGTAGGGCGCCGACGACTTGATGATGAATGGATTCTGCTCGTGGTTTACGTCGCGGACATAGAAATTGTTGTTGTTGGCCACGATCTCCCATGCCTGGAACGGTGATGCGCTCTGCTCCATGCGGATGATGGTCGAGATCGGATTGGCAATGGTCAGGTCGCGGAAGGGATTGGCGGTGCGTATGCCGATCCGTCCGTTGCTGTCGACGTAGAGCGTGTTGCTCGGCGACCCGCCTTCGATCACAAACGGATCGGTCCCGGCGGCGAGATCTTCGACGAAGAATTTGTTCGCGCCGCCGCTGGCGCTGTCGTTCGCGCTCAGTTGCCAGTCGGTGCTCGCGAAGCCCGCCGCGGTCGAAGTGTCCTCGAATTTGAGGCGCGTGTTGTTCGCCTTGAGTTTGAGCGTGACGCCGGCATAGGACTCGGTGCCCGTGCAATCGGCGCCGGCGCACACGCCGCCTTTCGCGGAGACATCGTCCGTGAAGAGTGTCTCGACGGCCGGGTTCTTTCGCACGGGAACTCGCTCGAGCGCGTGCGGCGGAACGATCGCGCCGTTTGCGATCGTGAACGAGCCGGACTGCGCGGGTGCGCGCTCGATGTGCAACTCGTACGAGTACACGCCATCGGCGAGGCCCTCGAGCGGCAGCATCGGAGTGCGGCCGGCAGCGAATGTCTCGGTGATGACTTCACCATCCGGCCGCTGCACGGAGAGGAACGCGGTCGAATCGATCGGCGAATGCCACTCGATTGCGCGGTTGGTCGGGACGAGCCGTGCGGCTCGCGGTTGCTCATCGGCGAATCCGGCGAACGCTGCGACGAGGAAAAGGAGAGAGAACCGGTATTTGGGACGCATGTTTCCTCCTGATGGTTGAGAGAGAGATGGAAGTGTAGAAACAGAGTGGTCACGCGCGAGTGCGCTGCGTCACTTTGGAGTGCGGCGGCAAAGCCGCCGCTTTCAACAGCGGAGGCGCCAGCCTCCGCTGTCCCGCCGCAGCTTGCGCTGCAGCCTCTGAAAGCGGCTGCCACTGCCGCAGTCCATACTTGACATGCTACAAACGTAGCACTATGTTATGTCCGTAGCATCCAAGCGAGGACCCATATGCCATTGCCGGCGCTGTCGCGCAGAGAGAGGGAAATTCTGGAAGTCATCTTCGCCATCGGTGAGGAGGCTTCGGCCGAGGAGATCCGGGAGCGGTTGTCGGATCCTCCGAGCTATTCGGCCGTGCGGGCCATGCTCACCAAACTAGAAGCCAAAGGCGCCGTAAAACACAAGGAGAAGGGACTGCGCTACGTCTACTCGCCGACCATGCCGCGCAGAACGGCGCGCAAGTCGGCGCTGCGGCGCCTGGTGGACGTCTTCTTCGACGGTTCGAAGGAACAGGCCGTGACTGCGCTGCTGAAGGAAGAACGCTGGAGCGATGACGAGCTCGACGAGCTGTCGAAAGAGATCGAGCGCGTGCGCATGGAACGGAGGAACACATGATTGCCCTGCTCGTGAAGTCGACCGTCGCCATCCTCGGCGCACTGCTGCTGGTGACGCTCGCCCGCCGTTCGCGCGCGTCGCTGCGTCATCTGATCCTGTCCGCGCTCTTCGCGTTCCTGCTCTTGCTTCCCGCCATTCAGTCGATTGCGCCGGCGCTGAAGATCCCGGTGCCTGCAACAGTGACCGGAGCGACGGGCTCTCAGCCCGTCGAAGTCCTCGCGATGACAGAAACCCGCGGGCTGAGAGCCCGCGGCTCCAGATTGCAAATCGATTGGCTTGCGATCGGGATCGGTAGTTATCTCGCCGTCGCCGCGTTGCTGCTCTCGTGGCTTGCCATCGGCGTGATGCGCCTGCGCAGCATGGCCGCGCGCGCCGACGTCTGGCTCGATGGCACGACGCGCATGAACGAGATCGCACTCGAAGCGAACATCCGCCGCTCGGCGCTGGTCGTGCTGTCGCGCGACACGCTCGTGCCGCTCACATTCGGCTTCCGCCGTTCCACCATCGTGATGCCGGAAGCGGCATCGACGTGGGACGCGGACGAGCTGACGCGCGCGTTGCGCCATGAGCTCGAGCACGTCCGTCGCGAGGACTGGCTGCTGCAGCTCGTCGCGCGTGTGGCGTGCGCGCTGTACTGGCCGCATCCGCTGGTGTGGAGCGCGTGGCGCCGCTTCTGCCTCGAAGCCGAGCGTGCGTGCGACGATGCCGTGATCCGCTTCAGCGAGCCGGCCGCGTACGCCGGCCAACTCGTGTCGCTCGCGCGCAACGTTCGCTTCACCACGGTGCCCGCGCTGGGAATGGCCTCGCGAAGCAAGCTCGCGCAACGCGTCGACGCGATCCTCGATCCGAAGCAGCGGCGCGGACCGCACGGCGATCTCGCGGCGGCCGCCGTGTTCGCGTTGCTGCTCGCGTTGCTGGTCGGCGTCGCACCGGCGCGTCTCATCGCCGCGGCCGCGGAGGTGGCGTTCGATCCGAATCCGGACGTCGACTTCGATTTCGACATCGATCGCGCCGCGAGCAGATCGGTCGGCGAGCGGTTGGTGCGCCTCGCGGAAAGCGGCAACATCGAAGAGCTGCAGCGTCTCTTCGACAAAGGCGTCGACATCAACATGGTCATGCCGGGCGACGGCACGGCACTCATCGGCGCCGCGCGCGCGGGTGAGATCGAGACTGTCGACTTTCTGCTCGATAACAACGCCGATCCGAACCTCGCGTCGCGCGGCGATGGCAATCCGCTCATCGCTGCGGCGGCAGGTGGCTACGGTGAGGTCGTAGCGCGGCTGCTCGACGCGGGTGCCGATCGCGACGCAATCGTGCCGGGCGACGAGAACCCGCTGATGCAGGCGGCGCGCTACGGTCACGACGGCGTCGTGCATCTGCTGCTCGAGCGCGGCGCTGACGCCAACGCGCAGGCCTACGAAGACGGCGTGTTGCGCACGCCGTTGCGGCTCGCGCGAAACGCGGGTCACGTCGAGATCGTGCGCATGCTCATCGCTGCCGGCGCAAAAGAATAGGGAGATTCGATGATTGCAACGTTCCTGCTCGCGGCCACGCTGGCCGCTCCGGTGGAAGTGCGTCCTGCTGATTCACCGATCCGCATCGACGCGCGTCTCGATGAAGCGGCGTGGACTTCGGCGACGCCGATCCCGGTCGCGTACGAATGGTACCCGGCCGACAACACCGCCGCGCCGGTGACAACTGAGGCGCTGGTTACGTATGACGATCGCAACTTGTATGTTGCGTTCCGCGCGAAAGACCCGCAGCCGACGCGCATCCGCGCGCGCTTTCACGAACGCGACGCGGCCACCGCGGACGATCTGGTCGGCTTCTACATCGATCCGTTCAACGACGATCGCCGTGCCTATCAGTTCCGCATCAACCCTCTGGGCGTGCAGATCGACGCGATCAACTCGGACGTCGAGGCCACCGAGGACTTTTCGTGGGATGGCATCTGGGATTCGGCGGGGATGATCACCAGCGACGGCTATGTCGTCGAAGTGGCCGTACCGCTGCAGCAGTTGCGCATCCCGTCGCGCGGAGGCGCGCAGACGTGGGGCTTCCTGGCCATTCGCGAATGGCCGCGCGACGTGCAGCATCGCCTGCGGTCCGTGCGGACCGATCAGAATCGCAACTGCCTGGTGTGCCAGTTCCAGGACCTGCATGGCTTCGACACGCGCACGAGCGGCCGCAATGCCGAGATCACGCCGACGCTCACCGGCACGAACGAAGACGCGTTTGACGCCGGCGTCTCGGCGCGCTGGGCCATCACGCCCGGCACGTCGCTGCAGGCAACGATCAATCCCGATTTCTCGCAGGTCGAAGCCGATGCGGCGCAGCTCGACGTGAACACGCGCTTCGCCTTGTTCTTTCCGGAGAAGCGGCCGTTCTTCGTCGAGGCTGCGGACTTTTTCGAAACGCGATTGCCGCTCGTCTTCACCCGCACGATCGCCGATCCTGCCGGCGGATTGAAGGTCACGGGCAAGAGCGGTCCGCATCTGTACGGCGTGCTGGTGGCGCGCGACGAGATCACGAACGTGCTCATCCCGGGCGATGAATCGTCGGACTTTGCGTTCATCGAAACTGCATCGACGTCGGCGTTCGGACGCTATCGCGCGGAGGTTGGGAAATCCGCGACGATCGGCGGATTGCTCGCATCGCGTCGCGGCGATGACTACGAGAACACGGTGCTGGCCGCCGACGGATACCGCCGCGTGACCGAGCAGGACAACGTGCGCGTGCAATTCGCGGGCTCGCGCACATCGTATCCGGCCGCGGTCATCGCGGAGTTCGAAGATCAGCCGGATGGCTCGTTTACCGGACATGCGCTGCGCGCGAGCTACAGCCACAGCGATCGCCTGTGGGACTGGAGCGCCGATTACGCGGAGCTCTCGCCCGAGTTCCGCGCCGACAGCGGGTTCATCTCCCAGGTCGGCGTGCGGCAGGGCGAGGTGTTCGTCCAGCGCCGCATCCGCGGCGGCGAGGATCGCTGGTTCCGCAACCTCTACATCACCAGCGGCGTCGACAGCACTCGCCAATTCGACGGCGACTGGACCGAATGGGGCGCCGACCTCGGCGCCACCTACCAGGGTCCGCGGCAAACGGAGATCAGCATCAACGTCGCGCCGAATCAGGAGTACTTCGACGGCCGCACGTACCACAACTTCCGTCATTCGTTCTTCATCTCGACGCAGGTCTCGCCTGACGTGTCGGCGTATCTCAGCCTCAACGCCGGCGAGAACATCGACTTCGCGAACTCGCAGCCGGCCGACTTCGCCACGATCAATCCCGGCGCGACGTTCAACATCGGCCGCCGCATGCGCGGCGAGATCGATTACGTCTGGCAGCGGTTCGATACCGAGACCGGCGAGCGGATCTTCACTGTGCACCTGCCGCAGGCGAAGCTGCTCTATCACTTCAGCCGCCGCTCGTTCGTGCGCGCGGTGCTGCAGTACGAGACGGTCGATTTGGTGACGGAGAAGTCGCGCGCGCTGCTCACGCAACTGTTGTTCTCGTATCGCTGGAACGCGCAGACGGTGGTGCTGGCGGGCTATTCGGACAACTACGAAGGCGCGACGGATTTGTCGCGCACGGACCGCGCGGTATTCGTGAAACTCAGCTACGCGTGGTTGTTCTAGGGGCGCCGCTCCAGATGGCTGCGAAGTCGCGTAGCGACAGTGTTTCCGCGCGGGCGTTGTCATCGATGCCCGCGACTCGCATCGCATCGAGCACCTGTTCCCGCGTCAGCTCGCGCCAGCCGGTCAAGTTGTTGACCAACTTTTTTCTACGCATGCGGAACGATGCGCTGACGAGATCGAGCACATCCTCGCGCGGCGACTGCAATCCGGGATCGCGCGGATCGAGCACCACCACCGCGCTGCGCACTTTCGGCGGCGGATGGAACGACTTTGGGTCGAGCGTCATCAGTTGCCGCGCCGACGCGTATGCCTCGACGTAGAGCGTGAGGAAGCCGTACGGATCGCTGCCCGGTTTCGCGGTCACGCGATCGGCCACTTCCTTCTGCAGCATGAACACGGCCCGTTTGCAGTTCGGATCGGCGATCACGCGCCGCAGGATCGGCGTGCCGACGTTGTAGGGGAGGTTGCCGACCGCGCGATACGGCGTTTGCGGCAGCGGCGCGTCGACCGCGTCTTCGTTGCGCAGCTCCAGCCGTTCGCCGAACTTCGACCGCAGCTGCCGCGCGAGATCGGGATCGATCTCGATGGCGATGACGCGATTCGGCAGCTCCAGCAGTTTCGCGGTCAGCACGCCCTCGCCGGGACCGATCTCGACAATGACGTCATCGGCTGCGGGCTCGACCGCGGCAACGATCTTCTCCACCGCACCGCGATTGCGGAGGAAGTTCTGGCCCCACTTTTTTTTCGGTCGCACGAGTTCGATATTCTCACGCGCCGTGCAAGACCGAGTCTCAGAGCCGCGGCAGGCACGCCTCTGAGACTCTGAGACTTTGCGACTCTGAGACTCTTCCTGCGGACCGCTCCGACTAAACTGCACGCGATGACCACGCCCTCGACGGAAGCCACCGAAGCCGCACACCAGACCATCGCCCGCCTGCGCAAGGAGATCGGGCGTGTCGTCATCGGGCAGGAGGCCGTGTTGAACCGGCTCGTGATCGCGCTGCTCATCCGCGGCCACGTGCTCATCGAAGGACTGCCCGGCCTCGCCAAGACGCTGCTCGTGAAGACGCTCGCGGACGCGATCGAAGCCACGTTCAAGCGCATTCAGTTCACGCCCGACCTGCTGCCCGCCGACATTACCGGCACGCAGATCTTCGACCCCGCCGGCCGCACGTTCAATCCGCGTCTCGGGCCGATCTTCGCGAACCTCGTGCTTGCGGACGAGATCAATCGCGCGCCCGCGAAAGTACAAAGCGCGCTGCTCGAGGCAATGCAGGAGCGGCAGGTCACGATCGGCGACAGCACGTACGCGCTGCCCGATCCGTTCGTCGTCATCGCCACGCAGAACCCGATCGAGCACGAGGGCACGTATGCGTTGCCCGAGGCGCAGGTGGATCGGTTCGTGATGAAACTGCGGGTGGATTACCCGCGCGCCGACGAAGAGCTGCGCATGCTGCAGCTCTATCTCGACCCGATGCGCGAGCGCGTCAACGTCGAGCGCATCCTCAGCACGGAAGACATTCGCTCGATCGGCCACATGGCCGCGCGCGTGCACGCGGATGAGCGCATCGGCCGCTACATCGTGCAGCTCGTCACGGCGACGCGAAAACCCGCGGATTACAAAATGCCGTCGCTGGCGTCGCAGATCGCGTTCGGCGCATCGCCGCGCGCGACGCTCGCGCTCGCGCATGTTGCCAAGGCGCACGCCTTCATCGAAGGCCGTGAGTACGTCGTGCCGGAGGATGTGAAGGCCGTCGCGCACGACGTGCTGCGGCACCGGCTCGTGCTCAGCTACGAAGCCGCCGCCGAGCAGGTCACGAGCGACCGCATCATCGATCAGGTCCTGGCGAGCGTTCCCGTCCCGTGAGATTCTTCCGCCGCAAGCCTCCGCCCGATCCGCGCGTTCCCGTCGCGCGACGCGTACGCGATCTCGAGCTCCTGTCGTCGCGCATGATCCGCGCAGGATTCGCCGGCGACTATCACTCCGCGTTTCACGGCCAGGGCATCGAGTTCGCGCAGGTGCGCGAGTACATGCCGGGCGACGACATCCGCACCATCGACTGGAACGTCACCGCGCGCAGCGGCGTGCCGCACGTCAAGCAGTTCGTGGAAGAGCGCGATCTCACCGTGATGATCGCGATCGACGTCTCGGGCTCGATGCGTTTCGGTTCCATCGACTGGCGCAAGTGCGACATCGCCGCGGAGCTCGCGTCGGTGTTCGCGTTCTCCGCGGTCGAAAACTCCGATCGCGCGGGTCTGCTGCTCTTCTCCGACAAGACGCAGACTTACATCCCGCCGCGCCGCGGACGCGCGCACGCGCAGGTGCTGGTGCGTGCCGCGGTCGACGCTGCCATGCGCGGGCCGCGAGGCGATGCGAACCTCGAGCAGGCGACGCGATTTCTCGAGCGCGTGGCCGTGAAGCGATCCGTGGTGCTCGTGCTGTCGGATTTTCTCGATCTGCATTTCGAGCGTCCGCTCAATCGTCTCAATCGCAAGCATGACGTGATCGCGCTGCCGATCGTCGATCCGCGCGAGGAGCGTTTTCCCGAGCGCGGTCTGATGCGTCTCGTCGACCTCGAAACCCACGAGCCCCGCCTCATCGACCTCGGCCGCGCCGACGTCGCGCGTCGCGCGGCGCAGCGGCGCGTGCATCTCGAGCGGCGCTTCCGAGCGGCCGGTATCGATCACCTGACCATCTCGACCGCGGTCCCGTACGACCGCGAGCTGTTGCGCTTCTTCCAGCAGCGCGCGGCGTCCCATCGCGTGAGGAGAGTGGAGGGCTGACATGAGCCTCCTTTCGGCGCTTGTCCTCGCGGCGGTCACGGTCACGGTGAATCCGCCGCAGCCGAAAGTCGGCGACCTGATCACCATCGACTTCGCGGCGCCGGTGACGCTGGAGGCGTCGCAGGAGTACGAGGTCGTGTCGCGGCAGGGGAAGCGCGTGGTGGTGCGCACGTTCGAGCCGAAGCCGTTCGTGATGAGCGGCGCGGTCGGTAACGAGCGGTTCACGAATCTCGTGGTGCCTGTGGGATCGGTGCTCGCGCCGAACGACACCCTCGCGCCCGCGCCGCTTGCGCCGCCGCTTTCGGTGCCATATCCGCGCGCGCCGTTCATCGCCATCGCCATCGCTGCACTTGCCGCGTTCGCGACGTGGCTCGCGGTGGGGTGGCGCGCGAAGCATGCGACGTTGCCTGCGGTCGCCACGCCGCAGTTATCGGCTGAAGAACGATTCCGCAACGCCGTGATTGCGTTGCGGCGCAATGGCGCGCATCCGCGACGGTGGGCGGCGCTCGCCGATGAGACGCGCGCGTTTCTGGCGGCGACGCGGCAGCTCGGCAAGGAGTTGACGACATACGAGCTCGTGCCGCGGTTGTCCGAGCATGACGCGGTCGTGGTCGATATTCTTCGTCATGGTGACTACGAAAAGTTCGCGCCGGCCGGAGAGCCGCAGGCGGATTTCGAAGAGGTCGCGCAACGCGCCCTGGTGCTGACGGAGGCGCGCGCATGAGGGGTTACCCCTCACCCGGCCTTCGGCTACTCTGTAATCGGGTGCGCGAAGCGCGGATGAGGGGTCGCCCCTCACCCGGCCTTCGGCCACTCTGCTATCGGGTAGCCTTCTCCCCTCGGCGAGGGGAGAAGGTGCGCGAAGCGCGGATGAGGGGTTACCCCTCACCCGGCCTTCGGCTACTCTGCAATCGGGTGCGCGAAGCGCGGATGAGGGGTTACCCCTCACCCGGCCTTCGGCTACTCTGCAATCGGGTGCGCGAAGCGCGCATGAGGGGTTACCCCTCACCCGGCCTTCGGCCACCCTCTCCCCGCAAGCGGGGCGAGGGCTGCAATCGGGTGCGCGAAGCGCGGATGAGGGGTTACCCCTCACCCGGCCTTCGGCCACCCTCTCCCCGCTGCGGCGGGGCGAGGGTTACTGGTGTGTCCTCATGACCCGGTTCGCCAACCCCCTCTGGTTTGCGCTCGCCGCGCTCGTGATCGCGCGCATCGCGTTGCTCGTCCGCGATCGACGCGCGCGCGTCGGCGCCTTCGGCTTCTCCTCGCTTTCGCTGATCTCGCCCGCGCGCGGATTGCGCGCACGCACGTCGGGCATTCCGTTCTTCCTGGAAGTGCTCGCGTTGCTGCTGCTCATCGCGGCGCTCGCGCGTCCGCAACGCGTCGTGCGCCTCGCCGCGAGCGACCGCTTCGGCATCGACATCGTCATCGCCCTCGACGCCTCGGGCAGCATGGCCGCCGAAGACTTCACGCCACGCAATCGGTTCACGGTGGCGAAGGAGCTGATCGGCGATTTCATCCGCGGCCGCACGGACGATCGCATCGGCCTGGTCACGTTCGGCAGCCGGGCGGCCACGCGCGTGCCGATCACGTACGACCGCCGCATCACTGAAGGCATCCTCGACAGTCTCGAGATCGGCGAGCATGGCAACGGCACGGCCATCGGTCACGGCCTCGCCACCGCGGTGAATCGCCTGCGCAATTCGAAAACGCGTAGCCGCGTGATCATTCTCGTGACCGACGGCGTGAACAACTCCGGCTCGATCGATCCGCGCGTGGCGGCGCAACTCGCGGCGCGCAGCGGCATCAAGGTTTACACGATCGGCGTCGGCAGCGAAGGTCCGGTGCCGCTGCCCATCAAACGCGAGAATCGCTTCACCGGCCAGATCGAAACGGTTTACACGCACATCCGCGGTGAGCTCGACGAGCCGACGCTCACTGCGATCGCGGAGAGCACCGGCGGCGAATTCTTCCGCGCCACCGATGCTCGCGCCCTCGGCCGCGTGCTGCAACGCATCGACGCGCTCGAGAAGACGCGCCTGACGTCGCCGAAGCGCGAACAGATCGACGAGCTGTACGTCTATCCGCTCGCTGCCGGGCTGGTATTGCTGTTCGTCGCGCTCCTCGCGGGGGAAACAGTGTGGATGAAGGTGCCCGCATGAGCTTCCGCTTTGCGACGATGCTCTGGCTGCTGGCGCTCGTGCCGTTCGTGCTGGCGTTCCTCGTGATGCGTCAACGCACGCGCGAGCGAATTGCACGACGGTTTGCCATCTGGAGCGACGGGCTCTCAGCCCCTCGAAGTGTTCCTCGACGGGCTAAGAGCCCGTCGCGCCAGATGGTTCGGCCATTGCTTCTTGCCGCCGCCATCGCACTCGCGATTTTGGCGTTAGCGGGTCCACACGCCGGCTTCACCCTCGTCCCCATCATCGCGCGCGAGGCCAACCGCGTCGTGGTCATCGACGTCTCGAACAGCATGGCCGCCGAAGACGTCGGCACCTCGCGTCTGTCCGCGGCGAAAGCGTTGGCCATCCGCCTCGCGAACGCGCAGGAGGGCCGCATCGCGCTGGTGATCTTCGAAGCGGAGCCGGAAGTGGTCTCGCCGCTCACGACCGACACCGACGCCGTGGCCGCGCTCATCGACACGATCGCGCCCGGTGAGACCGGGCAACCCGGCTCCGACGCCGGCAGCGCGATCCTCGCCGCGTTGCGCCTCATCGAAGCGGATGCATCGCAGAAGGCGGACATGGTCGTCATCAGCGACGGCGAGGACCAGGGCCTGCGTGTCGCCGAAGCGGTCCAGCGCGCGAAAACGCGCGGCGTGGAAGTATCGACGATCGTGGTCGGCTCGTCGTCGGGCAGCACGATCCCGACAGGTCGCGGTCCATTGCGCGATGAGGCGGGCGACGTCGTCACGACGTACGCGAGCACGCGGGTCATGAACGACATCGCGCGCGGCACCGGCGGCACGCTGCTCGAGAATCCTTTCGGCGCCCGCGCACTCGATCCGCTGTTGCGCAATGCGCGCGCGGCTACGAACCGGCAGACCGAAGCACGCGTGCCGATCGATCGCTACCAGTGGCCGCTCGCCCTCGCATTCGCTGCGCTGCTGAGCGGCTCGCTGCTGCATCGAGGTGCCGAGTGAGAATCGGGCTGGTGCTGCTGCTCGCGGTCTCGCTGCCATCGTGGTGGCGCGAGACGAACTCGCACGCGTCCAGTGCGCGCGGCTCGCGTGCGTTTGCGGAAAAGCGATATGACAACGCCGCGAAGGCATTCAATCGCGCACAACAAATCGCTCCCTCCGCGCGCAACGCCTTCAACCTCGGCACCGCGGAAATCGCGGCGGGCAATCGCGAGCAGGGATCGGCGCATCTCGCGGATGCGATCCAGGATCCGGCGTTGCGCGCCGACGCGCTCTTCAATCGGGGCAACAGCGCCCTCGAATCGAAAGCGGTCGATCACGCCATCCGCGATTACCAGGACGCGCTGCGTGCAAATCCGAGTCACGCGGCGGCGAAGCGCAATCTCGAGATCGCGCTCGCGCGGCGGCAGAATCAGCGGCCTGCTCCCGGCGGCAAACAGGGGCAGCAGGGCCGGAATCCACAGCAGCAACAGCCGCAGGCGCCCGCGCCGGGACAGAAACCGGAGCGCGGGCAGGCCGACCTCGAGGCCTTGTTGCGCAGCGTGCAGCAGCAGGAGCAGGAAGAGTTGCGGCGGATGAAGGCGCAACCGGCCGAGGGACGCGTGGGGTGGTGAGGGGTTTCGGTGTGGCGGTGTTTGCATTGCTCGCGCTTTCCGCGGCCGCGAACGAACTGCTCGTCGACCGGTACCGCCTGCAGATGAACGATCTGCTCACCATCACGCTCACGCTGGAAGATGACTTTGCGGGCGATGAAGTGAACGTGCCGCTCAGCAACCTCGCGTTTGTCGGCGAGCCGTCGGTGTCGTCCGAGTTCGCGTGGCTCAACGGACGGGTGACGCGGCGCAAAGTCTTTCGTTATCGCGCCCGTCCGCTCGCGCCGGGCCGCGCGCGCGTCGGTCCGCTCGTGCTGCTGTCGAGCGATGGACAGCGCGAGACCTTGCGCGCGCATGACATCGACGTGCAGCCCGACCGCACGTCGCAATCGAACGATGCGGAAGTGGTCTTGCGCGAGCTCGTTGCGGCGGGGCGCGATCCGCTGTTCGTGATCGGCGAGATCGACAAGCAGTCGGCGTTCGTGGGAGAGCCGATCACCGTCACCTGGTGGCTGTACAACGCGGCGGTGATTCAGCAGTGGCAGATCGTCGCCGTGCCGAAGCTCTCCGAGTTCTGGGCTGAGGAGCAGGTGCGGAGCGATACGCCGGAGCGGGTGTTCGTGAATGAGATGCTGGTGCAGCGGTTGCCGGTGCGGCGCGTGGTGTTGTTTCCGCTGCAAAGCGGGCGATTGCGCGTCGACGGCGTGACGGTGCAGGCCGCGATCATGCGGCGCTCGCGGCGCGGGCCATTCGCGATGTTCGAAGGCGACTTGATCGAGGCCACGTTCACGTCGGCGCCGATGACGGTCGATGTGAAGCCGCTTCCGCCCGGACCGCCAGTGGACGCGATCGGCGATCTCACGCTCGCGTGCGAGCCGGCGGTGCAGAAGAACGGCGGACCGGTGGTCGTGCGCGTGACGTTGAGCGGAGTCGGAAATCTGCGCGCGGCGACTGCGCCGCGGTTCCAGGGCGCGGTGCCGGGCACGGTGCAGATGGAAGGCGGCGAGGTGACGGTGTCGCGCGAGCTGAATTCATTCGCGATGTCGCGCCAGTGGCGCTATCTCGTGTTTCCGCAGGAATCAGGGCTGCTCACACTGCCGCCACTTTCGATGCGCATTTTCGATCCGAAGGCTGGCGCGCGGCGTGAGCTGCAATGCGCGACTGCGTTCGTGAACGCGGTCGACGTCCGACCGGGGCTCGAAGCGCCGCTGCCTGCGGTTACCGCATCCGCACGACCGCTGCCGTGGCCGTGGATTGCGGGTGCGCTGGCGTCGTTGCTGGCGATCCTGATTGCGGTTCCGCGCGTGCGCCGCGAGCTGGCGTTGCGGCGCGCAGTCCGCGAGATCACACGCGATGCGAGCCCGTCGGAGATCCGCGCGCGCATGGAAGCGCGAGTGCGCATCGATCTGCGTGAAGCGTCGGAGCGCGGCGATGCCTGGCGCGCGTTGCGGTCGCTGCTCGATGCGGCCGAGCGCGAGCGCGATCTCGCGGTCGATGCCGACCGCGAGATCGCGCGCCGCGTGCGGGACGTGCTCGAAGCGCCCATTTCTCACCCCGCCGCACGTTGACCATTCATGCGCCCGGCATGGCATCTCCTCCTGCAAGGCATGCCTATTGGGCGTGCTGCCGAATGTGCTCGTCCCCGAACCGCTGATCGCATTGCACCGGCGCCCGCTGCTTTCTCGCCATCTTCGACGAAGCCCTGTACGACCGCGTCACCGGTCGCGGGAGTCGTGCTGCTGTCCTGATATGGCGAGTTGGAACGAAGAGCCGTTCGGTGCGACCCGGTATCGCACCGAACGGTCTCGCAAAACTTCTTAGAAGTAACGGCCGCTGTTGGCGTTGCGATAGTGCCGAAGCTGCAGGTATGTTTTTCCGACCGTGAACGACGCCGAGCCGGCCGATTCATGGTGTCAGCAAAGAAAAAGATTTGCGACGATCCGACTCGACATAGCCATTCCCTGTGACGTAATTGGTTCTCGTGTTCGTCGGCAAGGTGTATTCGAGCAATTTCGTCCAACGACCGCAGGCAGCCGTGGAGGTGGAATTCGAGGCGTTCGGACAGACTGTATGATCGCCCGGAGTAGCATCGGTGAACCCAGCATCCAGCAGTTTTGACGCTCCGGCTCGTTGGTAGCCGTAGAGACTGTGACGTCGTTGACCTGCGATGCATAAGTCAAAATCGTGTTCACTGCTCACGGTTGCGTACACGATGAGCGACGAGTCGGCGTTTGAGAGAGTAACGGTGCCACTTGCGGTGTTCGCCGACAACGTGACGCTGTGGGAAGTATTCGTCGCGAAGAGCGTATCGCCCACGCCTTCATTCGGAAAGGCTGTCCATCACCGCGATTTCGTCTGGCAATTCGGCCGGCACATAGACTTCGTACGGACGCCGTAGCCGGAAACCGAGCCGCCGCCGAGATTGGCTGCCGACGCAGTGTGTCTCTCCCATGTTACTCACTGTGGAAGCCTGAATCTCATAGGTCGCGGTCGATGGCGCGCTACTGTAGACAATCCTCATGTGAGACCGGATGAGCGCGTTGAAATCCGGGCTATTGCTCTGCAGTGCAGGACGGCAACTGTCCTGTACGGTTTTCTGGGTCGAGCCCACGACGACGGTGTTTGTGAGCGGGTCGGGCGATTGGAGCGGGAACACGGATAGGATCGGGTGCCGGGCGCCGAGGGCGTAAATGTTCCTGGTGCGCACGAACTGAAACCTCGGGCTGGCTGCGAACCAAACACCGCTAGAACGGTACTACTGATTATGGCAAAACGACGAAACGATGAGAGTCTCCGAGAATGGTTGGATCGCCGTCGAGCCGTTCCGCTCGTCGCTGGCGACGAGGATGAGCTCGAGACAATTTCGTGAATCAATTGACGAGGGATGTCAGTCTGCAGGACTGTTTTCTATTGGCAGTGCAATCCTTGCTGCCATGGTATTCCGGCCTTACGGGAAGTCGGGCGTGCCGGTAGATGGCGCCTGCTTGGGTGTACTGCGAGCATGCTCTCGATAGCGTGTAAGATGGCCGCCCGATGGAACAGCGGCCCCAAACCTCCTTGCAAGCGGCGACCAGCTTCTGGGACACGCCCGGAGGCATCCAGGAACAGCGCGCCAACCAGTGCTGGCTCACGAAACCGTATGTCCGTCAGTATGTAATTGAGACGATTGGTTCAGGACGGTTGTTGTGGCCGGTGGAGTGGCTCAAATCTCTTTACCCGACCCGGTTCGGGCGCGGGCTGAGCATCGGTTGCGGGAGCGGAGCGCTCGAGCGGTCGTTGATGACACTCGATGTGTGCGAGCGAGTGGATGCGTTCGACGGCGCCGTGGGGTCGCTCGACGATGCTCGGCAACAGGCAGCCGCCCACGGTTGGAGCGAGCGTCTTCGCTATTTCGCCGCCGATTTCAATACGATCGCTCTGCCGCGCGACACGTATGACATCGTGTTCTTCAACCAGTCGCTGCACCACGTCGCGCGACTGGAGTATCTGCTGCGGGAGGTGCATCGCGCATTGAAGCCGGACGGGCTGTTGTATGCGGACGAGTACGTCGGGCCGTCACGTCACCAATGGACGCCCGATCGGCTCACCATCCACCAGATCATCTATGGATTCCTGCCGCCGGAGTGGCGATATTACGATCGCGTTCCCGCTCCCATCGAATACGACGATCCATCGGAAGCGATTCGGTCGTCGGAGATCCTGCCGCAGATGTCCGTCGGATTCGACATCGTTCAGCGGCGTGACTATGGCGGAACCCTACTCTCAATCCTGATCCCGAT
>Ga0196978_1000074_pt1 | contig 48194 bp, 71 predicted proteins | sample S3v_2013CmetaG_FD_155491 | JGI IMG/M metagenome (GOLD analysis project Ga0196978, IMG submission 155491) | Soil microbial communities from Anza Borrego desert, Southern California, United States - S3+v_20-13C | ecosystem: Environmental > Terrestrial > Soil > Desert | place: USA: California... | reverse complement strand
TGCTCTTTGTTTAAGGGCTTTGCTTCTTTCAGCGCCTGGATAACTTTTTGGACAGCATTACCCCCTTGTGGTACATTGCCGTCATATGAAGAAGATTGTGGAGTTTTTGGCGGGCCGCCTGGAGGAGGTCGTGATGGGGTTCCTGATCCTGGCGGCGGTTGCGATTTTGATAGAGAGCGCTCTGGTATAGCGCGTGCGTCAAAAGGGCGGTCGCCTGTTGGCGTACCTCCCTCAAGTTTCTTGCTTACCTTCCGTGCCATGCCAATACCCAAGGCTCCAGCGGCACCTGCCACGGGGTCAAAGGTCAAGTTACCTTCCTCGTCGTACTGTAAGCCAGCGGCACCACCAAACGCTTCCACAGGCGCTTTGGCCATCGCCTTCGAGACATTCACCTCCATCCACTCCACACCGCGCTCGTCTTTAACTCGCTTGGCACCCAACTTGTTCGTCAGGTACTTCTGCACGTCTTTCTCGTAAAAGCGGTAGATGGGGTTTGCGGTGTCTACCTTGCCGGAGATGTCGAACTCTTCCACGTCTCGGCTGTTGCCAACGTCATTCACGAGATTGCCGTTAGCCAACTCCTGCTCTTCGTATTTGCTGATTTTGTGTTTTGGTATTGCTTTAAACTTCCCGTCACCGAGCACGTCGGTGATGATCCATGATTGGTGAGCAACGTCCTCAACCTCTTTACCGATAGCATCCTTGGTGAGTTTCTCGGGTGTAACGTAGCCATCATCGGCGCTTTTGAAGTTGAAGGCGATGCGTTCTGAGCCGCCCAACCCCTCAATCTTCATCGCGGTCTCGCCCGTGGGGAACTGGAGCTTGGTCTTGCCATCTTTGGCGGCTTGCTTCAGCTCCTCGCGGATGACGCGCTCCCACCAGGTGTTGCGGTAGGGTTCGAGTTTGGCGAGTTCGGCCGCGCGGTCGGCGGGCTTATCTTTGGCGATTAACTCGTTGTAGCGTTTCTCTTGAGCTGGGGTGAGGCCGTCCGGTTGGCGCGTGATGGCGCGGGTGATTTCTTTCAACTCTGCTTGTTCAGCAGCAGGCAAGAACTTCCCTTCCATCGCGCTGCCGTAGTCGCGCGGCTTTCCTTCTAGCTCCAACCGCCCCTTTTGAAAGAGGTCGGATTGGATTTCGATGACACGGCGGGTGTCCTTGGTGGTGTCCTCTATGCGGGAGTGGGCGAAGTAACTCTGAGGTTCCTCTGGCATACCTCTGAAGTAGGAAAAATGCACGTCGCCCGCGCTTGTTTTAATGGGGCTTTGATAAATATGTTCATCGTAGTTAGCGATAGGACCTCGCAAGTCGTCAGGAAGCACAATGTTTTCGTAGATGCGGCTGTCTTTATAACCTCCAGCGGCCTTGTTATCGAACACCTTCAACGGCAGCAACTCGCCCTTCACCCGGTCGGCAAAGCTCTTCACGTCAACCGTGGTGCCATCCATGTCGTCTAACACACGGCGGAACAGGTCACGCTCGGCTTGCTTCAGATCAGGGCGGTTGGTGGCGTCAAGAATGTACTGCTTGGAGACGGTGGAGCGGCCTTTCAGGTCTTCAAGAAGTTTGGTCGTTAAATCTTTGAACCCCCTAAATGCAGGTGGGTTGACCACAGCGGGGATGTTGCCCGCAAAAGGGGCCGACGTACCTGCTTTCTGTGCAGACACGCCCTCCTTTCCGGTAGGTGCGCTGCCAGTAGAGGTACCGTCTGCCTTTGATTGTTTTGACGCAGTAGTAGGCCATACTCCAGCTCCCGGCTTTTGTGGAAGTGTAGCCGGGGCGGTAGCCGAGACACCGTTCACTATGTTCGCCTTGGTGGTGGATTGGAGTTGGTTAAGGTTGGTGAGGGTTTGTTCGATCTGCTTCGTGTTGTCCATGCTCGCAATCAGTTTGGCGTAGTCCAGGACAAACTCGTTTTGCACACCAATGGTGCGGAGTATCTTGGCCGTTTCTTTTACATCATTGGTTGCGGCTAACATGCGTACCGTACTCTTGGGTCCGCCAAATGGGGCAAGGTCCAGGGCAGTGCCGCCAAAGACCGCTAAGCCCGTGGTAAGGCCCGAGAAGGCGGGGGAATAGCCTTGGGCACGCTGGCCCGCGTACGTCTCACTCGCAGCGGTTTGGAGCGATGAGATGGGCTCACTCCCCATAAAGGGGCGCTGGATCGCGTTGGGTTGGAAGGTGGTGGGTTTGCCCGTGACCGCCTGTTCTGCCGACGCAAGCAACGATCCCGTCGCTTTAAAGGGGGCTTGCACCGCACCGACAAGTAATGCGGCACCCAAAGGTGCAGGGCCTTGTGCGTAATGGCCAGGACCAGCAACTTGCGCGGTGGTCTGCCCACCAATTTGCATACTCAAGTTCGGTTGCTGCTGCTGGCTCTTCGTCGAGAGTATCGGCGTAAAGGTCGTTTTCTTTTTTAGGATTGGGGAAAAGCTGGCCATGCTAGAAAGCGTTGTTGATGTCGTCGTCGAGGCTTGATGATGAGCTGGATGATTTCGGTTTAGGAACAAAGTTCATAATCTCAGGTGGGAGCCAGGTGTTTGCGGGGTTGATGTAGGTTGCGGGCGGGAACATGCGGAAAAACTCTTCTTTCGATCCGCCTGCCTGTATCCACGCCTCATAGTTTTGTAGGTACAAGGTCGGGTCTACATATTTGCCGTCTGCTTCAGGTCCCTGGTACTTGCTCTCGTTCAATGCGTTTTTCAGTGCGGTTTGATCCTTCGAGGACATGGTGAGTGCTCCACCGCTCGACCCACTGCCGCCAGTTCCAGAGTATGAGGTTTGGGATGAGCCAGCACCACTGGTCGCGTTGATCTGCGTAGCCGTAGGTGCGGTATAGAGTTGCTGGCCGGTCTGTGTGTCATACAGGGACGCGCCAGGCGAGACTTCGAGTGGTTTTTGTGGCGCAGCTTGGCTCAATAATTGCTGGCCAATCATCATGCCGTTCTCGTCGTACTGCACTTGATATAGGTTACCTGCGTTGTCGGTCGCGGTGCCGTAGCTGTAGGTCGGACCTTTTGCAGCCTCAAGCGCACGGTTGGTCAAATCACCCGAGTAATTAGCGGATGCTTGGTTAAGGTTGCTCAAAATCCCATTGAAGTCGCTAGCCATGAGTGTTCCTTGCGAGGGCATCATCATGTCAAGTGAGAGTGCGTTGCGCTTCTGTTGTGCCATGTTCACGGCTTGGTCAATCGAGTTAGCAAAGTCGAGGAGCGACGATTGTTTGGGTTGCTGTTTAAAACCGCCAAGGCCAAAGCCGCCAGCACTTGTGGGGCTACTCGTCAAGGTATTGGTGTTGCGGTTGATGGTGCCTGCCTGTCCCTTGGGCGTGTCGAGCATGGGTGCAGACGATACGGGTGCAGTGCCAAGATTGCGATTAATCGTACCGCTTTGACCTTTCGGCGTATCAAGCGGGGGGAGAGACGACGTGTTTGAGACGGGTGCCGATCCCTGGGACATGTCGATCGACGCCATGAAGGCTTGGAGTTCCGCGCCCTGCATCCCTGGGGGTATCTGTATTCCTTTGTAGGTAGCCATATTAAAAGACGAAGCCTGAATTAGATGCAAAACTTAATGCGTCTTGCATTTGCGCCCGTGGTAATTCTCCCCCAATCCCGCCAAGGGTCTGACTTTGGTAGCCCAAGTTGTTGACCGCACTAGAGCCAAGCTGGCTCTCGGCCTTGCGGAGCAAATCAAGTTTGCCCTGGGCGGCAAGTTGCTGGAGGCGCTGCACCTCTAGGGCGGTATCACGCTGTGCGGTGTTCAACTGGTTGGTGCTGGTGTCCACCTTGTATTGGAAGGCGCGGTTCGAGCTTTCTCGTAAGTCGCCATACACGTCGGTCAGGATGTTTGTTTTTTTCGTGCGGATGCTGGAGTTGGTAAAGCCGCGGGAGGCCATGTCTTCTTGCAAACCTTCCATATCCGCAGTCAGTTTGCGTTCGAGGTCTTTTAATTCCTGCGTATGCTGGAAGGATAAATACTCGCCGGATTGCTGGAGCGTTTTTTGGATGTCCTGGAGACGGTTGTTCAACGACTGCTCATTAAAGGCCAAATCGCCGTCGATATTGTTCATGCCGCGGTCAAGCGCGTCAGTCAGCAACGCGGCCTGGGCTTTAAAGTATGGATCACTGTATGCAGTACCAGCCGCAATCGCTTTCTTGATGCGCTCGGCTGTTTCGAGGTCATTCGTACCGACTGCGTTGTAGAGCGAGGTAATCGCCGCCTTCTGGTCGCTGGAGAGATTTTGCGAGTTGAGCCATTCGGTAAACTGCTGGTCGGTCGCGGCAGCGGCTTGGGTAGCCTGGCTGCTCGTTCCGCCTTGTCCGAGTGGCGGCGTACCTTGCGTGCCAGGCGCAGGCGTCCCAGCTCCGGCCAACATATTTTGCTCGACACTGCCATAGTGTGCTTGCTCAGCCGCAGTAGGAGTGTACCCGGTGTAGCCATAAAGAGACGCGGCGATGGCTGGGGTGGTCCCCATATTGTACGAATACGATGGGTTTCCTTGGGCGTCCGTTTCGCGCCCGACCACATACATATCAACGCCACCTTGTCCGTTTGGGATAAATGCGTAGCGCACGCCGGGTCGCTCATTCGGCACTTGTTCACCGTACACAATCGACTGGCCGTCGATCATGTTATCAGCGAGGAACTTAGTTGGTTCAGCTTTTGCCATGTGGTGTAATTATACTATTTAAATCCCTAGTTCGCGCTCTTCGATCAACGTGGACAACCGCGTGAGAAAGGTCGCAATCGCGTTTTTCGGCTGGGTGGTGAGTGTCTCGATTTTTAACGAGTGATCCTTTTGCCCGACCACGTTTCCGTCCCCGTCAAGCACGTCATAAAAGATCGTGACGGCTGGCTCGCTGTCGTTGGGCCGGTAACGGATTTCGCGCACTTTGACTGAGGTGAGTGTGATGTTTTTCATAATTAGAAACAGGTTACTACTACACGGCCGTTCGCCCCCGCACCGGAGTTACCCGAGCCACCATTAAAGTGAAAAGCGCCTCCTCCGCCGCCTGGAGCGGTACCGGCCGTCGCGTTGACACCATTGGTGATACTGCTCGCACCGCCGTTACCGCCATTCTTTGAAAAACCGCCCGCTTTATTCGCACCATCGCTGGTGCGTGCGCCGCCACCTCCAGCTCCGCCAAATATGGATTTGCCGCCTTCTTGTGCGGTGGTGCTTTCAGACGAGAGAGAACAGCCACCGGCTCCCGAGTATATGCCGTCTAGTTCGCTTTCGGTCGAGCCGTTGCCTGAGTAGGGTTGTCCAAAAGAGATGCTGTCCCCTCCATTGCCACCCGCGACCACGCTGTCCCCGGTGTACTTGCCTCCTTTGCCCCCAGCAGCGGTCAAGTCGTCAAAGGTCGTGTCCTCGCCGTCATTGCCGTTAGCACTGCTGGATGTAACCGCAGCACCGCCTGTTCCTACGATGACGCTTTCTGTCGATCCAAGCGCACTCAGTAAGTAGATTTTCTCGCAATACTCTCCACCCCCACCACCGGATGCAGGGTCGGTTGCTACCGAGCGCGCACCCGAGCCTCCTGCACCCCACGCTTGGACACGAGCATAGGTGTAGTTACCGGCCGTTGGTTTGGTCCACGTGCCGTCTGCATTAAACGTCTGTACGTCATTGCCTGCTCCTGTTGCGCCAAAGATGGTAAAAGTACCGGCGCTGTCGTCCCACTGCGCGTATTTGCCCGATGAGACTTTACCCATCGTCACATCGCCCGCATTCGCGCCGTTGATAACTACTTCAAAAATGTTGTCACCGCCCGAGTTCTTTCCTTGGAAGGCGGTCGAGGTCATCACGAAGCGAGAGCCACTGGATGCCGTCTGCACGGTTGCTCCCGTGACCGTCCCCGCAGTGATCGTGCCTAAGTCGGCCGCGATACCGGAGAGCTGCGAGACATTCATCTTGACCGCGGTAATCGTCGCGGTTGCGATGTTGTTTGCCACGACCGAGAGTGCGCCGATGTTCGCGCCGTCTACTAAGGGCTGACCAGGACCATAGGGGATGAACGACGCCGTAACCGAGTTGTTCTGCGCGGTGCCGATGAGGGCCTTGTTGGCACCCATGGCAGTAGCAGCGGTTGTCGTCGTCTGAAGGACGGTCGAGGAAACGGCAGGATCAAGATAGATGTAGGTGAGCGCCGCCATGTTGCCGGTGTTTCCGGCAGAGATTGAAAACGTGCGGCCGTTCGATAGGGTGATGGTGCCGGAAGTCCATGAGACCGTGTTGAGGTCCGTGGAGCTGAAGACCATCGTCCAGGTCTTCTCTAAGAGAGAGAGGTCCGTGGATGAGTTGTTGGGGATCGAAGAGATGGGCGTGCCCGATACCGAGCCGCCCGTAATGGTCATGCTGGAAAAGGTGCCAGCGCCTGCGTTTGAAATCTTGGCGGGTGCGGCGGCAAACGTGGAGGCACCCAACCACATGTTGCCGTCAACATCGACATGAAACGAAGTCGCATCAGCGCCGCCAATGTCGATTGTCGAAGCAGTCAACGCACCCGAGATGTTAAGCGCGGTGCCGGTCCAATTAAGGAAGCTGGAGCTGTTACCAATGTAAAACTTAACTAGACCATCGCTGTCATCAACGCCTAAACGATATCCGGTGTCAGTATTCGTAAACGCGGTCTTGCCGTTGTAGAGCGTGCCTGCTTTCTGTTCGAGGTTTGACAGGACTTGACCCGACCCAATCGAGCCGGGTGATATGCCACCAAAGAATGAGCTTTCTGCATCAGGCAATGCCTCGTCGCCAAACTGGACAGGCTGGATGCCAAGGTCGTCTATGGTGTAAGAAAGGTTACGCATAGACGCTGTTGGTTATCGCACCTCCAAAAGTCGGGGTTTTCTTGTGGCAGGGAACGCAAAGCGTCATTCCATTCAATACTTCAAAACGTAGATCAGGAAATTGAGAAAAGGGTAGGTCATGGTGGGCGTGAAGCCTACCGCCACGTTCGCCACAGGCTTGGCATACATAGTCGTCACGTGCGAAGACGCTGGTCCGCCATTGAGTATACCGGGATGATTTGCGGAGCTTTTCAGTTAGAGTTGTTATTCCACCTTTCCAATTCCAGTGGTCTTGACTGGCTATGCCAACAAAACCGCGGTTTGCACCGGAGCGAGCGATGTGTGCCTTTTGTGCCAAGCTCATTTTGTGGCGCGTCTCGGGAGACGCAGTATTACCACTATGAGCATGTTTCATTTTCGTGCGATATGCCGGACGCTGCCAATGGGAGAGAGCGGAACAACGCACTGAACAAAACTCCGCACCTGCCTTGAGGCGGTGGGGTGGAGCGTAAAAAGACTTCTTACACTGAAGGCACTCCAGAGTTTTGCCAGTCTGCTGTCTCATTGCTTGTAGCTGGTGAGCACGTCAATGGCCGGTAACTCAAACTCTCGCACGTAGGCGCGGGCATTCGATGTTTCACCGAGGATTTCAACCGCAAAGGATGTGCCGCGGATCACCACGCCGATTTGGAGCCAGGAGAGGAGCTTTTGAAAGAGGGTGGGGGCACCTACGGATACGAAGTCTTCTACGTTCTCATCGCGGTATACGCGCACCTGGGCACCTTGTAGGTTCTTGCCCCGCACGTACACGTGGTCGCTAATCTCTTTGAGTTGGTTAAGGCCAAAGTCCTCCCACCGATCCCGGACGCGCCAGGGGATCGCCGTGCCGTTGTCCGAGTAGGTGGCGGCCTTGTTGATGCGGTAGATTGTGCCGTCATCATCCCCTGCAACGGTGGTGTTCACCCCGCCCACCAAATAGCTTGCAAAGACGCTGTGCTGGGTCGGGTAGGTCGAGACGCTCCACTGGTTAAGGTGGCGATTGTAGTTGAGGTGTACGTTGGTCCACGCTTCACCGTCTACGGTTACGTCACCAATGGACCACGCAAATCCACGGTCAGTGGCGTAGCCTGCAACAGCCGTATCGCTCGATATCGCGTCAACCCACTTCTTAATCGGTCGCGTGTTGTCGTGACTGATCGGGACGGGCCTGCGACCGTCCGTAATGTAAAAGCCCTTCGCGTTCTCATTGGAGTTCGAGTAAAAGGCGCACAACCCACCAGCCATCACCACGCTTTCCTGCGTCGGGGTGCCGATTTGGATAAGGCTTTCGGGGAAGGTGGATTGCCCGTTAAAGCGATGCAAGCTGCGCTCCTTAAAGATGAGCACGTAGCCAGGAACTTTTGCTAAAGCGGTGATCGGTCCCCCCGCGTCCTCCTTTTCAATGTCGATGTAATCGCTGTTCCAGGTAATGGCCGAGCCGTCAAAGATAGTGGAGAAGTGCAGGCGCGACGGGTGGGTGCTGTCCCCTGCGGTGTAGATGCGGTCCAAAAACTCAATGGCCAAATCGCAGGAGTTCGAGCCGGGGTAATCAGCGAGGTCAAACACACCACCGGTCGTAATCCAGCTTGAGCCGTTCCAGCTTCGCTCGGCATCCGCGCCGTTAATCGCCAAGGTCTCCCCACCAAAGGTAAGGAAGCGCATTTTGGTATTTGCCGTAAGACCGGTGACGACGTTCGTACCAGCGGTTACATTCATCACTTTAGAAGTCGCCCCGCCCGAGGCGTTCAACGTGGCGAAGAGGATGTTGTTCGAGGCGTTGTCAGTGTCGATGTGCTGGTGCAGACCGAGGATGGTCATGTTGTCCACCAACTGGCTCCCGACTATTGCAGTGCCAAGGCGCGAGGCTGCTGACCCAATCTCCTCGTCAAATACAACGTTGACACCAAGCTCTACTGAGTTTTTGGGGACCAAGTTGGGCGAGACGTTGTTTACCTGTCCTGCCGAGAAGTCTGATTTGTGAAAGCCGTTAGGTAGTCTCATTTTTTACGCATACGATTAATGCGGGGCTGCATACGGGAGGTAACACGTGCCGCCGTTCGTATGGCGTCATTCAAGCGCTCCTTGTAGGTCATGTAGTAGCCGTCGTTGCGATCGAGCATGTTGCTCAACTTCGCTTTGCAGCGGATACGCCACTGCAAGTAGGGCTGCACGATATCGGCGCGATGCAGGTCCAGTTCATCGCCATCGCTGTCTACGGCCGTAACCACAGTGGCGTAGTCCAGGGCGACGGATAGGCCGTGCTCATCAGCGCCAGGGAAGGGGAAGAAGTCGAGTGAGCCTTCGCGCACCGTGTAATGGGCAGGAACCCCTATGGTGAGGCTTTGGTACATGGTGTCGCCCGAGCTAAAGGCTTGGGTGATTGACCCCGTACCCGAGGCCGGAATACCCGTGAGGGTGTTCGATGATTTGCCGGTGTACGTGAAGGAGTACTGCACACCGGAGGCAAAGTAGTACACGGTGCCACTATCAACGAAGTCAGCGGCACTGGTCAGGTCAATGTCCGTCTCTCCCACCGATCCCGCTTCAGCTGCGGTTGTGATCGCAATGCCGTCCAGCAGCTCCTCAAACTCGGTCGGTGATATGTAGTTAAGGGGTTCGCCTTTCGAGCCAATGCGGACGCCGATGATGCTTCGATTGCTCTCGTCGTCGTAGATGTCGGTGGGCAGGGAGTATTGGTAGTCACCGGCCGTGAGGTTTGTCAGGGAGTAGTTAAACTTAAAGTGCTCGGGCCATTTAATCTGCTTGCCTTCAATCTCTTTGAGGCACTCGTTGACCCAACGGTAGCAGTCCAGGCGCGTGACCATCTCGCTTAGGGTCAAGCCCAGTTCGCGCAACGCGGTCTCAATCAGGTAGCCCACGGTGTTCTGCGCCCATCCGCCGTAAATGACTGCATCGGTGTAGCCACTGAAGTCTGAGGTGATCGAGTTCTTGTAGCGGGCAAAGTAGTAGCCCGAGGTGTGCTCGCTGCTCTCATGCGACTGCACCTTTAAGGTGGGGTCTACCGCGACCAATCCCGAGCCAAGGGAGGAGACGGGGTTGAAGTTCGCGGTTGTCGCGACGGTGAGTGCGGTGGCGTCAGCGGCAACTGTGGTTGTGCCCCGCTTCAGCTCAAATTGGTTGTAGATAATAACGCGGACTTTCGAGCCGACTGGGTGCGTTTTGACGAGGTTCGACGCAAGCGTCACTGTCGTACCAGAGGGTGTGGTCGAGGCGTGGGTCAGGATGATTTCCGCGTTCTCGCTGCCCAGGTCTTCGATCAAGAGTATCTGGTTGATACCAAAGCCCAGGATGTTTTTGACCGTAATGGTGCCGCTGCCTGACGTACCTTCAGCGGTGAGGTAGCTCTCCGCCACCGCACCAGATTGAAGCTCCGTGTTGTCGATAAAGAGCGTGCCGTTGCGGTGTTGGAGGAGTGGGATCACGTTATTGGTTGATTAAGACCATGCTGACTAATGCGAGTACCATAGAGGTGAGCATAATGCCGACGATGGTGTAGACCAGTGTTTTGACCGGCCAGAACTGATCTTGCGTTACCATGCTCTCTTTGAGGTCTTTCATGTCGTCTGCAAGCGAGACAATACTCTGGCAAATCAGCGGCACACGGGACACGTCCACGAAGCGTTTATTCTCCACTCCCGCTGAGAAGGCGTCTTGTACGGCTTCTCTAATCTCACGCTTCGTGTGTTCGTCCATGGTTAGTTCGCCGTGCGCCACTCAGTGACTAATACGGTGCAGGTACCGGTACCAGCGATTGCTTGGACCGATCCGCGTTGCATAGGTACGTCCCCACCAAACTCGGTGGTAGAGGTCGAGTGCAACGCCTTTCCAGTTGCAGCGGTCGCTGTCACATCGTTAAACCGCATAAAGAGTGAGCTGTTGGCAGCGCAGTTGTAGGTTTCAACCGATGCGGCAACGCGGTTGGTCGAGGTCGCCAGGATGCGGAGTGATGCGCCAGTTGTAACTGTAAAGGTCGTCGATGATGCCACAACAGGGACGCCGCTTGGTCCACCATACCCAGTAAAGCCGTTTGCATCGCTGGTCTTGATGCCAAGTGCCAGTATAAGGAACAAGATGCCTGCAAAGAGACACATGATCGTTTTGTTTTTTGAGAGTGCCATGATGTTAATTTATTTGGTAATTGGTAGCGCCCAATTCCCAACCCCTCGTGAGGGGCTGAGATTGAGCACTAGAGCGTGTCTACGACCCAGATATTTGTCGAAGAACCGACCTTTGCGTTGTTTGCGGATGGTACCGCAGCCGCGCCAGTGAGGTTCGTCAACATGATGTCAATCTTGTTGGCAGTGGTAGAGGCTTTCGCGCTCTGGATTGCCCACCCGCCAAACAAGGTGTTGCCAGTGGTAGTCGAGAGCTGCGCGAGCACGATGTCGCCAGAAGCAACACCCGTTACTGTGCAGTACGTGTACCCGGTCGAGGACGCCGCAATTGATGTGTCAGCGTTCGCAAGATCACAAGTAGTTGCCTTCGCCTCCACGTTACTGGAGCCGTTGGTACCTTGTTTGTGCGGATTGGTAAGCGTCGTGACGTACGTGTTCGCACCAAACATAGTTAGTGCGGCAGGAGCCACGAAGTACCCGAGGGCCAAACAGACGATCGCAACAGCACTGTATTTCATCAATGTAGCCATATGCTATTTCTTTTTGGTCCCCGTCTTCGCCTTCGAGACTTTGATGACGGTATCGCCGATTTTCATATCCGTACCACTGCGGACTTTTTCACCGCTGGGCAGGGTTTCAATCGTGACACCTTTCTTCAAGTCTGATGCTTTGGCTTTTTCGTAGTCGTCCAGGGTCAAGACGCCAGAGCGGACGTACTCAGCGGGGATACCGAGGGCGCGTGCTGCGGCCTCTGCATCACTCCACGGTACGCCGATCGATTTGACGCGCCCCTGTGCTACGAGATTTGCCCATTTAGGCATAAGAGTTAGGGATTAGCTGATAATGGCTAATGGTTAAACAGTGCCGCGTGAGCCACGGATGTAGGCAGGGAAGCCCAAGCCAGTGGTGTAGTAGTAGTCGATCGAGTACTCCCAGGTCTTGTTCTCATACACCTCTTCAGGCGCGTCGAGCGATGGGCGCTCTGCAAACTTCGACTTGAGGCTCTCGCCTACCTTCGAGCTGTCGCACATGAACCAGTACTGGTCGGTGTCAGTGCCACCGGTGCGGACATCGAGGCGCGGCCAGACGATAATCTGGCTGACCTTACCCTTGAGCGGGTTGTTGTCCACGTTCGGGGTGCCCTGGACGCCAGACGAGAACACAATGCGCTCTGCAAGGTCCTCATTGGCGGCCGACACAACCAACGTGTTGAGGTTGATGGGGCGGACCAAACCATTCGGGTCCGAATAGCGCATGGCGCGGGCGCGGCTCTCGACGATTGCTGCGCGAGAGAGCACCGGGTCAGCGTTACCTGCGTCGTCAAGCAGCAAGTTCGAGAACGTCGAGCTGTTGATGTTGTTCGAGTGTACAGACGAGAAGAGCGCAAGGCCGTCAGGACCCGTTGCGCCGATCGAGCGGCCGTATACGTCGGTGTAGCTGGTGCTCCAGCCGTTGGTCAGCACATCAGCATAGGACTGATCCACTTTGTGGAAGGCGTCCTGAGTGATGCTTTTAACCGTGGTTTCTATCTGGTCATGCAGGTCAAACTTACGCATGTCCTTCGTGACGGGCACGATGGCTGCGAAGTGGCGCTGCGTGTAGGTGATGCTATCACCCTCTACCGAGGTAACAGACGGGAAGTCCTGGCCATCGCCAACCTCTTGGATACCTGCCACGCCGTGGAGGATGAGGTGGTCGAAGGTGCGGCGATCCGTATCCTTCACCTCGAAGATTTTGGGACCCACCATCTCAGCGACGGAGTTTGCAGCTTGCTCGTTGAAGATGCCCTGCAAATCGTCAGTGAGACTGGCGAAATCTGATCGAGTAATCAATTAAGTGCCTTTGATGCTGACACCATTGCCTGAAACTCAGGCGCAAGCCGCTTCTCTTCCGCACGCCCGAACGGGTGGTGTGCGTGGCATAAGGTGATGCCGTTGGTAATCTGATAACGAAGCTCTGGATATTCTTTGTACGAAAGGATGTGATGAGCTTCTAATCTCCCTTCGCAGTCTTGGTTGTCAATTTTGCATGTCCAGCCGTCGCGGTTCTTAACGTTCTTCGACCATTCATGATGCGAAGTATCGTTGCGATGCTCGTCTGCCTTTGCCAACTTTGAACGGTCAGCAATCCAAACAGGCGACCTAGAACCTGAACGATCTTGGATTTTCATGCTAGCTGCGATTTTCGCCTTCGCTTCATCCGTGTGCTTACGGCCGAAGGTTGGGTGCAGCTTCCCTTTTACCCCCCACATATGTGTGTTTACGCCTTTCCAATGAGACTTCCAGCAAGTGCGCCTGCAATATTTCGCAGTACGCCAGTGGCTAGCAGTTTGTGGAATAGGTTGTTCGCAATTTCTGCACATACATGAAGAGAACCCCTAGGTTAATTAGGAGTTCGGGACGCCGCGCATGAAGTGACCGCGGACTTTCTTATCGCCTACCGCACCAACGATAGCCTCAATGTAGAAGATGTCGTCGGTGGACGCGTCAGGGTCTACCTGACCAGCGGCAGCAAGGTCGGCCTCAGTGCCAACGTCGGTCTGTGCCGGGTTAGCGTCAGTGTCCGCAACGAAGGTAACTCCGTCAGTGCGGCACATAAGGACGAGCTGGCCATCGGCGGTTGTGGTGACCGTCTCCATGGCAACGTAATGGATGTCTACGTTACCCCCGGCCGATGCTGTCGTGAGATAGCCCGAGCCGTTGTCCACCATTGCGTCGCCCTTGGTAACGGTCGTGGAGTTAGCCACGCCAACCCGGACGAGCTGGTGCTGAAAGTTGCTTTCAGGTTTAAACATGTTGCTCTTAACTAGTTTAGTAAGAGCGGTGGCAGTTTGTTATTTTTGAGGTTTGGGATACCAGTCGGTCATCGACGTGGTTTTCCGCAAGATCGGCTGTGTCTGTCGCTCACCCGTCGCGGTTGGGGCACCAGAGGTGCGCTTCACGCTCGGGGTGGTCTGCAAGTCAGCAGCCGGGTTGCTTGTTGCTTTCTCAGGATGTTCGGCCTGGTAAGCAACGTACGCAAGCTTCATACCCTGTGCTATTTCAGCAGGGGTCTCCGCATTGCGATACTTGGGTGGAATGTAGTCTATCAACTCACTCCAATGCTCCTGGATGGGAGCATCAACCAATTCCTTCGCCGTCTTGGCGTTAATACGCACAAGATCGTCACGGGTAAGGGTAGTGGGCTGGGGCGCAGGTGTTTCCACCTTCGTCTCGGGCTTGCTTGCCTTACGCTGTGCGATGGAGCGATATTTCTTCGCTTCACCACGGACAGTAGGGTCCTCAATCAAATCAAACGGATCACCGCTTGGTGAGGGCTCTTGTGAAGGAGCTTCTACCTCCGTGTTCTCCACCTCAACGGCTTCGGGTTGGTTATCGTCTTCTTTCATAGTGACGCGACTAGTTGTTAACAAGCTTGCGCTTGCGTGAGGGAAGAAGTGCAGGTGCTAATCCTTCTTCTCTCGCGCTAGAGCCTCTTGTCTGCGGTCGTATGCAGCCTTGGCCTTCTGGAACAGCAAGGCGTTCTCTACCCGCTGACCTTGTACACTCTCCTGCCATTTTCGGGCCTGGGCGTGGACGATGCGGGTCTCACGTTCTGCCACGTGCTCTTTAAAGCCGGGCAGCTCATAGAGGGTGACAAAGAAGTTCTCTCGGTGCTTTTGGTCTTGCAGATATTTGACCGGCGTGGCGTACAGCTCGCGTTCGGTCAGGCGTATCAGGATGTCAATGAACCAACGTCTTAATTTTATCACGGTTTTTAAAATGCAAGGGTGTTAGTAACTTTACTCAACGCCGTAAATCCCTTCGACGGGGATGAGCACGCGACCGTCTTTGTCGCCCTGCACCTCGTAGCCGTCGTAGTCGTTGATGAGCACGCGGGAGCCGACGCGGATCGCGGGCTCACTCTTGTCCTTGTCGATCGCGCCAATGGCTTCAACGGTTGCCCAGCGTAGAGTACCGCCTTGTTTGATGTTGGCCTGGGTCAGGACTAGCTCAATACCGCCAGTGCCCTTGATGACTTTCTCTTTTGGGTCGGGCTTGACGAGCAGGCGGTTACGGGTGGGGGTAATCATTTGGCGAAGTAGTCAAAGATTAATTCGTTTACACAGCCCCCATGGACGTGTTTGTCGCCAATCTCACGGTGCGCGGGGATTGCGTCGGCATAGTGTACTATCTCTTCGTGACAAAAGTCGCACACCAACACCTCGCGTTTGACTGTCTCCTCGATGGTCTTCTTCATATCTTGTCGTAGATTTTTAATATGGGGCCTGGTGGGATTGGTTTGTTCTCGCACTTCTTACAAAACAGGCTCTTGCCTTTGATGGGTTTGCGGCAGACGTAGCATTTACGTTTCATCGGTTGGTTACAAACAGCGGTCCTCGTTCTCGCTTCTTCGCCTTCTCTTTCATGCGCTTGTTAAAGTGATACTCTGCCCGTTCATCCGCCGTCTTGCTTGGCTTCGGCCTACTCATTACTGCATATCGTAGCATGTCTCCCGCGTGGTCCTCCCCGTCGCTATCAACATCCTCGGGATTGTGCTCGTCGTGGATTAAGCTCGGGAACGTGCGGATAAACTCGGTGCAGGTACTAAACACCTGGAGCTTGGCAGTCAGCTCCTCTTCAAACTGGTAGGGGCGCAGATATTCACGCACCTCGCGCCAGCCGGTGACGCGGTCGTTGATACCCCGCTGGAGTAAGGGACAGCGGTGTTTCTTGGTGGTGAGGTTTAACGTCAGCTCTCGCACCCGCCGCTCAAACACCTCCGCACCGCTTAAGGCGTCATCTCGTTCCCCCTTCTTGGCCCAAAATGCTGGGTCAGCAACCAAGTATTCGATGTTCTCATGCACCCCGGTCATGGACGCATAGGCTTCAGCCAACTGCGTGTAGGTCAGTTCGTTCTGGTACAGCTCGCGGTACAGGTACAACTGTCCGGTCGGGTCGATCGCGAACCAGCCCAACGCACTGGGCGCGTTGTAGCCGTAGTCCAGGGCGCAAAAGCGTCTCCAATCATCTGGTATAGCAAAGGGCTCACGCACATGGATGTCGTATCGCCACTCACTGAAGTATTGGCCAGCAAAGAGGTCAAAGTCGCCTTCACGCCATGCCTTGCCCAAATCACCCGTCAGGCTCTCTAGGTATTCAATGTATTCAGTGTTGAGGTTGGGATTTTGTTTATAAGTCGAGGGAATGAAGCGGGTCTCACGCTCCTCCATCATGCGCTTGGGAATGACGTAACGCTGCTTAACAAAACCGTGGCCTAACCCGCCGGGGTTAAATGAGGTATACATGCGCGGTCGCCAGTTGGGTTTACTGGTACGCAATGAGCCGCGAAGCTTTTGATATTTTTCTTCAGTAAGCTGATTTAGCTCTTCAATAATGATGAAGTCGTATTCGATACCGATGTACTTATCGATATCGTTCTCGTCCTTAAATCCACCGAGAATAATGCGCGAGTTAGTGTTTGGAAAACGAAGGGTATTATTTGCTCGCTCATATGGCACACGGCCAGCGACAACCTTGGTTACAAGGTCGTCGAAACTCTCTTTCGCCGCTACACCGGTTTGGCGAAGGAACAAACCTTTGAGGTTCTGGATGCGCTGGCAGTCGTCGAGCGCCGCTTGAGAGAGTACGGCGTGAGACTTACCGGGGCCTCGTGCGCCGCCTAGCCCAATGTCTACCGGGCCACCTTGCTCGTCTGCTTCTCGCGCGGCTGCGTGAAAGCGCCACTGCCAGGGGTACGGAATATAACCGTGAGATACTAGTCGCTCTGCCTGGTCTCTCGGTACACCAGCGTCTCTAGCTGTCTGTAGGCAAGTCTGTAGTAGGTGGTCCATACACTTTGGAAAGAGGGCCGCTTATATCAATCTGGATCGCTCCTCCATCGTTGCCAGTCACCTCCTGCTTCTCAACATAGCCATGCTTACCCAGCATCATGCCCGCTATCTTTGGCGTGTAGAGCCCACCAAGCGACTTGTTTATCAATCGCCGCTCTTGTTCGTCGTGAATATCCTTGACGATTACGGAAAACTCTTTTGCAAGTTCGTCTTCAAGTTTGCACCACTCAGTGATCGTGTCTTTGTTGATGCCTAAGTGTCGGGCTAAACCTACCTGAGATGGTAGCTCCACATCGACATAGGCCAGTGCACCTTTGTCAGTTTCAATGATGTCGTCCTTACAGGTAGCCAGATAGCTCTTGGCTTTCTTGATTAGCTCGGGTGTAAGTTTAGTTGGTCGAGCCATAAATCAACACGGCCGCTTCTTACCTTTCTTGCGGTTGGATGGGGCAAAGCCGTATCGATGTTGCGCCTCTTGCGGGGTCAGGAAGAACTTTTGAGTGAGGTTGGTGACGTTGCGGAAAATGACTGCGCTTGGCTCGGTATCTGGTGATAGCTCGTGGCCGTTAAGGGTGCGCCGGACACAAACGCCTTTCTTGTTAAACTCTTCCAGTAGTTCTAACCGCTCCATATCACTTAATTGTATCACGACAACGCCCGCACAGCTCCCGCCATCCCCATGCCTTATCCCTCGTCACCTGGCCTACCTCCTTACTGCAACCGTCACAGCGATAGGTGCCTTTTAATCGAAGGCTATGGGGGGAGGGGACACCGTGAGGGCGTTTAGCGTGTCGGTTAGCCATGGGGGGTGAAGGTGCAGAACTCAGAGTGTTTGAGAGAGAATTGGATGCCCTGGCGTTTCAGCATCTCCTTAGCGCGGTGGTGGTTCAGCTTGAATTGATTTCTAAGAAAGCGAATGGCGTGCGGCTCGGTGGCGTGTTGAAAGATCAACTGGAGTATGGCTTGGCGAGGGGTCATGAAGTGAATTTGCGGCAATTGGCCGATTTGGTCATAAGTTGGATATTGTCGAGCGTGTAGCCCTGTGAGTTGTCAATGCGGTCGAGTGACGGAGAAAATCGTTTGTCCCACCCGCTCGCACGCCACGCCTCGAAAAGGTTCTCAAAAACGTCATCGCGGGCTACAAACTCTTTGAACTCTTGTAGAGAGAACCCAACTACTCGTCCAAAATAGCTACGCTGTCTTTTGGTACGCTCTATGGCGTGGTGATACATCTTACAAATGATGTAGCCAGGAGTTTTGGAGTAGTCGTGCTTGCGCTTAGGCTTATATGTCTTGTTGTACACGCGCATTCTAGCGTTGTGACAGAGGCGGCACACAGCCATTAAACCGTCAGGCGCGCGCTTCTCTTTGTAGTAGCTGTCCATCGGTTTGGCTGTTTTGCATTTTGAGCAAATCCTCATACTCCTTTATTTTGTTAGTATACCACAGCCTATCGTATTGAAGTCCGCGTGTGTGGACGTTGCGGCGCTTTAGTTCCTCTACGTCTATGCCGTCGTGTACCATCCGTTCGTACGCAACTGCTCCCATTCCGCCTCGGTGAATATTGCAAACCATACATTGCGGGCGAGCATACTCGTGACTGTATTTGCAAGCCGCTGAAAGCACCGAGCGCGGCCACGGTACATGGCCCAACTGTAGATTTCTCCCCTCCAAAGCACGCGCAGGACAAGTAAAGCAGTCGTTTCCATATAGCTTGATAACTAACTGTTTTTGTAACTGTTCAAGTATTTTTTTGAGTTTGCCGATGCTGTCGAGCCTCTGTTTCTTTAATCGCTTGGTGCCGCGCTTAAGGCTCGTCTTGCGCTTTAACGGGCCGCCACGTTTCATCTCTCCAGGGTGGATAGCCAGTAATCCCGTGCGGCCTCCCATTGTTCGTGGTCAAGCACCCATGCGCCGCAGACCCAGTAACCGCACTTCTCTTTTACAGGTGGCTCCATACTCATTCGTTCGGCTTCACCTGGCACAGGCAACACGCCAAGTGCTTCTCATGACCCTTGGCTGAAGGGCTCTCATCATCCTCAAAGCAATGGTAGTGGTCGGTCTCGTGATACGGCTTCACTTGGTGGCAGGGGCACCACGGCTCACGGCAATAGCGGGGCTGGCCTGGTTGATCCAAAACCCCATTGCACTTCTCGCAACACTTACTCCCTTGAGGGGCGGGGACAGAACCCTTGAGGTAAAAAGTAATGTCGGGGTTTGCCCATCCCTCGGGTTCTACTAGCTCGTAGCCCAGCTCTTTCATGCGCTCGATAGATTGCTTTTCGATAACTACAGTGGGCCGCATTTTCTGGTGGCCGCAACAGCTATTGAAGGTCTGTACGCCCTGATGCCAGAGATACCCAATCTCGGTGGCAATACAGGTATCTATAATTGCGGTGTTGTCTCGCTTCTTATCGCCCAGAATGTCGTACAGGTCGAACGGCGCAATCATTGTAACGGTGTTGCTGTAGTCCCCAAAGCTAACGTTCTTGCAATGGCAATTCATTACCCAATCATATCAAACAAAAACCCCGCATTTGCGCGGGGTGTGAGTAACTAGTGCACTCGCTCGCAAACACCGTCAATGATGGTGTGCAAGTTCTTCGTGAGTTGCGGCCGTTCTGCGACCTTGCCAGCGAGGGCAAAGGTAGCAGCGTTAAACAACCGCCAGCAGGTTTTGGAGCCCCAGTCGTGCGGCGGCTCTTCCCATGCCTTAAGCACATGGGCGATGGCCTGTACCCCAATGACCTCTCGGCGGTACATCTCCATCACTGCGTGGTCAGCAAGAACGTCACTAAGGACCATGTTCTGGTAGCCGACGAGCTTCTGGTTCTGGGCGAGGCGCTGGGCCTGCAAGGGGGCCACGATTTCAGTGACGAGGCCCGGCAGCTCGCGTTTCGCTTTCACGGTGTGCTTGCGCTTGATGACGTGCTCGCCAATGAAGGCCGTGTTATCGCACACAAACACGCGCGATCCAAACGCGATGCCGATGGGGAACGACTTGTCATGTGAGTTACGCAAACCGACAACGTCGCCGTAATCTCCATACGGGGAGCGCAGGGTCATCAGCCCAAAGTAGCGTTGTCCATCGGGCATGATGGCGTGATCTTCTTGGACGATTTCGTGTCCATAAAAGCCGAGTGTGTAGCGGAGCAGCTCCACAATCTCGTGGTGCGGCACGGGGATGTGAGTATCCGTAGCCTCGGGCACTGCGACTTGGCGCAGGTCGTCGTACGTCACGGGGTTTGCCCCCGCGTGTAAGCACAGGGACATGACAGTCTCCATGGTGTGAGTGGACTTCCTGCCTAATTATACCCTGAACATAGTGGACGTTGTTTTACGGCCTGGTTGAGCCATTTTTTGCCACTTCCAACAAAGGAGGTGACGATGGTCTCGGTATTTCAGCGTGTGCGCGTGATTGGAAACAACGCCTATCGGTACGAGGAGTACAGATGGAGAGAGAACGGCCGGATGAAATCCAAGTCCATATGTCTAGGCAGAGTGGATGAGGACTTGCCGCGATTTGCGGACATACGAAAGGAGAAAAAGAAAAAACCTACAGGCGGGTTGCTGGGTTTCATCGAAGCCCAACGTGCTCCGCCCGGTACGAAGGCGATGGAGGAGTGGGAGGAGCGGGCAAACGCTGCTGCGAAGGCTGAACGTGCTGCAAAAGAACGGGAGGCGCGTGAGCGTGCTGACCGTGAGCTAACGGCAAAAGCGGTGGCGGCACAAGAAGCACGGGAGGCAAAAAAAGAGGCTCCCGCAGTTACGCAGGAGCCAAGTCAGGGAGGAAACGCTACGCCGACTGCCGACGTAGGGGGACAACCTTCGGGGGGAGATACTGACGCGGAAACTTAAACTGGCCGTCCTTAAAGCCAGCAAAGCCCGCTATCTCTCCTGAAGGATGGCGGATGGGGAACACCACAGCGCCACGATGGAAACCCGTCGTGGCGTATCCAATTTGGAACGTCGCGGCGTCCGCTTCACTCAAGCCAAGCGCCTTCACCTCGTCGGTGTAGGTCAGCTTGGATGCATACGCATCAGGATCGAAGGGGGCGGCACTCTCCTGCCCTTTCTTGGGAGCAGGAGAGGCCGTCAAAGCAGGAGAACCCGTGTCCCCCGGCTTTTGTGGAGCGGTACCTCTTGAAACTTCCCGGACTTGTTCTACATGTCCGGGTACGGACAGGAACATGTCCTCTACCTCACACGCCGCGCGGTACATGCCTTGGTAGCCGTGGATGTGCGCCCAGAGGCTAATCACATCGCCAGACACCTTAGCGGCCCAGCACGAAAAGCTATTCGTGTCTGGGTAGACCTGTAGCGAGCGGGGGTCTTCGGTTTGGCACGCGGGGCACTGCGCCCTGTTGCCCTTAAGCGTGATGCCGAGGTGCGAGACCACCTGCGCGACATCAACGCTCTCCGCAATTTTCTTGAAGTCGCGTTTGCCCGGCATGAGAGCCTCCTGTGTAGAACTGCCTAGCTGAATTATATCCTATGTTATGCTGGTGGCAGAGATTGGGGTGTGGACGGGGGGTGCCAGCACTAGAGCCGTAATCCATGGTTATAACGGTGAATGGTGTCCGCTCCCCTCCCGCATCTCAATCAACAGCGGGAGCCAGAAAGGAGTGAACTCATGGCTGGCAAAAAGCCCGACTATAACGTCTGCGTGTCGCGCAAAGGTAGCGACGACAAGAACCACTACACCACTGTTGGTGCTGGTTGGAATGTCGCCAAGGATGGCATCTCGGTCGAGCTGCAAGCTCTCCCGACTGATGGCCGCCTGGTGTTGTTCCCCAGACGTGACGAATAGAAAAGCAAAAGGCCCAGAGTGATCTGGGCCTTTCACCTACCACGTGACGCTTAAATCATACCACAGTGTGCTCGGGGAGTGGTTCTGCGCCGTTGCTGCGTCTCGTCCACGTTCTCTTAGGCTTCTCTACTCCCGTTACGATGCTGTCGATTTCAGCATCGGTCTTTTCTTTCAGCTCAAGCAGCTCTTTCAGTCGAGCCAGTGTCTTGGGGTCGGTTTGCATCGAGTACTCCTAGGATGTTGAAGGGCGAGCCGTCCGCCAACTGCCAGTCGTTTGTTACCAAGTGGGCCGTGGGCGGCGGGTAGTTTCGTGGGTCGGTCGATAGCACCATACCGGGGAAGTTCTCCCACAGCTCGGGTTCGATATCACGGTGCACTATGTGCATGATGCGGGCGAGGGCTTGCGGGGTGTCGCAGATGAAGGGACACAGCACGTTCACAAAGCCGTAGCGGTGGTAGTAGATACTCTCTCGAATGTAGGTACCGTAGTTACGCACCATGCTTTCGATGGACTTCTTTTTAAACTCGCTGTTCGGTGTCCCCCGTTCTGTCCCCCGGTCAGCCTCAAAGCCGTGGATGAAAATGTATCGGCCGTTTAGCTCGTAGCCAAACAATTCTGCGTCGGGCTTGATGACATACCCACCTATAGGGATGTTGTTGGGGTGCTCCTCGGCCGCTGTTTCGGGCGGGCACTGGGGATGTGACAGGATGTCCGCCAGCTCTAACTTGCGTAGGCCGGGGATTTCAGCCGTGGCACGGTCAAACGAAAACTTAGCAAGGGAGATAAGGAGCTTGTGCTTAAAGCTGTTGTCTGCTGAGTGATACCCCTTGCGGCCTAAGAGGCTCTCGCCTCGCGGGAGCAACGCGAGGGCGCGGACGCGGTTACGAGCGTCAAGCGGCCGTGCCCCTTCCATGTCGGGGACGCCGATGTAGTGATACTTTTTCAGGTCGCATATAGGCTTCCAGCCTACGTCAGCCGCAACGTTGATGTAGTTGGCGGGTAAGATTTCATACCGCGTAAACAGGTCTAAGACGGCCGCACGTTTCGGCGTAAGGTCTAAGTCACCGGGGGGCGGCGGGGGATTTAAGTCGTCGATGCGCGTTCGCATAGACGGAGTGTATGGGGCCGTGACTAGCGGTTCTAAGTCCACTATGTCCGTATTCTACCATCCCTTGCCAAACTCCCGTGGCGGGGCTGGGGATGCAGGGGGGGTCTTGCGATACTGCACGCAGTACTTGGCCCTCTGCTCGGTTAACACTGCACGCCACTCCCTGTCGCTCATGAGGGGCATCTTGGAGAAGTCCACATGCTGGGGCAGCACCGTGGCTTTCAGCTCGCCATCGTTGATATCCACATTCCAGTGATAGTCCTTCGCAGGGGTGTATTTGACTTCGGCTTTTTGGAGCGCGTCGTGTACTCGGGGGTGCAGGTCGCTCTCCACATGGTGGGCAATCGTTAGTGCCATGTTTTGCTTGCGGCCTTTAAAGATAAGGGTTGCAACTTTTTCGTCATTTTTCAGGTAGTCGGTGGCCTCGTCGATGTAGGCAAAGCATTTGAGGGCACGCTCGGGGCGCTTTTGCATCGTAAGAAGGAGCTGGGAGATAAAGAAGCGGCCAAACGCCTCTACCTTTTTTTCAGCCAACCTGCCCTGCATCGTATTTATCACTACCAGCCTCGGCTCACTTAACAGGTCGAGGAGGTCAACCTTGGTTGTTTCGTCGGTGGTGGTGGGGTTCAGCATCCGCGCAAACAGGTCATCGTTCATCAGCCCTTCGAGACGCACCCGCAGTTCCTCGGCCGTCTCCTTAAACTGGCTTGTGGTCTCGCCCTTTTGCTTCACCCGCATGTGGTCTTTAAACCACTGCGCAGTCTGCGGCGGGGCGTGGGCAATGTTGTTGCGATATTGCTCGTAGCCACCGGGTTTTAAGAGGTCGATGAGGGTGGTTAGGGTGGCTTTGGGGACGGTGACGGCCGCCGACACGAGATAGCCAAAGAGTATCCCTTGCTTGCCCGTGAGGGGAAAGTCGAGGAGCGATGAGAACAGCGAGTTTAACACTACACTTGCGGTTTGGATGGTCTCGTAGCGGTCGTTCTCGCTTAGTCTGGTTACATCGCCAATGTCCAACGGATTGATGGCAGGCGTGTAAGAGAGGTCAGGCTCGATGTAGACCAGCTTGTCGTGCCACTTCCCGCCTGGTGCAAACTGCTTCAGCTTTACGAGGCTCCTGACAAACGCTTCTTTGTCTTGGCTGTCCATTACAAAGATGGAGCACTCCCCTTGACCCATGCGCTGTAAGTCGTCCCAAATCTGTGCGCTAAGCAGGGTGGTTTTGCCACTGCGTTGCTTGCCCATAACCCAGCTATGGGAAAAGCGGTGGTCATCAAACACTCTAAAGGGCGTCGTGACTTCAAAGAGCGGCCGCAGTGGGCTGTTGGCAAAATAGTTTCGGTAGATTTCGGCGTTGGTGCCTTTGTAATTTTGCGGCCACATAAATACGGACGATTTTTTGGGGGTCATCCGCAACACGTTTTGGTAATAGGCTTCGTAGGCGGGCGTGTCCTTGAGATGGGGCATAAACTCCATAGAAAATTGTTTGAGGTTCGCCGCGTTGTAAAACGCTTGGCGGAATGGGCCATCCTCACTGCGAGGCAAATGTTTCAGGTACGCAACAATAGCGGGTTGGGGCAGGGTCAGTAACAGTGGCCTCACGCTCTCTGGGGGGAGCGCGGCGTCGTGCTCGGCGGCAAGGCGCAAGAGGTCAGGTGGTGGAGCGGGGGGTGGCGCAGGGGCGGCCGGGTACGCAAGCTCGTAGGCTTCGTTGTAAAGACGATGTTGGTGGTGGGAGACAACAAGAAAAACACCAGTCATAGTGAGGAGCAAAGCAACTTCGATGAGGGTAAATGTTGGGGTTTGTCTCGTGGGGAAGCCCACCGTGTAACCGTAATAGGTCAAATACAGTGCGCCCAATGCAAAAACGTACACGCCGAAAAAGTACCGGCGCGGGTGGGCGATGAGTTGCTTGTAGGCTTTTTGCTGTCGTCTGGTTCTGTGCTCTGGCGTACCAATTGTTTTTACAAGGTCAAAGTTTCGCTCCTCGATGGACATACCCGCGACACCGGCGACAATGGTGGTGAGGATGATCGCTATGCAGCCGTAGTCAACAATGTCGTAGCCGGGGAGCCGGAAGTACCACGAAAACACAAGCCACAAAACACCGAGAAAGAAGGCAAAATAAAAAAACGAATAGATGAACAGTTGGAGTTGTGTGCGCGGCCACCAACCGCGATTAAACGGCCACTGATTGAGTTGCATCCCCCGCTCCCATTCGCTCTCGCACAAACTTGTTGTAGTCGCTGTCGTCTCGTAGTGGGTCAGGACGCAAGCCCGCGTAGTTCGCTAACACTACCGCGTCCTCGTAGGTGCACCCGTCGCCGGTTTTGTCTTTGATGAGGAGCACGGCTTGGCGCATGTCTTTTTCGAGCTCTGCTAGGTACTGCACACCACAGGTCAGCCTATTTTGCCGTATCAAGGACACATGTAAAGGACGTAAATAAAAGCCCCCATCAAGGACAACAACGTGTCCTTTAAACTGTGAAATCAGCATGAGGGCGAGGGCGAGCGACTGCTTGTCCCCTAGTTTGGCGCGGTCAATCTTTGCCACGACTGTACCGCTGAAGTTAAACGGTTTGCCACTGCACAGGACTTTCTTCAGCAGGGGGTAAAACAGCAAAGCGTCAACTGCGGCCATGGCTTCAGCTTGGTACGGGTCTGTTTTGTTGCCGTCGAGTGTGTCGAGGGCTGTGGTGTTAACCAGCAACTTGGCTAGGGCACGTTTGCCATTCCGCACCGTCAGCGTGTTCTCACCACCGGGGTCTGCGAGGTAAACGATGTCGGCAAGCTCGGTAGCCCCTTCAGGGGTGATGTTTGTCAGCGGATTAAAGTGATGTTTTGCAGGGTCAAAAACGCGCACCCGTTTTGTAAGAAAGGGTTGTGGGTCATCGGCAATTATCAAAGAGTTTGGTTCTCGTTTTGTAGAGAGCCACTCGTGCAAACCTTTGGTGCCGACGTGTAAGGAGTTCATGGGCGGTTGGCGGCCATGTGCCGCGTAGCGCTTCGTGCCTATCGAAGATTGCGCGGGGACTGCCAACCGCAAAATGAGCAGTCCAACCTAATTATATCAAGAAATAAACAGTCGCAGCCCATCCTGCGAGAGCAATCGCGGTGTAGAAAAGTGCGAGGTGCAGGTTGTCAGTCTTGTCGAGTTTCATTCTTTTCTCGTGGTAAAGCATAAACCACGACCAGCCCGCCAAAAATGTCAGCAGCAAACTCGCACCAACGAACGCGCCCATCATCATTGGATACATGTGCTGTCCCCTCCGTTGTCCCCTACACTTTTATCACACAATAGGCCTAAGTGGTCGCCCTTTGTGGAGGTCAGCATGGTGAAGTGTACACAGCCAGCGGACTTCGAGGGGCTTAGTGTAGTCGTCGTGGTGCGCGTGTATGCGACGGGTGGTGCAGCCAATCTCACAGACTGCCGGGCGTGAAAGTTTATTGTGGCGAATTGCTTTGTTGAGGATGTCGCGCGCCTTGTTTTTTTCAGGAAATTTGGCTTTGGCGCGTGCAGTCGAACGCCTTAGTATTTCAGGCCGATGACGGTGGGCATAACGGGCGCGGTTGTTCGATAGTTTGGCCGCGCAGATACGGCAGTAATAGTAGGAGTTTGTGGGGCCGCGTTTGTAACAAATTGTGTCCGCCAAATCGAACATCTGCTTACAGTGTGAGCATTTGACCATGCGGAAATTGTACCACGAACTGTCCCGCCCAACTGTGCCCTCGTGCGCTAGCGCCGAGCTTTCTGGACCCCCGCGCGTGTAGTGGCAAATCTGCCCGACACGAGCGTGGATGGTCGTTGCGGCTTTGAGGCGCTGTGCGGCTCAAGCGCATATAGACCATTCGGTCCAGAAAGCTCGGCGCAATAGCGACGGGCCAGTTGTGGCGGGAAGTGTTGATACACAAGGCTTTATCGCGTTTTCGCGTATAAGCCGCATGTGTAACCAGTAGCACGATACGTTACACAGCAGAAACCCCGGTCAGGGTTGGCCTGCCGGGGTCTCCGTTCGGTCTATTCGTCATCCTGATCAGGGATGACCGGGATCGGCTCCCGAGGCAATTTGGCGTCCCAATCGTCAACTTCGACTTTTGGGTAGAGCACTCGGCCATTGTGGTGGCGTTTGTACTCCTCGCCAAACTTGGATGAGGAGGTAACTTCTTTCACCTCACCCGGTATCTTTCCTCGGGGAAAACCCCGTTTCGCAATCCACCGCTTAATGGTGATGCGCTTTACCCGAAAACGAGCAGCACACTCGTCTAGTGTCAGGTAAATATCTGTCTCCATGACTTTGCTCGTGGTTGCGAGCAGGCCATGGCGTGCCCTAGGGCGCGCGGGACAAGTCTAGTGGAGGGTGCGCCGCTTTCGCAAGGCTTTGCGAACAGTGGCTTTGATGCCCATGCGGAGAAGTTGTCGTTTGACGAACTCCCGCAGGAGGATCATTGCCAGTTGTTCTCGTTTGGTCATGTGAGGCTCCCTTGAGGCTAAGGAATTTGGTGCTGAAGAGTGGTTCGTATAAGTCCTTGAAAAACTTGGTGCCCCTGGCCCGGATCGAACGGGCACGTCCGTGAAGACACCAGATTTTGAGACTGTTAACCAGCATGGACGCCGTGATACATACTGCACTGCACCAGATAAAAGTCCTGACAAATCAACAGGAAGGGTGTACATAGTGTTCTTCGTGATACACCACAGCACACGGGTCTGGCGAGGCTAGGATGAGGCTGGAGGATACAACGGTACGGTCACTCCCCGCCCCTGATAAGGGGCAGAAAACCTATCGGGATGACGTGGTGCCGGGGTTTGGGGTGCGCGTCTCCCAAGCAGGCACCAAATCTTTTGTGGTCATCTACGGCAATGACCGGCGCTACATCACCATTGGTCGGTTTCCAACTATCAGCCTTTCGCAAGCTCGCACCGAGGCCAAGCGATTGTTGGCAGAGTTTACGCTGGGCAAAGTTCGCCCCCAGAGCATCACCTATCTGCAAGGGGTGGAGCTGTTCATTCAGGAAAAGGCGAAATCCCGCAAACGCGGAACGGTGGTCGAGTATGAGCGGCTGTTAAAGCGGTTGCGGTTCGGCCAGCTCCTCGATGTCAATCCTCACGAGTTTGCGCGGCAGTTAAACAAGGTCAAGTTTCCCAGCGAGCGTGACCACCTGTTAGTCGCCGCACGGGTGTTCTTTCGGTGGGCGGTCAAGCGCCACTACATCGAGCGCGACCCTACGATGGGTTTGGAGAAGGCGAAAACCAAGCGCCGCACCCGTACCCTCACTGATGATGAAATACGCGCTCTGTGGGCTGTGCCAGGCAAGTTTGCGGACTATGTGCGAGGGCTTCTCTGTACCGGCCAGCGCCGCACCGAACTTGTTCATGCGGTAGTGGCACAAGATACATTTGTCATCCCCGAGGAGTTCTCCAAAAATCATCGGGCAAACACGCTCCCGATTTGTCCGCTGGCGCGGCCATTCATTCAGGACTACCCCATCTTTGATTGGAGCCGAAACAAGATTGCGTTGGATGAGGCGTCGGGGGTCAGGGATTGGCAACTGAGAGATTGCAGGCGCACCGTGCGATCTGGATTAGCGGCGCTACGGGTGCCGCCGTGGATTGCGCGGCGTATTTTAAATCATGCCCGTGATCCGCTCGATGAGACGTATGACACTCATGACCCTGTGGAGGAGAAGCGTGAGGCGTTGCTCAAATGGGAGCAGCACCTAACTAAGATTTTGGCTGGTTGAGTGCGAGCCACAAGCGGGCAACGGCTTCCTCGGGTGTCTGGCCGTGCGCCTCGTCGAAGTCTTCCTCTGGATTTAACTTGCAACGTGCGAGAGCACACCACTCACTTTGAAGTTTATTCAGACTACTGAACCTCTCCCCACACGCCTCTAAAAGGTTGGTGAGGGTGGGGTCACGAAAGTCACTTTTAACAGCTTCATCATCCGGGATGTTGCCAGGAAACCCGGCGTCCTGAAGCTCTTTCATTAGTTCGTGTGTCATACCGTTATTGTACCATATCGAAAGGTTAGTCCCCGCCGTGAGGTGGGGACTAGTTGTTGGGCAAGCGGCCAGTCAGGTAGTTCTCGGGGGCTTGGTGAGCCATTCGTAGAACTCTCTGCGCCGCTTGGCGTTCTGCTCTTTGAGGGCAGCGTAGTTTCGCTGGCATCCCTTGGAGCAAAAGGCGCGACGGAACTTGGTGTGGCGTACGAGGCCGAACCTTCCGTTGCAGTAATCGCACCGCTTCATTGCAGCCCCCTTGGAGTGAGGTACGTGGGCGGTTCGTCTTCGGCACAAAATTCCGAGCAGAAAATTTTGCCACTGCTCGTCTTGTAGCCTTCGACGAAGCGCTCCTTGTCCCCCAGTATCCGCAGAATTTGCCGACACGTGGGGCACACAACGCTCCCGTTTACGTGTTTGTAGAGCATGCCAAGCTCCTACTATGGTGGTGAGAGCAGTAGCTCCCCTTGAAGCGGGGAGAGCCGCAGAAGAGGTCTCCCGTGGGCCAGTGGCATTGCTCGTTCGTCAGTTCGATGAGCGGGCGTTGCGCGGCTGGGTCAGGGATGAACTCGGGTACCACTACAGGGTCAGGGCGGCTCCACACTAAGCGGGGTCGCCCTCTCGGTTTGCGTAGGCGGGGCGATGCTTGGCGGCCAGTGCGGCGGCCACGGACAAGTCCGTTGCGATGCCAAGCACCGATGATGGCGTTGCGCGTGCAGTGAAACTCTAGAGCACACTGCGTCGCGGTCTTGCCTTCTACGTGGAGCGTTCTTAGGCGCTCCACCATCTCGGGCGTCCAGTCCATCACCAGCCTCCCATCTTGAGGAAGAAGTAGGTGATGAGGACGGTCAGGTGGGCTGGTAAGAGTGCTACGTCGTGAGGGACGTAAACAATCTTGTACCAAGAGCCCTCGTGGACGATGTGTTCTTCGTCCATTAGACACCCCCCGCAGGACTTTTGAGGCACACTGGGTCGCCTATTTTCATCTTCCCCGATGCGTGGGGAGCGACGAAGAGCACAGGCTTACCGGTGGGCGTCCACGGGACGTACTCGACGATGTGCGGCGGCAATTGCTGCGGCACGCCGTCTTTCAAGTAGTACCAGCCGTCCTTCCACGGGGGCTTGTCTTGCACCCGATAGACGACGCAATCTTGGCACACGTCGCCGTGGTCGCAGCAGGACTTCCACGCAATCTCGTACTGTTTGAGAGTGTCGGGCGTGGGTGCCTGCTTTTCGTACCAGTCTTTGTGGGGCGCATTGGCCCATTGGCTTTTCTCTGCACCAACGCCCTGCCGCCAAAACATGACCGTAAAGGCGACAGTCAGGATGACAAGGAGTGAACGCATAGCGGCCTCCTGAAGTTTGGATGAACTTGGCCGCTACTAATTTTAACACGGGGATTTGGGGTGGATGCTCGGTTCGAGCTTCCTCCACGACTGACCGCAACTGATAGCGTAGACCAGTGTGTCTGGTAGGGACATTTCTCTGGCAATGACGCTTGGTCGGTCACCATTAACAAGCCGGGCCTTGATGTGGCTGGCAGTGTCGGCACTAATTTTTGCACCGTACCCGCCTTTCAAAAGACCGGTTCTAAACGCGTGGCGCGTGTTGTCGCCAACCGTCACCCACTCAAGATTTTCGGGACGGTTATCTGTTTTGACACCGTTGATGTGGTTGACCACCGGCAGGTTGTTTGGGTTCGGGACAAATGCAATAGCGACCAACCGCGCAACCCATTTGCAGGTAACAGTGCCGTCTTTTGCTAAGTTGACGGCGAAGTACCCTTGGTGGGTTCTCGGTTTTAGGATGCGTTCTTTGACGCCGTACTGCCCGTGAAAGCTCTTAACGCGACCAAGGTTACTAACCTCGTACAGACCCTCATAGCCCGCAACGGGCTTCCATATCTCCATAGATAAACGGCCAGAGCGAACGCCCCGCTTGCAAGAAGGACGTTCGCACCGGCTGCAAGCTAACTAATAATGACGCTCGGGGGAGGAGAACCTGGTGAAGGGGAGGCGGGGAGGCTTCAGCTTATTACGTGACTTCGGCTGAACGGGACGTGCGAGGGTTACTACCTAGGCTCACTCGTTTGTCCACTCCCCCGTCTCTCCTTCACACTTCCTACATAATTATACACCCGCACCCGTTGGCCTAAGAGGGAGGTGAACAGGGTGTGGATATTGACTTTGTGCGGTGTGCTATACTGAAAAGCGTATGAAGGCCAATTATTATGTCGCAACGTGCCTTGAGGGTGTAACTAATGTTATGCTTTCGGGGTGCGACATATGGGCATTCATACCAAGTACGGGCCGCCAGCAATGGTGGCCCTAACTTGTTCCAGGACGCACCGAAGTCTGTTGCGGCCCTACGGACTATAAACTTTGGCCCCATGCGTTCGTGAGTTGGTGAAAAGCGCCCGCACTGTCGCGCACATGACAACGGGCGACCTGACCAGCTCGCGAACAAAAGAGAACTTTGAAAGGTTGTTGATGGGGGACATACGTGGTTGAACTGAAGGCGCTTTGCGATGAGCGGCTAAACGAAGTGAGGAAAGGTAAAATCGCTATAACCTAAGTCACGTATCAGTTCCTAGTTCCCCACCAGCAACTTTTCAATTTTCGCCGCTTAGGATTTATCCCGAGATGTCTAGCTCAACAGGGGTAGCAGACAGGTATTGAAATCAAAGCGGAGCGGTGCAGACATAAAGACGGGCGAAACCACGGTAGACACTTTTATCAGGGGTGTAGTTGTGCAGTGGTCAACCAATCTTCTTCAACACCGCCGCAGCCTGACGCTGTGAGAGCACCTTGCCGATCATGTTCTTCGGTACTTTACGAGCTGTCTTAGCGTCCAGCCTGTAAAACTCTTTAAGGGGAGCCTCGTACTTCAGGTCGATGGCGAGTTTGATGCGGGCAAATGACGGGTCTTGCGCGGGGTAGATGACCACCTCGGTTTTAGTGCCACGTTTAAAGACGAGCCAGAGCAACACAGTCACTCCCTCATCTTGAGCAGGATATTGCGGGCGTTCCAGTGCAGGAAGACGCAAACGACTACCCCAGCTAAAGCATAGAGCGCATCAGTCCAGTGGTGCTTGTCGGTTGCGTAATACGGCAGCAGGATGCCGCCCAAGAGGAAGCCAGCGGCCAAGTTGTTGTAGAAGGTAGCCTCTAACTTGAGGCGCTCGTTGTGTACGAGATTGGACATGGGGGCTCCCCTAATTGAGTTTCAGCATCTTCCGCATATCTTGCAGATGGCGCTCGGTGGCGTCTAGCTTCCCTTCAACGAAGCTGTGAGCGGGTGGCTTCACACCCTTCTTTGTGAGAGCCTCCATAAGAAGAGGTAATAGGTCTGTCTCTATCGTAAGGGTGGCCGGGAGGTGCGAGCCGTATTCGTGCGTGCTTTCTGTAGCCGTGTCAGTCTGCCCGTCCATGCGATACAAAATCGTCTTGTTGTCGGGGCCTCTTCGATAAATCCAAATGTCACTGTAAAACATTGCTGGACGGTCTTGAATTTCAATCCGCCATCCTTCGTACATCATATTTGTTTAGCGGCGTACCGCGCTTTAGCAACCGCACTCATAATCTTCTTGCGCTTCTTCTTAGAGATGCGCGACCACCTAATAAATGCGCCCTTACGTCCCGCTTCCGCCTTAGTCATCTTCATATAAGTGCATTGTATCACGTGCGTAGCATTCACGCTCGTGAGCTATTCACACCTTGACAGAGCCACTATCCCCACGCGTGCTATGCGTAGCACTTGCGTAGCACCGTAGGCATGTTTGAATAGATAACAGAGGGCGATTGACAGCGACGTTTTGGTTCGGGACTTTGAAAAGAGTGGCAGCGCAAGCTAGTCGGTGAAACGCCGAGACGCGAGGAACAAAGAAACAAAATCTCGCCCACTCTACTCAAAGCCTCCTACTGGGACTATCGCCAGTCACACCTCTTTTATTTATTAGCTCATTTAAAAGTTATGGAAGTGGTTTTGTTCGTAATCACATTATCAATAGCGTTGTGGATGATATGGATATTAACATCAATCGTAAGTCGGTAGGTAGCTATCACACTTACAATCAGCGCAAAGTCAGTGTGTGGTTTGTCGTTCTCTGTGCGGTCATTGCGGCGCTCCCGCTTGTCATGGCGTTCATGCTGAACGCGGAGTTGGCAACGCAGATTGTTCTTAACTAATAACCTTATGTCTGTCTCTCTGTCCTCGGTGTTAATTGCAGCCTCTCGTAAGGTGGCGGCTAGGGAAACCATCGAGGGCAGTGAAGCGGAAAATCTATGAAAAAAGTTATGTTGGGTGCGGTTGTTGGGGCGGGGGTGATGGTAGGAGCGCAAGTGTGGGCAGCAAGCGGGATAAGTTTGGTAGATGAAACAAAGTTCGTCTACCACTCACTACGAAAGTTCTACGACAAGGACGCCAACGTTATTTGTTACGCCCTCACAGGCGGCAGCACAGGCACTGGTATTAGTTGCCTAAAGAACAACTAACATGAAACAGTTGAAGGTCGAGCATTTGGAGGGCGAGAGGATTATCAAAGTAAATGTGTGCGACTGCGTGTTGTGTACACTGGCAGACTATGAAGAACCAGAAGAACGGGAATGAGCCGCCACTCTTAGTCGCATTGATAGTGCTCTGTTACTTTATTGGAATAATTGGGCTGATTGTGTACCGATACTTCTTATGAAATTAGTAGACGGCCATGACCCCGAGTTCTCATTGCGCCGCGCAATCGAGAAGCAAATAGAGCTAGAGGACATGGTGGCTTGGGCGCAGCGGGAGACGCCAGAGTGCAAAACCATTCCCCCGCACCAACCGCAAACATCATCGCGGTCACCCATTAAAAGGTTTATAAGCATCATCGTCCCATGATTACGCCAAAGGAGATAGAGGCAAAGGTCGAGGAGTACAACAAGCGTGTCTACAACGGCGAGATGGATGAACACAGCAAGTCAGTGTTGCGCGACATGATACGCAAGGATGACAAGCACTGGGAGCGTCAGTGGCTCCACGAAGAGCTGCAGGCCAAACATGGAGAGGATAGACATAGAAGCTAACAATAAAATTTATGGAACTACTTGCGAAGATACAACGCGAGCTGAAGGTACCAAAAGGGCAATTCAACTCGTTTAGCAAATATCACTATCGAAACTGTGAGGACATATTAGAGGCGGTCAAGCCGCTGTTGGGAAAGGGCACGCTCGTCCTCCAAGATGAGTTGGCGAACGTCAATGACCGGGTTTACATCAAGGCGTACGCCATCCTGACAGATGAAAACGGCACACAAGCGATTGCACACGCCTACGCCCGCGAAGCGCACGATAAGAAGGGCATGGATGAGGCACAGATAACGGGTGCGGCATCATCCTACGCCCGCAAATACGCCCTCTGTGGCCTGTTCTGCATTGATGACGGCAAAGATGCTGACGCGGATGACAACACCACGGCAAAGCCCCAGAAGGCTAACGACCCTGGTAAGTTTGCCAAGCCCGTCCCCCCTAAGCAGGTAGCAGATAAACGCAAAGTGCAAAAGAAGCGTATACAGGAGTTGGTAGACGGAATTGTATTGGAGCCGCTAGATCAAACGCCCGAGGCGTACGGCAAATACATCAAAGAGAATACGGGCTACGAACTAAAAGAGGAAAATTACGAGAGTATTATCGACGCCTTGGAGGCGCAACAAAACTAACATGGCCGACAAAATCTTTACGAAGGGGTTAGTGGTCAAGGTGCCAGAGAACAAACCAGACTTTGTCATCGCACGGCTCGGCATCAAGGTCGATGAGTTTATGGACTTCTTAGAGGCCAACGTCAAAAACAACGGCTGGGTTGATATTGACCTACTCATGGGGCGAGAGAACAAACCCTACGGCGCACTAAATACATATAAGCCAGAGAAGCCTGGTGTGGTCGAACAGCCGCAGGATGAGAGTACGGAGGAGCCGCCCTTTTAACCACCATGAAAGGCAAGGGGACAAAACTTGGAGAGAGGCAAAAGGAATACAGCCGAGGTGGCGTGTGTAAGAAGTGCAACAAACACTACCCCTCTCTTACGGTCGAGCACATTGTCCCCGCGTTCGTTCTAACCGACTTGGGGCTTGGAGACTTGGCATATGACGATGAGGATAACTTCGAGCCGTTGTGCTTTGGCTGTAATCGCATGAAGGGTGGGCGTCTTGACCCCCTACATCCAAAGACACACCCACTGCTCGCGCGATACGTCCGTGCATCGTACGATAAGTTTAATCAAACCAATGTATGAGCCGCGCATCCCTCAAAGACCGTTTGGCCGCATACTTCAGGCGCAACCACTCATTTTGGATAGCCTCTGGCGCCGTGCAGCGACTGGTAATGGAGAAAACATCGTACACGCCGCAGAACGTGGGACGCCGGTTGCGAGAGCTGGCAGAGGAGGGGGTGTTGGAAGTCGAGTATCGTAAGGGGCACGCCTACTACCGGCTTAAGGAGAAGCAATTAGAATTAATATAGAGCCGCACAATGCATATTGTACGAACCATTACTCACTAACTAGAAGCGTATGGAGGAGAAGAAACGAGTAGAGCTGGCACATACCATAGCGAAGATGCTGAAGATAGAGCATCCGTGGCCTTGTAACTTACCAAAAGAGATTATCGTTCGTCTCAACACAAAGAAGGGTTGGCGTATCGTGCTGGATGAGCGCCGCAAAAGTTACGACTTAGAATAAAACCATGACCAAAGATGTACGCTTTGCTTTGTGCATGAAATGTCGCACCGAGACGGCACAAGAGAAGCTACAGTGGGGTACGTCCTGGTACTGGTGGTGTCGGTTAGGTCGCCACGCCTCATGGTACGCGGGAAGTATTAGTAATTAACATTGAAGGTATGCGAGAGATAAAGTTTAGGGCGTGGCAAAAGACGCACAAATACATGACGAACGACGTGACTTTGCGGGGGTTTCATTCGGATGAACCCATCTATCTTCAAAGGTGGACTTGGTACTACACCGACCCAGAAGACGGCATCGTCATAGATGACGACTGGGCGGTAATGCAATTCACCGGCCTCAAGGATAAAAATGGGAAGGAGATATACGAAGGGGATGTTGTGCGTTGGCACAACGGTATAACCGAAGAAGTGCGTTGGGATGCGACGGTGGCAGGCTTTGTCGGCCTGCCGTCCGCCCGCGTCACGTTCGACAAAACCGGTAGCCCCGATTGTATCGTCATTGGCAACATCTACGAGAATAAAGACTTGCTTAGCTAGTGTATGGATTTGCGACTGCGACAGAACGCATACAACAGAAAGTCGTACGCAAAGAACCGAGAAGGGCGGCTCACCCGCGTTAAGGCGTACCACAACAAAGTAAAGCGTGAGGTGTTCTCGCACTACAGTGACGGCACATTGGCGTGTAAATGTTGTGGTGCTACAGGTCTACCGTTTCTAAGCATCGACCACATCAATGGCGGAGGGCGAAAACACCGTGAAAGTATTGGGGTCGGAACGGGCATCCGCTTTTACTTTTGGCTTCGCAGAGAAAAGTACCCGCCTGGATTTCAAGTTCTCTGTCACAACTGCAATCAAGGCAAATGGGCGCATGGGGTTTGTCCTCACAGAGAGCTATTAAAATCGTGATATTATTCCCCGTAGGCCGCTCGCTCCCGCGTTATCATATTTTTGTTTGCCGCCCGTACAAACCCCACGGCTCGGCTCTCCTCTCGAACGCGGATAAATACCATCGGCCCAGCAGCGCTACGGCATCGACCCCGTAGCGTTTTGCTTCATAGGGGCATCAGGTGGTTTTGATACGATTTTGGGGGTATGAGACAGCTACCCCTGCCTTTTCCCAGATGACGCACGGAAACGCGTCCTGAGCGATTTTACGGCGTTTGGCGGCCATATGCGCTTAGGAGCTAGAGACAGCAAAGCCCCCTTTGATAGGGGCTACTTTGCTGCACATGTTCTACGAAAAGTGACCTAGGCCTTGCGGGCGTTGGGAACGAGCCAGACCAGACCAGACGAGACCAACAAGGTCACAGCGTCACCCACAGTCATACCCTCCGTAATACCCATGTAGCCGAGGCCACCAAGGACGAGCAGCACGATTGCGGGAACGAGTGCCTTATCGAATGAGGTAAGCATCCAATTCAGTGTTATTTGATAATTGGTGGTCGTATCCACCGTCCCCCAGCCTCTCGCCCTTCTAAATTTGTGTGCGAAGGTGAGGCCAGGGGACGCCAGGCGCGACTTAGAGCGGCTCGTAAAAGTACAAGTGCAATCCTTTCTGGTAGCGGAAGTACTTGACCCAACTATCCAGCGAGTAGGTGTTCTGCCACAGCCCGTTCTTGCTGTTGTTGTTCAAGATGCGCTGGCCTTCGGTAAAGATGCCGCAGTGGCCGATGGTCTTGCCTACCGTGGGTGAGATGATGATGTTGCCGGGCTTTGCCTCCAATGTTGCTTTAAACCGCTTGTCTGCTTTCAAAAACTCATTCAGGCGGATGGTGGAGACTTTGACGGGGAAGTCGGGGTACACCTCGTGCAAGATCGTCGAGACACTCTCGGCACAACCAACTTCATCGTCGGCAATGTCAGAGGGCGAGGCGTCCTGGTCGAGATAGAGCAACGCCATCTCGTGGAGCTTCTCGCGATTGCTCTCAGGGAGTGGCTCCAGCGGCTTTTGTGGAGCTGTGTCCTGCTCCTTGGGCTCCGCGACGGCGGGCTTATTGCCGATGAGATTGTTAAACCAGTAGACAAAGTTGTCGATGATGGCGCGGATGCCCACCGGGATGGGGTCGTTGCCCTGGTACTTGGTAAAGGTAAAGGCTCCGGTGTACGGCTGGGCCATGAGTGCGTTGTAGATCGCACGGGACATGTAGGCGCGGCCATTGTTGCCGTAGCCACTTCCCATCCAGGGGATTACTTCGAGGTGGTCTACGTCTTTGATGCGCTTCCAGCCAGTAGCTACCCAGTTGTGGAGTGAGCCAAGGTTCGTGTTAAACGACGGGACGCGGAGGGTGTGGTCGGGTTTGGGATTATTAAACTCGGTATACCAGTAGGTGCCCACGGTGACGCCGCGCTTCTCTCCCTGGTTAAGCCAGAGCGCTATGCGGGTCGCATCAAAATCATCAATCTTGCCTGCGCCATAGCAGTTGAAGTAGCCCTTACGCTTCTCCACAGGTTCGCTGTCAGGCTGTGTGACAAACCCTCGTTCCTTGGTCGCCTTCAAACTCTCACGCATCCCTCGGCCTTGGCCATCAATGCCAGGTGGTGTGTGGTCGTACAAATCATCAGGGCGGTAGAGCGCTCCATCAGCAATACCCGCTAAAAAGGTTTGGCTCTCTCCGGTGCAGCCCATGGGTAGTGGACGCACCGCAGGGGTAAAGCGGGTGTCTTCTCGGTTTTGGTTGGGGACTTCGCGGCCGTCGTAGATGGAAAAGCTGTCCGGTAAGCCCTTGGGGTCAACGGTCGCGCCAAACGTATGAACTACGGAATAGTCTCGGCGGTCTGGTTTTATCGGCTCCAGGCCAGTGGGGTTCATATAAATTACAGGTAAATTGTACCACCATAACTGTCCCGTTTGGTGTCAAGCCAAGGTGTGGGTAACTCAGTGTCCCTGTCCGGGGGCGTGGTACCCTTACGGCAGGGATACCAGTGGGAAGCTGTTTTAATAGCTAACTTCATTACTTATGAAGAAGGTACTAGCGGGTTCAATTATCGGGTTGTTTGTTCCGGCAGTAGCGTTCGCAGCGATGCCCACCTGTACGCTGACTGCTACCCCGTCAGTCATCAATCGGGGACAAACGTCTACGATCACGTGGACCACCACCAATGCAACAAAGGTGGAGTTCACCGGAGTACGGGGTAAGGTGGCTACGTCGAGCGGCTCGGCCGTGGTCAAGCCAAAAGGGGACAACTGGTTTCACCTCAATGTATGGGGCAAAAACCCCTGGACCGTGTTTACGCAGTGCTCGGTGCTGGTCAAAGTCAACCAAGGACCGTTCTAAACAAGAAACCCCTTCGGGGGTTTTTTGTTATGCAAGGTCTTCTCGGCGGAGGAACGCGGCTTCGTCGGTATAGAAAAAGATGATGCCAGGGTCTTTTGGTGCAGCTCCGCCAGGCGCAGCGGCGCTTGCAAAGTACTGGATCGTACACGCGCCATCAGCACCTTGCCCGCCTTCAGTACCAGAACCGGTGACTTCACCACCACCCCCGCCACCACCGCGACTACCGCCATCACCACCTGGGTCGCCATCGTCGCCACCACCACCGCCTCCGCCACCGTTTGTTGATGTACCGCCTGGTCCGCCGCCTGGGGTGGTTGCGTTGTTCGTGTCTGCGGTACCAGCACTCCCGCCTGATCCTGCGTCACCAGAACCTCCTGCACCTCCTGTGGTGTCTGCTCCTACACGGGCAGTGCCATCATTCCCCGCACCATGGGGGCCTCCAGCGCCACCCCCGCCACCCGATACATCGTTCGTGGTGTTACCTGCGCCGCCATCGCCACCGTCAGCTTTGACGGTGCCGGTGGAGAGGGATGCAAGGCCGCCGCGTCCTGCGGCGAGGTCAAGGGCTCGTTGACCGCCATCAGCTACGACAATCGCAGCCGGGGCAGTCGTCGAGGCGGTCGAGGTTGCGCCTGCGGTTTCGGTTGCACCACCCGAGCCAACAAAGATGCGGATTACATCACTGGCAGAAACGGAGTGGGTGGATGACGCAAAGGCTCCGCCTCCAGCTCCCCCACCACCGCCGCCCGCTAAAATACCGCCACCACCGCCTGCACCCCAGCACGCGATATCGAGTGAGGTAACATCGGCAGGGACGGTAAAGGTGCTAAACCCCGCCGCGTAGGTTTCAAGACAGCCATCAACATCGTAGGCGTCACAGTCAGTTGTAAAGGACAAGATCGAGCCGTACTTGACGCCGTTGGACGTTGAACTGGCGTAGGCGCGGAAGAAGTAGGTGGTCTCTTCGGTTAAACCGCTTTCGGTTTCGTTAAACGATCCCGTGCCCGAGTAGGCACCAAGCGATGAGGTCGCGCTGTCCCCGCGCATGGCACTGTCGGTGCCAAAGGCAAAGCCATGCTGCACCACATCGTCATCGAGGTTGATGTCAATTGTGCCATTCAGTTGCCCACTGTCCGCGTTAACACTGCTTGCCGCCACGGATGAGACGGTGAGATGGCGCACGGGGCGCACCACAGCGGCTATCATGTCCCAGTTGTCAGAGGTCATCGAGTAGGTGGCCGAGTGGTTGCCTACCGCAAGAGGGCCTTCGTAGCCGCCCGCAACCCCGAGGTTCGGATCGCCGTCCACATCGGTGACCGTCGTAGAGGAAAACTTGGTCTGCCCCGACGTTGGGGTGAGGGTTTTATCGTCTGACTGAACGTAGTCGATGATCCAAGAGTTAGCGTCATCGACAGTAACTGTGACCGAGGGCGTGGCACTAAATGCAGCCGCTTCACCAAAGTCAGAGATGGGGTCGGCCGCATCTGCGCCTGTAAGCGCAATCGCCCAAAAAGCGCAGTTCGGGGTACTGAGGTCTACATCAACCGCAATGGTGTTGGTCGTGCCCGTGGTCGTCGAGAGGTAGTAGAGATAACCGTTTTTACCAAAGCTGCCGACTGAGGCAATTTGGGTAAGGGACTGCCCGCCCCACGTCACTCCAGTAACGGAGCGCGACGCATCAACACCAATTCCAACAAGGAGCAGCACATTTGTCGATGTAGAAGTAAACGACATGGTGTTGCCAGTCGCTGTGGTGTTGCAGGTGCCGTTTGGCTGGGTTTTGTGAAAGTCGAGCGCGATCGAGTGCGAGCCAAAGACAGGCTCTCGTGCAGGCTCACGTTGAAAGAACACGAATATGGAGCCGAGGATAACTACCGGTGCTAGGAGCCAGGCCCATTTCATAACTAGTCAGTGGTGCGGTAGCCCTTGAGGTCGATCAAGACTTCATCGACGGTGCCTGTGGTGGCACCCATTTCGATCCGCATACCCTCGTAGGCGTTAAAGGTGTTGTTAGAGGTGAGGGGGAAATATGTCCACGACGATGTGCAGGTGACGCTGTTGGCGTCGTTGGTGCCGTCATCGCTCAAGGTTATGACCTTTGAGGTGCCGCCGACGACTTTGCAAAGTATGCCCGTTACGACGGTCGGGTATGTTTTCGGGAATATTTCTTTGTACTGGCCGCTGGCAAAGTAAAAGTTCGTCGAGGAGCTGACGCCAAACGCCCAAAGCGTCGAGGTGGCGGAGGCAATCACCACACCTTGGGTCGTCGAGGTGCCCATAACCAAAGTGCCGCTCGTGGTGTCGTAATGAAGTGAGCCTGCCGCAAAGTTTGTTTGGCCTGAGCTAGAGGGTACAGCAAAAAATGTAGAAGCATTGAGCGCAGTCGTGGAGGCGTTCACGACGGTAAGGCGGTCGCTCGATGCTGTGTAGGTAAACGCTGCCTCGCTCGCTAATGTGTCGGCAGTTGTGGTGTAAAGAATGGTGTTAGACCCGCCAAAGGTCGAGAGGCCGGTGCCGCCGTTCGCTACGGAGAGGTCAGTACCCGACCAGTCCCCATTATTGATCGAGGCGCAGGTTGCTACACCGAGCACAGAGAGCGAGCGGACAAACTGGTTGGTGCAAGACGTACCTGTATATTCGCCAAAGGTACCATCGGCGTCAGTGAGAGTAAGCGCCGATGTAATGCCGTTTACGTCGAGGGGGCCATCAGTGTCGAGGCCCAAAGCGCTGTATACGTCACCGTCAGTGGAGAGACCTGTTTCGGAGTAGAGTTCTCCCTTGGCATATATCTCGCCTTCACTTGAGATGGAGAATTGTTGCAGACCTTGGTGATCCTCAAAGGTGAGGTAGTTCCCTGTAAAGGAAGAGGTGGTTGAAGCGTACAAAAGAGAAGAGTTGTTGCTGGTGGAGGTTGCAAAGAGTGCCAGGAGAGCATTTTCGCCAAAGAGGTGGCTGCTGCCGATAATAACCGAGTTAGTGATCGCGTTTGGATAAATTGCGTTTGTGTCAGTTGATGAGGTGGCAAACTTCGAGTTCTGGCCTCCTCCTCCTGCACCTGTGCTGTCATCCTCGCAACCAAATGCGCCATTAGTCCACGTGAGCATGTTGCCTGTGTGGCAACTACGGAGACCGTTTGCGAAAAAGTTGGTGGTGGTGGCGTAGCTGCCGGTGACCGCTAACACGCCGGTCGTGGTGGCGTTGGTGGTTGAGGCGTTGGTGGCCGCTATGTCGCCAGGGAAGAGTACGTACGTGGGCAGGGAGAGCGTGGCATCTAGGTCCTCTGCACCCGAGCCGTTGGTGACAGTGATCTGCTTTGCAGTGCCCGTGATGCTCTCGATATAATTGCCGGTTGTGTCTGTAGTGAGGGCAACCGAATTAGCATCGACGGTGCACGCGGAGCCGTTACAGGTAAAGTCGCCAAAGTCAGCAGATGCAAGCTCTCCAACAGCAATAGTCTGCCCGAGGAGTGAGACATTTGCGGAAAGGGCACCATCGGCTACTGACCCTGATGAGCTGATTGTGAGAGCGTCCGTAATGTAACTATCATTGAGAGTCGAGGAGGCGACAACAATACCAGAGGCGTCAGTCGTGAGGACGGTCGAGGTGCGTCCGGTAATGGCAAGGCTCGTGGTTGTGGCGTGCGTAGTCGTTGACGTTTTGAGAGTAAGGTTGGTGATGGTCGATGATGCCGAGTTGACGATGATGCCCCCGGTGAATGTTAGTTGTGTTGATGTTGCACCCGATGGGAACGGGTCTGCACCACTCCCACCACCGCCAGAACCACAGCCGCTTCCCGTCGAGGTAAGGACGTTGCTCGCCCACTCCGCGCAGCCGTCGTCAATGTCAATGACGTAATGTGGTCCGTCAGTGTCAGGGAAGAATACCGGCGCACCTTGGCCAAAAACCATCGGCGCGTAGCTCAAGCCAAGCGCCGTAACAAACATCGTAGCTATCAGGACTAGTAGGTAGAAAAGGCGTTGCATTAGAGTTGGTAGCTAGTGACTTCCAAGGTTTGCGATGCCGAGCCGGTTTGCACGTAGATCGTTTTACCGGACCAATCGACACCATCTTGGGATTGGACAAAGTTCTGCGGCGCAGTCATGTAGGCCGAGCCATCACCCGAGGTGGGGAGCTTGCCAGTCGTAAAACTGTACAACAGGAGCGTGTTTTGCGAGCGGAGTTTGACTGACCACGACACGGTATTTGCGGGGAAGGTGTACGAGTATTCAGTGTTAGCCAACGCCATGCTGGTGTTTGCGACGGTGACCTTGCGGGCAGGCATCACACCACCGCCACCACTCCGTGACGCGGTGAGTGCTCGCATCTGCATCTCGTCGAGCTTCAGTGCGGCAGGGACATTGACCTTGATGTTCTCAATGGCTTCGGTTGCAGTTTTCAACGCAGTGAGTAGTTGGGATTTCTGCTTGTTGCCGTCTTGGATGTAGCTCGCAATGATGGCAAGTGACGCTTCAACGTTCGACAGGTCCGTCTTGGGGAAGACGTCTTTCATCCCCTTGGCAAACGTTTTGAGGTCGGCCGAGAGTTGGGCGGTGTCGAGGTCTACGGTAATCTTCGGGTCTTTCAGGACATTGACCGCTTTGAGGATCGCGTCGAGCCCTTTACCCAAAACAACGGTCTGTTTGTTAACGGCAGGGGAGATGTCAACGTCAATGCCTTTGACAGCAGTCGCAATGCCGTCGAGCTTCTTGCCCAAAAACTGGAAGCCCTCCTTTAATGCTGAGAATAATACGCTTGGTACCATACAGTTATTGCAAGCCTAGGACTGGTGTAGCGACTTCAGGGGCAGCGGATACCGATGCGCCTGATGCCGGGGGTGCGCCCTCCATGCCAGGCATCGGCATTGCGGGCGGGGCCGGTGGGTTAAACTCTTCGATGTTCTTGCCGCGGAAACTCAATTTCTCTTTGGTATAAAGGTCAATGTTCGAGGCCAAGAAGTTCGGGTTAATAGTGGCCATCCACTGCACCTCGCTATCAAACTCGGTCTCTTGGCGCAGACGGTCCTGATTATGGAATGAGCCAGGGATAATCTCGTACTCAAAGTGCCAATCATCCATCCAGCTCTGCGGAATAGAGATGAGCTTGTAGACCTGGCCTGCCTGGGCGGCGGCCTGCTCCCGTGCCTCAAGTTCGGGCATGTCCATGAGGGTGTTTTTGGTCTTGGCAACGTGGATCGCCAGCACCCCCTTCTCCCCGCTGTCAAACAGGTAGTCGTTGATGGTGATGATGTTGTCGCGCACATCGCCGCGGGCCGCTTTGTCTTTGAGATAGTGGGTCAACACGGTGCGGGTGCGGAGCTTGTATTTCTGGAGCCAGAGGTCTTCAAGGAAGAGGTAGAACATCCCCTTCAGCTCGCGGGCGCGTTCGTCGGCAATGATGGCCTCGCGGGCGGTGCGATCGCCATTGGTTTCTAGTCCCTGCTGCGAGCGGTCGATCGAGAGGCCGTCAATGCCCCGGTCAATCAACTGCAAAAACTGGAGTTCTCCTGCGTTAATACCATTGACCGGCATGGGCTTCACGGCGTTCACGTCAGGCACGTAGTACTTACCATCGCCACCCTCAAAGTTGCTTTCAACATCGAAGAGGTCTTTGTTCTGCAAGCCAATCAACATTTGGAAGTCCATCGAGCGATACAGCTTATCGATCATCGTGTTGATGACGGTGTTTTTGGTGTCCTGGTAGCTCTCCAAAATGCCGGGGAAGGACATGCCCACAAAGAAGTTGGTGTTGGCAAAGGGCTCGGCAATCGCTTTCGCAAACGGGTAGTACTTCTCCTCATGGCCCCACAGCATCGGGGCGCGGAGGATCGCCACGCCGTTAATCCAGACTTCGTAGCTGTCGTCCTCGAGCGAATAAAAGCGGATGACTTCGTAGTCGTTGCCGTCCTTGTCCACGCGGTCGGCCCACTTCTGGTAGTAGAGGCTGTCTTGGAGGTTGGTAAAGTCAGCACACTGCTTGCGGTCTTTGACGTACTTAAAGTTCGGGTACTTGCTAAACTCGCGTTCAACCTCGGTGTAGGTGTAGTGCTGTATCCAAGCAATGTGCGGCTGTTCTTGGATGTCGCGCACGTACATGTCCCACCAATAAAACTCCTGGGGGTTGATGAGCACGTTGTAGGGTTTGCCCTTGCCTTTGACGTAGACGGTCTCGGTCTTCACATCTCCCGTCACGCTGTCAAACTCGGTGACACGCTTGATCTTGTGGCCACCGGTCATATAGCCGTCGTACTCAAACAACACACCGTGCGAAAGGAGGTGCCAGACTTCGAGGAAGTTGTGCAGGGTCGGGTTACCGTCGTGGAAGGTTTGCTTCGAGATAGACTTAATCAGCTCACTGCGTACCGGGTCCATGTAGGCGTCTTGGTTTGTTGACTGGCACTTAATTTCAGGGACCTTTAGTCCCACACCGGACGCAATGCCGCGCATTTTGGCGCGGGTCATGTTGTCCATGAGGTTCGATTGCCAATCTTCTTTGCCCTGGCTCTCGCGGCTAAAGACATAGCCGTTCAAGATACGCTCACTGTCGTCGATGTATTCGTTAAACGATCGCTGGCCGTACTGGTTCGCAAAGTGTGGGAGCTTTTTATTCTTCAGCTCACGCATACGCTCAATGCGCTCGTACACCTTGTGGCGTGCTTTCTGCTCTTCGGGCGTCGGGTTATATGCTTTGCGCGTAATCTCCGTTGGCATGTGCTTATAATTTTAACATGTAAAGTGAGTAAATAAGGCTTGGGGATTAGAGGCCAGAGATGTCGTAATTCTTCGTGGCGCGGATGCGACCGTCAGGGAGGTGGACGTAGAATTGATACCCGCCAAGACTGTCGGTCAGGGTTCCGGCTTTCAACTCCGCAATGATCTTGTCGATGGCTTCCAGGCGTTTCTTGCCACCTTCGGTCTTCGACGCACGCTCAAAGTCTTTGTAGAGTTTGCTGTTGTAGCCCTGGAATTGCATACGGGCGGTCAGTACGTCTTTGAGGGTCTTGGCCTTGCCAAAACCATTGGCCAGGCGGTTGAGGGCCACGTCGGTAACAGTGCGGGCTTCGAGTTCGGTCTTCTCGGGGCCACGTGATCCCACTTCGGCAAAGAGGACTTTGCGGAGTTCGTCGAGGTCCTCCTTGTTCACCCGTACTTTGCGGTCGGGCACCTCAAAGGTTTCGGCGTTCTCTCGCGCCAGTGCTTCCTTACGCACGTCGTCCATGGTGGTAACGGCTCGGGTCGTGGGGGTTATGTCGCCAATCAACCGATCTTCAAAGGCGTCAATGGCTGCGGCGGTTTGGTTAAAGGCGTGTCCAGCCTGGTTAATGACGTGGCCAATACCCCCAATCGCTTTCTCAAAGATGTTGGGTTCGTCGGTTGTCGCTTCGCCGGTATCTGCTTGGGCAACCTGGGCACCGGTCAAGGCACCAAGGATTTGCGTGCCAAGGCCGGGACCCTTCGATTGTTTACCCAGTAGCAGTTTCACCTGTTCCCACACATCCTCAGTCAAAATGCCTTTGCGCTGCATCTCTTTCAGCAGGGCTTTCTTCTCCTCGGCGTTCTCTAGTTTGTTTAAGTCTTCAATAATCGCCATCGCGCGATCGCCAGACTTCACCCCCATATCTTTCAGGTCTCGGTCGTGGGGCGTAATTCCGGCATCCCGGTCCTTTTTCACTTGGATGATTTGCTTGGCAAGCTCGGGGTTCACCTCGGCAATGTGCTTTAAGGTTTCTTTGGCTTTGTCAGGTCCCATCGCAACCAATTGGTCGTAGTACACTTCCACATCAAAGTTGCGGGACGATCCTAGGTCCTGCTTGCCCGTCAACTTCTCAACAATCGTTTTGCTCAAGTCAGGCACAGGGCGCACCTGGGCGGTCTCTTGGCCAATCGGGTTCTGCCCTTCAGCTAGTTCAACCTTGCCGTAGGTCTGCGACCCAACGCCAAACGGTGCGGGGAGCCACCACACCAGTCCCTCAAGTCCTTTGTCTTGATAGATGTCGTAGATGTCCTGCACCACAAGGGGAATGGCGCGGGAGACAACTTCATTCGGCACGTTTATCTCGCGGCCTTGGGTGTCTACGCCAGTCATGAGCGCTGTGGCAAAAGATAGTACCGGGCTCTCTTTACTCTCAAAGAAGCGGATGAGGATGTCTTTGCGGGTGAGGGGTTTGTAGCCTTCGCCCAGCGTTATTTCGCGTCCTGTGGTCGATGATTTAATGCGGCCTTGGATGAGCTGGTTCGCTAAACGGATGTACTGCTGGAAGCCGCCCAACACGTCGTAGCGGGTGTTGCCAAACTTCGCCTTGGCAAAGTCTGCACTGGTGGGGTCGGTCTCTACTTCGGCTCCTGCAAGTTTCGATACACTTAAGACACTTCCTGCCAAGCCAGCAAACACCAAGAGGTCTTTAAGCGCTTGCTTGCGGACGAAGGGCGGCAAGTTGGCGTAAAAGATTGGGTTCAAAAGGTTAAGGCGGGATGCCATGAGGCGCGGGGAGAAGAAGGTGGCGTTTAAAATTACTGCGGCACGGTTAAAGCGGCCCAGGTCGCCACGGCCGGTAGCGGAGTTCACGTAGCGAGCAATGGCTACGTTCAAATCCTTGTCGTCGATATTCAGTTCCTTCGACTGTCGTACGAGGTCGTCAAACACATCGGCGCGGAGTTTGGTGAGGAAGCCGGTATAGGCCCGGCCGGATGCTTTAATCGGTCGGCCTAAGATTGGGATGCGTTCGGCTAGGTTGGACATAAACGCCTCCTCACGCTTGGTGAGGGTTTCGTTGGCCGTGTCCATCAGGGCCAGCTTGCTCTCCCGCATCGCCTTGTAGGTGGGGCGTGCTTCGATGTCGTCGAGCATGGCGCGATACGCTTTTTCGCTGACGAGGTACTTAAACATCTGCCCAAACGCTGGTGCCCACTGCTTCATGCGACCAACAAAGAAGATGCCCTGGCGCAGCGGGGCTGACACGTCCATCGTTGCCATCAAGGATCGCGGGACGTTTAGTACTTCACCCACAACCTCAAGCAGCTTGTCCCACAGTGGGCGCTTGTCGAGGATCGCTTTGATAAAGTCTTTGGGGAATATCTCGGCAAGTAATTCAACTTCGCTGCGGGTCGGTACCGCACCGGTCATGATCTTGGCCAGCGCACCCTTGGCAGAAATCTTTTCGAGGGGGAGGATTTTCTGGTTTGCCTCCACCATGTCAAACAGTTCGTCGATGTCCTCTTGCTTCAGTGATTTGCGGAGTGCGTCAAACTGCACCTTCGGCATTTCACCTTTCAATGCGCCAAGTTGTTTGTGGAAGCCTGCCTCGCCCTTCGCCTGCATGTTCGCAACGGCGGCGGTGCGGCGTGATCGTTCGGCTCGATAGATCGCCGCTTGCTCTTTGTTTAAGGGCTTTGCTTCTTTCAGCGCCTGGATAACTTTTTGGACAGCATTACCCCCTTGTGGTACATTGCCGTCATATGAAGAAGATTGTGGAGTTTTTGGCGGGCCGCCTGGAGGAG
>Ga0196978_1000073_pt1 | contig 48899 bp, 33 predicted proteins | sample S3v_2013CmetaG_FD_155491 | JGI IMG/M metagenome (GOLD analysis project Ga0196978, IMG submission 155491) | Soil microbial communities from Anza Borrego desert, Southern California, United States - S3+v_20-13C | ecosystem: Environmental > Terrestrial > Soil > Desert | place: USA: California... | reverse complement strand
CCCTGTACGCCGAAGGGCAGCGCCGCTACGTGGAAAGCCTTTCCGCCTACGCGCGCCAGTTCCTGGGCAAGATCGAGAAGCCGGCCGTGGATTACATCAAAGGCATTTCCCCGGCCGTGGCCATCGAGCAGAAGGTGAACACGCGCAACCCGCGCTCCACCGTCGGAACGTCTACCGAGATCTACGATTACCTGAAGCTGCTTTACGCGCGCATCGGGAAAACGTATTCGCCCGTTTCCGGCGAGCTGGTGAAACGCCACAGCGTGAGCGACGTCGTCGATGCTTTATTGCAATTGCCCGCCGGCACGCGCCTGCTGCTGCTCGCGCCGCTGAAGCAGAAAAAAGACAAGACGCTGAAAGAGCAGCTCGGACTTTTGCTGCAGCAAGGCTTCACGCGCATCAAATACAAAAATGAGATTCTCAAGCTGAACGAGATCAACGTCTCTTCGCTTTCCGCCAAAGAAGAGCTCTTCATCGTCGTCGACCGCATCGCCGTCAATCCCGGCGACGAAGACGCCGCATCACGCATCGCGGATTCGGTGCAGACGGGATTCTACGAAGGCGAAGGCGACCTCATCGCGGAGATCGTGACGGATGAAGCGAAGCCGGCGCTTGAAGAAGAAAAAGCGCCGAAGACGAAAGCGAAAAGCAAAGCCGCACCGAAAGCGAGCAACGGCAAAGCGAAGCTCAACGGCCACGCCAACCCGGTCGAGCGGGGGCTAGACCATTTGCATTTCTCGAATCGATTCGAGGCGGACGGGCTGATCTTCGAAGAGCCCAGCGTGCATTTTTTCAGCTTCAACAATCCCATCGGCGCCTGCAAGCATTGCGAAGGCTTCGGCAACGTGATCGGCATCGATGAAGACCTCGTCATCCCAAACAAGGCGCTTTCGATCTATGAAGACGCCGTCGCCTGCTGGAAAGGCGAGAAGATGAGCGAGTGGAAAGAGAAGCTCGTCATGCACGCCTATAAATTCGATTTCCCGATCCACAAGCCGGTGCATGAATTGTCGGCGGCGCAGCGCGAGCTGCTGTGGACGGGCAACAAATTTTTCCGCGGGCTGCATGCCTTCTTCAAGCACCTCGAAGAGCAGAGCTACAAGATCCAGTACCGCGTGATGCTCTCGCGCTACCGTGGAAAAACGACTTGTCCCGAATGCAAAGGCACGCGCCTGCGCAAAGACGCGAACTACGTAAAGGTCGGCGGCCGTTCGATCAGCGAGATCGTGCTCATGCAGGTGAAAGACGCGCTGCAATTGTTCAAAGAAATAAAGCTCGACGAGCACCAGCGCAGCGTCGCGAAACGATTGCTGAAAGAGATCACCAGCCGGCTGCAATTCCTCGACGACGTCGGCTTGGGTTATCTCACGCTGAATCGCCTCTCCTCTACCCTTTCCGGAGGTGAATCGCAGCGCATCAACCTGGCCACCTCGCTCGGCAGCAGCCTGGTCGGATCGATGTATATTCTCGACGAGCCCAGCATCGGACTGCACCCGCGCGATACGCAGCGATTGATCCAGGTGCTTCTCGCGCTGCGCAACATCGGCAACAGCGTGCTGGTGGTGGAGCACGACGAAGAAATTATGCGCTCTTCCGACCTGCTCGTCGACATGGGCCCGATGGCCGGCAGCCTCGGCGGCGAAGTGGTTTTCCGCGGCGATCACGACGCGCTGCTCGGCGAAGAGAAAAGCCTTACCGCGCGCTACCTCACGGGCAAAGAAGAGATCCCCGTTCCGAAGCAGCGGCGCAAGTGGAAAAATTTCATCGAAGTTGCCGGCGCGCGGGAAAACAACTTGAAAAACATCAGCGTGAAATTCCCGCTCGGCGTCATGACCGTCGTCACCGGCGTCAGCGGCTCGGGCAAATCCACGCTCGTAAAACGCATCCTGTATCCCGCGCTGAAAAAGCAGTTCGGCGGCTACGGCGAGCAGACCGGGCAGTTCGACAAGCTCGGCGGCGATTACAAATTTTTGGAGAACGTGGAGTTCGTCGATCAGAACCCGATAGGCAAATCTTCGCGCTCGAACCCGGTCACCTACGTGAAAGCGTACGACGATATCCGCACGCTGTATTCCGAGCAGCAAACTTCGAAATTGCGCGGCTACAAGCCTTCGCATTTTTCGTTCAACGTGGAAGGCGGGCGCTGCGACGTGTGCGAAGGCGAAGGCGAAGTGGTCGTCGAGATGCAGTTCATGGCCGACGTGCACCTGCTCTGCGAATCCTGCCACGGCAAGCGTTTCAAGGAGGAAGTGCTCGAAGTAACGTACCGCGAGAAAAATATTTCCGACATCCTCGACATGACGGTGGATGACGCGATCGCGTTCTTCAGGCAAGGCACCGGAACCTGCGAGAAAAAGATCGTGGCCAAGCTGCAGCCCTTGCAGGATACGGGTCTCGGCTACGTGCACCTGGGCCAGTCGAGCAGCACGCTCAGCGGCGGCGAAGCGCAGCGCATCAAGCTCGCGTCGTTCTTAGGCCTCGGCCACAACCAGCCGTCCACGCTCTTCATCTTCGACGAGCCGACCACCGGCCTGCATTTCCACGACATTAAAAAGCTGCTCGAAGCCTTTCAGGCCCTGATCGCGCAAGGCCACTCGCTCATCATCATCGAGCACAACCTCGAGGTGATCAAGTGCGCCGACTGGGTGATCGATCTCGGCCCCGAGGGCGGGGACGCGGGCGGCGAGCTCGTGTTCGAAGGCACGCCGGAAAACCTGCTGAAGGCGAAGCGCTCGTATACGGGGCAGTATTTGAAGGAGAAGTTGTAGCATGATCTCATGAGTTCTGCTCCTGATCGCTCTTACTTTTTTGTCGGCGCCGGGCTCATTCTTTTCAGCTCTATTGCCGTTAGTATAAAGCCGATGCTGCTCTTGCTTTGGCTGCTGCCGGTCTTCATTTATTTACTGGGGGTAATTGTCATTTCAGTGAGCCATATCAATCACGTGTATAAATTACTTTGGACAATATGTCCAGCTATGATTTGCATGGCCATCATTTTTCGTTTTTTCGGTTAAAGATTACTGCAAAATTGAGAAGTCATCGCGCAAGTACGCGATCTCTTTCACGGCCTTTCACTTTCTCATCGTACTCAACTCATAGCTCATGCAGTGGGATTATCCGCGAATGCGTATTTTTCCGCCATGAACTCCACACCCTCCTCCTCCAGGCTCGCGCTCTTCATCATCGGCATCATCCTCGTGCTGGCCAGCGCCATTACCTTCGCCGTAGCGCCCATCCTGCTCTATTTTTTCGGCTTGCCCATCATCGTTTTCGCGATCGGCGCCATCCTGATCGCGCTCAGCGATCGTTCCGTCAAAGCCAAGCTGCTCTGGATCTTTTCGCCGGCGGTGGCTTGCGTGCTCGCCTCGTTCGTCATTCATTACGTGCTGACCGAGTCGAGCAGGATCGAGCCTGAAACTTTTTTGCTTCCTGAAAATTATCGCGGGAAAGTGCAGATCGTCTATTCGCCTTGCGGAGAAAAAGCCGAATACGAGAATGGCCGTCGCCTGTACCGTATTCCCGAGAACGGCGTGCTCGTCACGCAATTCGAAGCCGAGTACGGCATCGTCGACCACCAGTTCTTTTTCGTCGATGCGAACGGGAAGCGCACGCCGCTGGAAGAAACGTACGCGCCCGGCAAAGGCGATCAGCCCGGCGTGTACGGCCTGGGCACAGGACATTCCCCGGCGAACGGGAGCGAGCCGGAAACGCACTTCCAGGAATTTTTCGTGGGCAGCGAAAAAGAGCAGGCGGGATTTTACGAGCCGCAGTACGAGAACTTGCGCGACTCAGTGGAGCAGGCGGTGCTGAAGGCGTGCAGGGGGAAATAATCCCGGCGGCAATTTCTCTTCTATGTCACCCGACAAGCTTTTTACTTCTACGATCTCTTACCTCAAGCTCGTCACCGCATTCGCCGGCGTGATGTGCTTCGTGCTCATATTCTATCAAAGCTTCGATCCCATGGGCGGGCTGGAGATGATGATCGTCAACGATCTTTATCAAACCGACACGCTGCCCGAAAGCGCGCGGCCGATGTACCGCTTCGTGTTCCTGCTGTTCGACTGGCTGAGCGTGATGGCCCTGGCGGCGCAGTACCTCGTCATCCATTTCGCGCTGGAGAAAAGCAAAAATGGTCGTACTGGTACATGTGGCTCATCGGCCTCGGCTGGCCGCTGGGCGCGGGGGCGATCGCGCTGTATTGCCATGCGCCGGCGTATTTCGTTTCGGTGGGCATGATGCTCGCGCTTTTCTTTCCGCCGCTGCTGCTGCTGAAAAAATATTTCCGATGAAGAAAATGACACGCTTGAAATTCCTTCCGCTTCTTTTGCTTTTCGCCTCCTGCGAAGGACAAACGCAAGAGCAGAAACAGCAGCCGCCTGCCGCCGACACGGGTATTGCCAAAAAAGAAACGCCGCAGCTCCCCGAAGCGATCAGCAGCTACATCGCGCAAAATCCCGACGACGGCAAGCCCAGCCAGTCTGCAGGAACCGTCTCCAACGGCAAGCTGATCAACGGCAAGCTCATGCCTTACCGGGGCGAGAATTTTTCCTACTTCGATCAAGAGAGCTATCTCAACAGCCGCGCTTTCGTCAACGGCAAAGTGAAGCTGGCCGTGCTCGAAACCTATTCTGCGCTGCAGAAAGAATTCCCGGGAAGAAAGTTCGTCATCATGGAATGCTCGAACAAGCACGGCGGCCCCATCTTCCCGCACCGCACGCATCAGAACGGACTGAGCATCGATTTCATGGTTCCGCTGCTGAAAGACGGGAAACCGTATTACGGTTTGGATTCGCTCGGCGCTTCGCATTACGGCCTGGATTTCGACGCGGAAGGAAAATACACGGAGGACAAAAGCATCTCCATCGATTTCGAGCTGGCCGCGCGGCACATGCTGCTGCTGGAAAAAGAATTGCGCAGGCAAGGCTTGAAGATCGGCAAAGTGATCCTGAAGCTGGAGCTGAAAGACGAGCTCTTCGCCACGGCGAGCGGGAAGGAATTGAAGAAGCTCGGTATTTACTTCGCGCAAAATTTAGATGTGCTGATCAACTCGCTGCATGATGATCATTATCACATCGACTTTGAGAAAGTGAAATAGCGGCTGCTAAAAACTTTAACTGCAGAGGATGTGCGTGAGGCCTCTGCGGTTAAAGTTTTTTTGATTCTACTATCCATAATTCATCGCCAGCCACACGAGCCCGCCATAAAAAAGCGACGCACCCACCATCACGAAACTGTCGAAGCGATCCAAAATACCGCCGTGCCCGGGGATCCACGCGCCGTAATCTTTCACGCCCGCGATGCGCTTGTACCAGCTCGCCAGCAGGTCGCCCGCCAGCGCGACCGGGCCGATGAGCGCGAACAAAATATAATCGGTCATCGTTCCACCCTCGAGCAACATGCAGGCGGTAAAAGAGCATACCCAGCCGATCAGGAAACCTTCCAGCGTTTTGTTCGGGCTGATGCGCGGCACGAAACGGATGCGCCCGATCGCCTGCCCGCCCAGCTGGCTGATGCCGTCGAAGATCACCACGGAAGCATAGATCACCCAGAGAAATGCAGGCGGCGACTTCGCACAGAAAAAAAGAAAGCCGAAAATGATCGGAAGAAAAACCAGCAGCGCGATCCCGAATTTCCACCAGCGCATTTTTTTCTCCGCGCTGCGCAAATGCCACACCTCGTCGATGCCGCCCACCAGGATCACCGTGGCCGCGATGCCCGCCCAGCCCAGCGCGATGGCGGCGAACACCAGGTGAACGATGAGAAAATAGACCAGGTATTTTTTCCACATCAGCGATTTGTCGCCCTGCCGCGCCGCGATCAGCAGCGCGCCCAGGCCGAACAGGCCCCACACCAGCAGCAGCACGTCCCAGCGGATCAGCACGGGCCCGATCGTTTGCGTCATGCGATGCGTCCTTTCTCCTTCAGCATCCAGTAAATGCCTTTCACGTTCGAGCGAAGTTGCGGAATTAAGCTTACGATCACAAGACCTTCAAAATACGCGAGCAGGCTCACCGTCCACATCAGCCAGAAATACCAGGGCGAAAAACCGAAAACGAAATACGTGAAGATGAAAATGCCTTGCAGGTAACCCGTCACTTTGCTCGAGTACAAATGAAAGCTCGTGTTGCGTTTGAAGCGCAGGAAGCTGAGCAGCTGCGGCAGCGCGTAGCAGCCGAGCAATAGGAAGAACGGCCAGCGCATCTCCTGAACGAATTCTTTTTCCAGCACGATGAAGCCCGCGAAGGCCATCACGTACGTGCCGAGATCGGCGGTGGAATCCAAGCGCGCGCCCAGCTCCGTCTGCAAATTGAAGCGCCGCGCGATAAAACCGTCGAGGATATCGGTGATGAGGTTCACGCTCATCAGCACGATATAAAGCTGCCTGTCGCCTTTCCAGATCGCCCAGGCGATGAACGGCAGGGCCAGCAGGCGATACGCGGAGAGCAGGTTCGGAATATTTCGGAGCAGGCGCTTCATTCGTTTTTTTTGCAATGATACGTTTGCCGCGAAGCAAGTGTCAAACCGGGGTTTAGCGAAGTTCGGGCTTTCTGCTTCTTCTTTTGGCAAGATTTGCAAAAAGCGCTTGCTGTATTGCAAAAAGCGCAAAATCCGCAGCCGCTGAAATTCCCGGCGCGACGTTCCGGGCTAATTTGCCAAAGAAAGCCGGCAGCCTGGCGATCGCCCGTTTTGCAGACGCGCCCGTTGGCCTCAACTTTGTCACCGAACAAAAGGAAAGCAAATCACTAACTTCGCTCACCCGACCAAAATCTCCCATCATGGCAACATCGAGAGAAAAGGCCAGCAAGGCCTTGCACATTTTAAATGCCGTGCACGATATCGAGCAGCTCGCCGATCAGATCCGCCGCAAAGGCGACCAGGTGCCCGAGCACGACGGTTTTCCCACGGAAGAAATGGCCTCCGTGGAAGGACAGCGGAAACGTCTCGAGCATTTGAGAACGCAAACCGGCAAAACGCTTCCTTATCTCACCGGCGATGAAACGCTGAACGATTACCGCCGCCTCGAAGGCAACATCGAAAACTTCATCGGCATGAGCATGGTGCCTACCGGCGTGATGGGTCCGCTGCTCGTCATCGGCTCCGCTGCAAAAGGCGATTTCTACGTGCCGCTGGCCACCAGCGAAGGCGCGCTCGTCGCTTCGTATCACCGCGGCGCAAAAGCTACGCGCCTCAGCGGCGGGATCACCTCCGTGTGCCTGCTCGAAGGCGTGCAGCGCAGCCCCGTGTTCCGTTTCGCCAACCTCGGCGACGTGGCGAATTTCCTGATGTGGATCTACCAGCAGCACGCCACCTTCGAGGCGATCACGTCGCAATCCAGCCGCTACGCGAAGCTGGAAGACCTGCGCTCGAACATCGAAGGCAACCACCTTATCCTCACGTTCGAATATCACACCGGCGACGCCGCGGGACAGAACATGGTCACCATCTGCACCGACGCGATCTGCCGTTACATTATCGAGAACAGCCCGGTGAAACCCGAAAGCTGGTTCATCGAAGGCAATTATTCCGGCGACAAAAAAGCCACCTCGCTTTCCTTCACCACCGTGCGCGGGAAAAAGGTCACCGCCGAAGCCGTGCTGCCGCGCGCCGTCGTGGAGCGCGTGCTGAAGACCACGCCCGAAGCGATGAACGAATACTGGGAAACGTCTACCATGGGCGTGATCCAGAGCGGCGCGATCGGCGCGCAGGGCCATGTGGCCAACGGGCTCGCGGCATTGTTCCTCGCCACGGGACAAGACGTCGCCTGCATTTCCGAAGCGGCGGTCGGCATCACGCGCATGCAGCTCACGGGCAGCGGCGACCTTTACGCAAGCGTCACGCTGCCTAACCTCATCGTCGGCACCGTCGGCGGCGGAACCGGCTTGCCCACGCAGCGCGAATGCCTGGAACTGATGGGCTGCTCGGGCGAAGGCAGCTCGCGCAAGCTCGCCGAGATCTGCGGCGCGCTTTCCCTCGCGGGGGAAATTTCCATCGCCGCCGCTCTTTCTGCAGGACACTTTGCAGGAGCGCATCAGAAATTTGGTAGGAAGAAATGAACCGGTTCTATTTCGGATTTGCGATTTCGGATTTCGGATATGCGCACGAGCCTCCCCACGTATGTTAGGTAACGCAAATCCGAAATTCGAAATCGCAAATCCGAAATAATCCCCGATCAAAAATTTCAGCACACGTGCTATGAACGAGTTCAGCAAACCGGAAGAGAACCAAGCCCCGTTCCTGAAACGGCTTTGGATCTACCAGCGCGAGCGCTTCCCGGTCTTCGGGCACGGGCTGCTGGTGGCTTCGTTCAGCTTTTCGGCGATCTCGTACTCGCGCATCTGCCGCGGCGCGGAAGGGTTCGTGAGCTGGCCCATTTACCTCACTGGAATTTTCACGACGATCACCTTGTTTCTCCTCGTACGCATCTTCGACGAGTTCAAGGATGCGGAAGACGATGCGAAATACCGCAAAAGCTTGCCTGTCCCGCGCGGGCTGATCAGCTTCCGCGAATTGGCGATCATGGGCGTGATCGTGGCCATCCTGCAGATCGGCGTGAATGCGATCTTCTTTCCGAAGATGCTGCTCATCTGGTTGGTCGTGATCGGCTACCTCTGCCTGATGGGAAAAGAATTTTTCGTGGCGGACTGGCTGAAGAAGCACCAGTTCTGGTACGTAACCTCGCACATGTTCATCATCCCGCTCGTCGACGTGTACGCCAGCGGGCTCGATTGGCTGCTCGCCGGCGTTCCTGCTCCGAAAGGATTGATCTTTTTCTTCGCCGTTTCTTATTTCAACGGCATCGTGCTGGAGATCGGCCGCAAGATCCGCACCCCGGAGAAAGAAGAGGAAGGCGTGAACACCTACTCCGCCATGCACGGCGCGAACAAAGCGAGCTGGATGTTCATCGGCGTGCTGTTCATCACCTTGCTGCTGAGCCTGGCCGCGGCCTGGTTCGCGGGATTTGGAATGACGGGTTATCTGATCCTCGGCGGATTTTTTGCCGTGTGCGCGTTGCCGGCGTTCTTATTCCTGGGAAATAAAAGCGTGAAGCTTTCCAAAATGATCGAGTACGCTTCTGCCCTTTGGACGATCGCGATGTACCTTACGCTGGGCGGGGTGCCGATGCTGAAAGAATTGCTGAGCTGAACGAATAATGAACACTGAACACGGAACACGGAACATCGAATGTCGAAGTATTTTAACCTTTATTATTTATAGACTAAATGAACAACAGGAAATTTGATCTTAACGAACGTTTAATTGACTTTTCGGTCAACATTATCAATGTAGCTGAGCTAACACCCGATAGCCGGGCAGGAAATCATCTTAGCGGGCAACTGCTTCGCTCAGGAACTTCTCCCGCTTTGCATTATGGAGAAGCTCAAAGTGCCGAATCACGAAATGACTTCATTCATAACATGAAAGTATGTCTAAAAGAACTACGTGAAACCTAATAAGGCACTGCGCATCATTCAAAAAGCGCCAACGCTTCAAACCGGCGATCTAACTGCGCCTATAAATGAATGCGATCAGTTGATCGCCATCTTTGTCAAGAGTATTTCCACGGCAATCGAAAACAATAAGAAAACAAAGAAAAATTAACCTTGATTTTTTCACTTCGACATTCGATGTTCCGTGCCCAGTGTTCGATATTCAGATGAACTTCATTTCACAACATAGCGCTGCTGCAGATCGCCGGGGAAATTTCGGCGGGAAGGCGAATAATTTATTTCGTCTTTCCGATGAAGGATTCAATGTGCCCGCTTTCGTCGTCATTCCGCAGGAAGCAGGCTTGTCTTTCATTCCGCAGGATTTGATCGAGCGCAATGATTTCGAAGCTATCCGCGTTTGCATTCGCGAGTATATTTTTCCTGCGCGTTTTTCGGAGGCGGTGAGATCTGCGCTGCCGGGCGTGCAGTTCTTCGCGGTGCGCTCTTCGGCGGCGGATGAGGATGGCGGCGATTTTTCTTTCGCGGGGCAATTCGAATCGCATCTTTTTGTCACGGCGGAAACGCTGGAAGAGAACATCAGGAAAGTGTGGCTCTCCGCATACTCGGAACGCGTGCGCCAGTACCGCGCTTCCAACAAGATCAGCTCGAAGCACGGCATCGCGGTGATCATTCAAACGATGATCGATGCGGAAGTGGCGGGTGTTGCTTTCGGCGCGAACCCGGCCAGCGGCGACAGGAAGGAGAAAGTGATCAGCGCAGTGTACGGATTGGGCGAAGGCCTCGTTTCCGGTGAATTGAACGCGGATAATTTTTTCGTGAAGGATGAAAAAGTAAAAACCGAAGTCACCGAAAAGACAGAGCAGCTCGTTTGGGATCGCGAAAAAGGCAGCGGCACGAAAAAGATCGGCGTTCCCGCCGAGAAAAAAAACACGCCTTCGCTCAGCGAAATGCAGGCCCAAGAAATTTCCGCGGCGCTCGACAAATTGAAAAAAGCGTACGGCCGTCCGCAGGACATCGAGTTCGCCTACCAGAACAACACGCTTTTCCTCCTGCAAACCCGCCCCATCACCAGCCTGCAGCGCTTGCCCGATGCCGACGGACAATACGTCACCTGGGACAACAGCAACATCATCGAATCGTATCCCGGTTTGACATCGCCGCTCACCTTCTCCTTCATCCTGCGCATGTACGAAGGCGCGTACCTGCAATTCTCCGAGCTGATGGGCATTTCGGAAGCGGATCGCAAGGCGAACGGCAACACCTACGCCAACATGCTCGGCCTGCTCAACGGCCGCGTGTATTACAACCTGCGCAGCTGGTACAAATTGCTCTCGCTGCTGCCCGGCTACTCGCTCAACGCCGGCTTCATGGAAAAAATGATGGGCGTGAAGGAGCGTTTCGAGCTCGACGATTACACGCCGCGCACGAAATTCAAGGAGCGCCTGCGCGTGCTGAAAATGATCCGCATCATGCTGCAGAACCTGCGCCGCCTCCCGCGCATGCGTGACGATTTCCAGCAGGGCTTCGACGAGACGATGACGCGTTTCTCGAAGATCGATCTCGACCGGCAGGACGCCTGGACGCTGATGAAATTGTACATGGAGTTCGAAGAGATCATGCTGAAGCGCTGGAAAGCGCCGCTGGTGAACGATTTCTTCGCGATGATCTATTACGGTACGCTGCAAAAGCTCACCGTGAAATACGGTCTCGACGAGCAAGGCCAATTGCACAACGACCTGCTCTGCGGCGCGCGCGACATCATCAGCACCGATCCCATCCGCCGCTGCCTGGAAATTTCCGCGCTGGTCAACGCCGATGCGGAAGCCAAAGCGCTGTTCGAGCGGCACGATGAGCAGCACATTTGGAAAGAATTGCAGCGCGGGCATTTCCCCGCCATTCTCGAAAAAGTGAACGAGTACCTGCGCCTCTGGGGCGACCGCTGCGTGGGCGAGCTGAAACTGGAGACGGTCACGTACAAGCAGAACCCGCCGGCCTTCGTCAAAATTATTCGCTCGTACGTGAAGCAGGGCGTTTCCGCCGCGCACGGCGACCACGATCTCGAATTGCGCCGCAAAGCGGAAGCGCGCGTCGGCAGCGTACTCTCGGGCAGGCCGCTGAAAAAATGGCTGTACAATTACGTGCTGCGCAAATCGCGCGACCTCGTCAGCAACCGCGAGAACCTGCGCTTCGCCCGCACGCGCGGCTTCGGCATGGTGCGCGAGCTGTTCTGCGCGATCGGCCGCAATTTCCATTCGGAAAACCTGGTCGAAAGCCCGCGCGATATTTTCTTCCTGAAAAAAGAAGAGGTGTTCGATTTCATCCAGGGCACTTCGCCCACGCGCGATCTTAAATCGCTCATCGCGCTGCGCAAAGCCGAATACGCGCGCTTCGAAAAAGAACCGACCGCCGAGCGCATTCCCACGCGCGGCATCGTTTACCTCGGCAACGATTTCCGCACCGGCACGCAAACGATCTCGCTCGAAGGCGACCTGAAAGGCATCGGCTGCTGCCCCGGACGCGTAAAGGCGCGCGTGCGCGTGGTGCACGACCCGAACGAGATCAGCGATCTCAACGGCGACATCCTCGTCACCTCCAGCACCGACCCCGGCTGGGTGACGCTGTTTCCCACCGCTTCCGCCATCCTCGTCGAGCGCGGCAGCCTGCTCAGCCATTCGGCCATCGTTTCCCGCGAGATGGGAAAGCCCTGCGTCGTCGGCGTAACCGGCTTGCTGCAGCGTTTGAAGAGCGGCGACCTGGTGGAAATGGACGGCAGCTCGGGCGAAATTAAAATCTTAGAACAATGAGACGCATCAGCTTTCAGCATGTGCCCGACGAACCCTTCTGGACGGAGCTCAAGACGAACGTGGAAAATTATTTCCAGGAGAAGAATACCAGCCCTTACGCCAACGGCGCGATGTGGCTCAAGATGATCGTCATGCTCCTGCTCTTCGCCGTGCCGTACGTTCTGATCTGCACGATGCAGTTCAGCGGCATCGTCAACTGGCTGCTTTGCCTCGTGATGGGCATCGCGATGGCCGGCATCGGCTTCTGCATTAGCCACCAGGCGGCGCACAACGCGGTGTCGAAAAAATCGTGGGTGAACCGTGCGCTCAGCTTGTCGTTCAACCTGGTGGGCATGAGCGATTACATCTGGAAGATCAAGCACAACGTATATCATCATGCTTACACCAACGTGTACGAACTGGATGAAGCCTTGAAAGAAGGCGACCTGCTGCGCCTCTCGCACGATGCGCCGTACAAGCGCGTGCACCGCTGGCAGCACATTTACGGCGCGCTGGTTTACGGCGTGTTCACGGTCTTCTGGGCCTTCGCGCTGGATTTCGAAAAATTATTTCGCTACAACGGGCACGGCAGCCGCAACCCGGAAAGCAAGCACCCGGTGAGCGAAGTGCTGCTGTTCGTCTTCACGAAGATCTATTATGTGTTCATCGCCTTCATCCTGCCGCATTATTTTTTCGGCTTCACCTGGGGCGAGATCGTCACCGGCTTTCTCACCGTGCACGTCGTGGCCAGCTCGCTGATCACGCACGTGCTGCAGGTGGAGCATTTGTCGGAAGAGACCGAATTGGTGAGCGCGGACGAAAGCGGTCGCGTGCCGAAGACCTGGGCGGTGAATCAACTGGAAGGCACCTGCAATTTCCGCACGAATAAAATTTTCGATTGGTATATCGGCGGCTGCAACTACCAGGTGGAGCATCACCTCTTCCCGACGATCTGCACCATTCACTATCCCGCGCTGAGCCGCATCGTGGAAGCCACCGCGAAGAAGCACGGCCTGCGCTACGTCCGCCACGATTCTTTCGGCGCGGCCCTGCGCTCGCACTACCGCCTGCTGCGCACGCTGGGACAGGCGCCGCAGATCCAACCCGCGCTGCACGCATGAGCTCGCTCACACACCGCGTCGATTTCGGTTTCATCCGCTATGCGAATTGCTGGGAGGACGCCGACATCCTGCTCGAAGCTCTGCAGGTAAAGCCGGGCGATCGCGTGCTGTCCGTGGCTTCCGCCGGCGACAACAGCTTCTCCCTGCTCAGCCGCGATCCGGAGCTTGTGGTGGCGGTCGACGTGAACCGCGTGCAATTGCATTTGTGCGAATTGAAAAAAGCCGCCTTCACTTTGCCGGAACACCGGCAATTTCTAGAGCTGCTCGGTTTCGCGGAAAGCGCACGGCGCACGCAATTGTTCGAGGCGGTCAGCAACCGGCTTTCTGAAAATGCGCGCGCGTACTGGAAACAAAACAGCTCGCTGATCGAAGCGGGCGTCGTCAGCCAGGGAAAATTCGAGCGCTACTTCGCTACGTTCCGCAGCCGCCTGCTGCCGCTCATTCACGGGAAGAAACGCGTGACGCAATTGTTCGCCGCGAAGAACGAAGGCGCGCAGCAGAAATTTTACCTCGAAGAATGGAACACCTGGCGCTGGCGCATGTTCTTCCGGATTTTCTTCAGCAAATACGTGATGGGCAAATACGGCCGCGACCCGGAATTTTTGAAAGAGGTAAAAGTGCCCGTGTCGGAATACATTTTCACGAAAGCCGAAAAGCACTTGTGCAGCCCCGGCGCGCAGCAGAACTTTTTCCTGCACCACATCATGCTCGGCACGTTCTCCCCGCAATTGCCGCATTACGCGCGAAAAGAAAATTTCGAGGCGATCCGGAAAAACATCGATCGCATGGAGCTGCGCGAAGGTTACGCGGAAATGCTGCTCGAAGATTATCCCGGCATCACGGCGATGAACCTGTCGAACATTTTCGAATACATGAACCCGGAGCAGTTCCGTCTCACCGGGTCCGCGCTCATCGCGCGCAGCGCGCCCGGCGCACGTTTCGCTTACTGGAACCTGATGGTGCCGCGCCGCCTCTCGGGCATCGATGAGCGGCTCGTGTACGAGAAAGAAATTTCACAAGCGCTGAGCGCGAAAGACAAAGGCTTCTTCTACAATCAATTCATCCTCGACCGGAAAGCATGAGCCAGGTAACGATCACGGCCATTCTCGCTGCGGCTTTTCTCGTGCTGTTCGGCACGGCTGAATTGCTCTACCACGTTTTTAAAGTGAAGGCCGAGCTCACGCGCAAATTCGTGCACGTGTTCACCGGCGTGCTCACGCTGCTGTTCCCGGTGCTGCTGGAGAATCATTGGTACGTGCTTTTCCTCTGCGCTTCCTTCGCGCTTATCCTCCTGCTCAGCCTGCGCTTTAAGCTATTAAAGTCCATCAACGCCATCGACCGCGAATCGCACGGCAGCATCGCGTATCCCGCAGCGGTCTACGGCTGCTATTTGTTTTTCGCACAGCACCGCGACGCCGATCCTTCCGGCAACGGCGAATATCTTTTTTTCTATTTGCCGATCCTCATGCTCGCCGTCTGCGATCCCATGGCCGCGCTCTTCGGCAAACGCTGGCCGCTGGGGCCGTACCGCGTGGCGGGCGGAACGAAAAGCCTGCTCGGCTCCTCGATGTTCTTCGTCACCGCCGTGCTGCTTTGCTTCGGCCTCGGCTACGCGTTCAGCGGCGCGCGCACCGAAGGATTTATTTTGCTCTGCGTGCTCGCCGCTTTCTCCTGTACGATCGCCGAAGCGCTGTCGGGAAAAGGGCTGGACAACATCAGCATCCCCGGCGTCGCGGTGCTGCTGCTGTACCTGCTGCACGACGTTTCCGGCAGCTTTTATTTTCTTCCAAAGCTTTAGATCATGCCATCGCGTTCCATCTCCATAATCAATTGCGGTCCCGATCCGATAGCTATCGGATCGCGCTGCTTCGATCGCTTCATGCAGATCCCGCAATTCCTTTACCCGAAGGAAGCGTTGCCGCTGCAGGCATTGAACGACGGCATCAACCGCGATTATCTTTTTCAATGCCTCGTCGTGCTGGTGGACAACGTGCCGGCAGGGCGCTGCGCGCTTTACAAAAATCCTTTGCTGCGGCACCACGAAAAAAGCTGCATAGCGATCGGCAATTACGAATGCACCGATGACGCGGAAGTTTCCGCCGCCCTGCTGAACGAAGCGAAAAAGCTGGCGAAGGAAGCCGGCGCGCAACTGCTCATCGGCCCGCTGAACGGCTCGACCTGGGACGCGTACCGTTTCGATACGCAGCCCGGGAAGGATTTATTTTTTCTCGAGCCGTATCACCTGCCGCATTACGCAAAGCAATTCGAAGCCGCCGGTTTTTCCACGCTCGCCGATTACGTCTCCACGATCGATCGCACGCTCGCGCACGATGCCCCCGCCGTGCTGAAACGCGAAAAGGAATTCCTCGACCAGGGTTTCCGCTTTCGCCACATCCTCCTCGATGAATATGAATCGGAGCTGGACCGGCTTTATGTTTTTTGCCGCCGCGCCTTCGCAAAAAATTTCCTCTACACGCCCGTCTCGCGCGAAGTGTTCTTCAACAAATACAAAACGATCAAACCGTTCATCAAAGAAGAGCAAGTGATCATCGTCGAATTCCCCAATGGAAAAACGGCGGGCTTCGTCTTCTGCTTTCACGACCACGCTTGCCGAACGGAAAAACGCCTCGTGCTGAAAACCCTGGCCCGCGATCCCTCGCCGGAAACGAAAGGATTAGGCAACGTGCTCGGCAACCGAATGACGAAATACGCCGCCGGGAACGGCTACGCGTCGATCATCCACGCGCTCATGCACGTGGACAACAGCTCGAAAAATCTTTCCGGCCAATATTCGGGCGAGCCGCTGAAACAATACAAACTGTACAGTCTTTCGCTTTAACCGATTCACCCCATGAAACGCTTCAAACGAATCCTGCTCATCACGCTGGCGCTGGTTATTCTCGCGATCACCGGCGGCATCGTTTTCAGTCCTTACGGGAACCACGACGGGTTCGATTACAAGCTCGTCGAGCACACCGTCGAGATCGACGCGCCGGCGGATTCCGTTTTCAAATACCTCGGCAATTCCGACAACGCGCGGCACTGGTCGGTGTTCGTGGATCACATCACGCCGCTCAACGCCGACAGCTTTCCCGACGGCATGCCGGGCGGGCGCAGGCGCTGCTTCAGCAACCCGGAGGAAACGGGACTGCAGTGGGATGAACTGATCACCATCGTCGAGCCGGGAAAAAGAAGGCAGCTCGTTTGCTATGATCTGAAAGACTTTCCCATGGCGGCGAAAAATCTCGCGACCGAGCAATTGTACGCGCCGCTGGGACCGTGGAAATGCAGGCTCACATTCACGCTTTTCTTTTACGAGGGAAAATCGACCTGGTGGGATGAGCTCAAAACGTATTTCGGCGCGTACAGGGTGAAAAGCATCTACGAGCAGAACATGGCGAACATCGAGCGGCTGACGGAAGAACGGTACGCGCAAAAAAAATAATGCCACGAAGGCACGAAGAAGCACGAAGAGGAATTTCGTGAACCTTTGTGGCAAAAGATTTACGCAACATGGAACACGTCAACGTCGCCGATCTTTTTTTCGCCTGCGCGGATAAGCATCACCTGCGTCCCGCGATCATCGACAGGGACGGCCGCACGATCACTTTCGGCGAGCTGGCGGAAGAAGTGAAGGAGACGGCCAACTGGTACCGCGCCAAAGGCATCACGCGCGGCGATCGCGTGCTCGTGTTCGTGCCGATGAGCGTAGAGCTTTACCGCTGCGTGCTCGCGCTCTTCCACATCGGCGCCACGGCCGTTTTCCTCGACGAGTGGGTGAGCAAAGAGCGGCTGGAGCTGTGCTGCCGCATCGCGGAATGCAAAGCTTTCATCGGCATTTTCAAAGCGCGCGTGCTCGCTCTCTTCTCGAAAGAATTGCGCCGCATTCCCATCAAGCTCGGCTGCGGTTATAAAACGTTAGTCGCGCGTTATAATATCGAGCGCGGCCCCGCGAGCGACACCGCGCTCGTCACCTTCACCACCGGCAGCACCGGCACGCCCAAAGCCGCCAAGCGCACGCACGGTTTTCTCAAAGCGCAGTTCGACGCGCTGGTGGACAAGATCGATCCGCAGGAGGATGACGTCGACATGCCCATCCTGCCCATCGTGCTCCTGCTCAACCTGGGCACCGCCGTGCCTTCCGTGATCGCCGATTTCAAAGCGAGCAAGCCGGATTCGCTGCGGCCGGGAAAAATCATCGCGCAGATCAAAGCGCATAACGTAAACCGCATCACCGCGTCTCCTTTTTTGATCAAACGTTTGTCGGAATACGCGCTGAAAGAAAAAATAAGATTGCCGCAGCTGCGCAGGCTCTTCACCGGCGGCGCGCCCGTTTTTCCCGATGAAGCCGCTTTGTACCGGCAGGCATTTCCCGGATGCAGCGCGACGATCGTTTACGGCTCCACGGAAGCCGAACCGATCAGCAGCATCACCGCGCAGGAGCTCGCCAACCAACAGCTCGATCTCCACTCCGGCCTCGACGTCGGGGAACCCTACCGTCTTACACGCGTAAAAATTATTCCCATCAGCGAAGCCCCGCTGCAATTCGACGCCGAAGCGGCGCTCGACGCGCACGCGCTTCCCGCAGGGCAAGCCGGCGAGATCATCGTCAGCGGCCCGCACGTGCTGCGCGAATATTTCAACAACGAAGAAGCGCTGAAGCGCAACAAGATCTTCATCGGCGAGAACGTCTGGCACCGCACCGGCGACGCCGGCTTCCTCGACGCGGGCGGCCACCTCCGCCTCTGCGGCCGCTGCAGCACGATGATCGGGCGGAAGAACGGCAGCTACATTTCGCCCTTCCTCTTCGAAAATTATTTCCAGCAGCTCGGCATGCCGGGCACGGTGCTGCGCATCAAGGAAAAAGTTGTGGCGATTTTAGAATCGGACGATGAAACTCGACAGAGCGACGTGCGCAGGCGTTTGGAAAAAGAAGCGCACGGCTTCGACGAGATCCGTTTCGTCCGCCGTGTGCCGCGCGATCCGCGGCACAACTCGAAGATCGATTATGAGAAATTGAAGGAGCTGCTTTAAAAAAGTTCCTGCAAAGCCGCAAAATAACTTCCTGGTGCTCTTTGCAAGAAAAAAATTACTCCACCATCTCCTCCCTGAACTGCAGCTCGTACAATTTCTTGTACTGCCCGTCCAGCCTCAGCAGCTCCTGGTGCGAGCCGCTTTCGATGATGCGGCCGTGATCCATCACCAGGATGCGATCCGCTTTTTGTATCGTCGCGAGCCGGTGCGCGATCACGATCGAGGTGCGGTCACGCGTCAGCGTTTCCGTCGCTTTCTGGATCATCAATTCCGATTCGGTATCGATCGATGAAGTCGCTTCGTCGAGCACGAGGATGCGCGGATCGTACACGTACGCTCGGATGAACGCGATCAGCTGCCGCTGCCCGACGGAAAGCATGCCGCCGCGCTCCATCACGTTATAATCATAGCCGCCGGGCAGCGCGCTGATGAACTCGTGCGCACCCACCGCCTTCGCCGCGCTGATCACCTGCTCCTTCGTGATCGCGGGATTCATCAGCGTGATGTTGTCCATGATGCTGCCGGAAAATAAGAACACGTCCTGCAGCACCACGCCGATGTTCCTGCGCAGCGAGGCCAGTTGATAATCGCGCAGGTTGCGGCCGTCGATGAGAATTTCACCTTTGTTGTATTCGTAAAAACGGTTGATCAGGTTGATGACCGAGCTTTTCCCCGAACCCGTCGCGCCCACCAGCGCGATCGTCTCGCCCGGCTTCACGGCGAAAGAAATGCCGTGCAGCACCCAGTTCTCGTCCTTGTACGCGAACCATACGTTTTTGAATTCGATCGCGCCGCTGAGATCCGATGCGTCGGCCGTTCCTTTGTCTTCGATCAGTTCCTCCGTATCCAGCACCTTGAACACGCGCTCGGCCGCCACCATGCCCATCTGCAAAGTATTCACACGGTCGGCCAGCATGCGGATCGGGCGGAAGAACATGTTGATGAGCATGATGAAGAATACCATGTCGCCCGCCGCCACTTCGAGGTGAAAAATTCTTCGCCCGCCGTACCAAACGAGCAGGCCCAGCGAGATGGACGCGAGGATTTCCACCACCGGGAAGAACACCGAGTAATGCCACACCGAGCGGATGTTCGCGTCGCGGTGCTTTTTGTTGATCGCGCGGAAACGCTCCATCTCCACTTTCTCGCGGTTGAACACCTGCACGATCTTCATGCCCGTGATGTGCTCCTGCACGAAAGCGTTCAGCTTCGCCACCTGGTTGCGCACCTCGGTGAACGCGGATTTCACGGCGTTCTTGAACACCCAGGTCGCGAAGAACATCACCGGGATCGTGGTCAGCACCACCAGCGTCACCTTCCAGTCGACCACGAGCATGGCGACGAGAAAAACGATGATCGTCAGCAGGTCGCCGGCGATGACGATGAAGCCTTGCGCGAACACGTCGTTGATCGATTCCAGGTCGGAGATCACGCGCGTGACCAGCGTGCCGATCGGCGTGTTGTCGAAATACTTCGAGCGGAAGCCGAGCACTTTTTTGTGCAGCTGCACGCGCATGTCCTTCACGATGTTCTGCCCGATGAGGCCGGCGGTGATCGTGTTCGCGAACTGCATCAGCGCTTCGATGAACAGCGACAGCAGCAGCAAACCGGTGAACAGCAGCATGCCCTGCAAAAGCATTTCCTGGTGCGCTTCGTCCTTCGGCTCGGTCACGACGTAAGTGTTCGTCATGTAACGGATGAGCAGCGGGCGAAGAATGGCGATCGCGGAAAGCGAGATGGTGAGCACGACGGCAAAAGCAAAAAGTTTCCGGTACGGCTTCACGTAGCGGAACACGCGCTTCAGCAGCCCGAGGTCGAATGCTTTGCCGGATACGCTTTTGCTCATTCGTTAAACGCGCGTTTCATTCATGTTTTCCTTCGAAAGACCGAGCCCGTAATGCTCGGGATAGCGGATATCCGCTAAATAAAGTCCGCAGGCCGGCGCCGACATGCTCGCTTCCGAGCGCTTCTTTTCTTCGATGATCGCATTCATATCTTCCACCTGCAGCTTCCCGCGGCCCACGTCTACGAGCGTGCCCACAACGGCGCGCACCATGTTGCGCAGGAAACGGTTGGCCGTGATCGTGAAAATGAACGTGTCGCCTTCTTTTTTCCAGTGCGCTTCGTCGAGGCGGCAGAGGTTGGTTTTGTTGTCGGAGCCGGTGCGCGCGAAGGAGGAAAAATCTTCGTGCTGCAGCAGGCAGCCCGCGGCGGCGTTCATCTTGCCGATGTCCAGCGGCCAGTACGTTTCCCAGTAGCGGTTTTGCGCGAAGGGATCTTTCACGTTGCGCACGCGGTAATGGTACGTGCGCGACACGGCCGCGAAGCGCGCATGCGCATTTTCCGGCATCGCATACAGCCTATGCGCCGCGATGTCGGGCGGCAGCATGTGGTTCAGCTTGAAAATAATTTCTTCGTCGAGGTGAAGCTCCTTCTGCAGCGAATCGAAATGCGCGAAATAGCAGGAAGCGTGCACGCCGGTATCCGTGCGCCCCGCGCCCACGAGATCGATCTTCTCGCGCAGCAGCGTGGAAATTTTTTCGGTCAGCACCTGCTGTACGCTGATCGCGTTGGGCTGGTATTGCCAGCCGTGGTAGGCGGTTCCGTCGTAAGAAAGATGGATGAAATAGCGGTTGAGCACGGCGCTGCAAAAATACGGATAATGCAGCGGTGAATTACCGCATGTCCCGGGCGAGAGCAAAGTAAGTCACAGGGACTTTTCCATCCACGCGATCTCGCTGCAGCAAGCCGATAGTATTCTTGAATCCTGGGGAACAGGCAGGTTGAAATGATCAGGGCGCCGTTGCCTGTCAATCGATCCTTCTCACCACGTACAGCGGGAACTTCCTGCTGATAAAGCTCTCGAGCTCCTGCTCGGTTCCCACCGTTTCGATCACGATCGGCGCCGGCTTGATCCGCACCAGCTCGAAACGCACCCGCGCGCCCGTCCGCACCTCCGCCCTGATCTCTTCCAGCGCGGCGTGCAGCTTCTCGAATTGCGCGCGCGTGTAAGCATCCTGCAATGGCTCGAGTTCGCGAGTGGTAACTTGCATGCCGCCGGGTCTTATTTCTTTGAAAATTTCCATGAATGCAATGAAAACATAAAAAGGGGCCGAAGCCCCCCTCAGGTCGTTAAGGCCGGCGACTAGCCCGCTTCTTCGTCTTCGGTGATGATGATCAGCAGCCATTCCGGGATGGGGATGCCGAGGATTCTGAATAGCCAGTAGAGAAAATACATGTGATTGAAGTTTTTGTTCAATCACAAAGCTGTTATTATACCCTTATTTATTTTGTGGAAAATCGATGTCCGATTTTTCTATTATATTGTTTCGTGAAAGAAACGCAGGCATTCATCCGGAAGCTCAAATCCGAGAGCAGCCAGTCGAATTTCGACACGGTCAAAGGCATCATTTCGGCCATGAACTCCAACGAGGTCCGCTTCGCCAAAAGCTATCTCATGCTGCTGCACACTTCTGAGTTCGAGTCCCAGTCCCTGCGCCTGTTCCGCTACATCCAGCAGCACCCCGATCACGACGAATCCCGGGCCCGGGAGCATTTCACCGAGCAGGGCGGCAATTTCGACAAAATTGTCTCCACCCTCAAAAAGCGCCTGGGCTGGAGCCTGGTCTCCGAATACAATACCCAACGCGACGGCGCCTACTCCTACAAGTGGAAATCCACCTTCGAGGTGATGAGCAACCTGATGCTCTACCACGTGCTCATCGCGCGGGGCCTGAGCGGGCACGCCTTCGACCTGCTGAACGATACGATCCGCACCGCCCGCGAGATCGAGGCTTTCCCCGAGCTGAAGAACGCGCTGGAGTTAAAGATCAGGCACATCCGGCTCCGCAGCGAGAACCGACCCATCACACGCGTTACCAAGGAGCTGGAGCATTGCATCCTTTGCGACAATGCCCTCTCGGAAGCGAAAGAAATCTACTACGAGCTGGGCACGGTGACCCGCAAGCTGGGCCATCGCCGGGAAGAGCTCATCGCGCATGCGCAGGAAAACCTGAAACGCCTGCAGCAATTGCACGAGCAGACGCAGTCGGACAACGTGCTTTATTACCTGCTCTTCGCCAAGGCCACGCTTTCCCAGCTGCAAAAAGACTTCCGCGGCGCAGGAAAGATCTTCACGAAACTGCACGAGACCATCCTCGCCTCCCCCGCGCTGAACAGCACGCCCAACACCCGCCGCATCTCCATCGACCTGGCGAACAACCACCTGTACCAGGGCAATTTCGAGATCACCCTCGCCTTCTGCAAAAAAGCGAAAGCGGCGAACATGGCCGAAGGCTCGTACAACTACTTCCAGGTGGAGTTTTTGGAATTCTATTCATACTTCTACACGAACCAGTTCTACCTCGCCGAGCGCAAGATCTTCGGCATCCTCGAGCACCCGAACTACACCGAATCCGAATACCTCGTCAACACCAAGAAATACCTGGCCGCCTGCACCCTCTTCGCGCAGGAGAAATACCAGGAAGCGCTGCACATCCTGCAAAACCTTGAAAAGGTCTGGAGCGACACGACCGGCTGGAACGTGGGCATCCGTACGCTGATCATGCTCTGCTACAAAATGCTCTGCAACTACGAGCTGATGGCCCTCGAGCGCGAGCGCTTCCGCGCATTGTTCGACAAGTACCGCCACCGCGCCGCCATCAGCAGCCGCGACAAGATCATCCTGAAGATCATCCACGAATTCCTCAAGCAGAACAGCGATTTCAAAAGCATCTTCCAGCGCAAGCTCAGCCTGTTCAACGAGTTGAAACAGCCGGACAACAAGTGGCAGATCATGTCGCACGAGATGATCGTGTTCGACCAGTGGTTCCTGTGCATGATGAACCGGACGAAGTACCGCTCGGATTTCTAAAATTTGTGGAGGATCGGGCTCCGCATTTCACCCAATCATCACTGTAAGTTGTTGAAATACAGCAATCGGATAAATACGCTGTAAATAATTATTAACAGTTTTGAAAGATCGGTCACTTAGAAATTTACATTTGGGTTCAACGGCTGAATGTTGTTCTTTCAAGTATAAACGCCGCTTTCTGTAAGACGAAACGGCATTCCGAGCATAATCAGACAGAGCAGTCGGATGGACCTTGCGCCGGGAACCAACGGTGCAAAAAGCGCTGGGCCTCACCGCTCGCGCGTCCAAGTGGCCTGACGGGGAATCGCCTCCCCTGCGGGTTGCCTCCAGTGCGGCAGTAAGCTGAACCTGCATAAACAACCCCCGTATCGAAAAACTCCAAAAAAAAGCTACCCGGCTCAACAGCCGGGTAGCTTTTTTTTGGAAAGATCCGTTCATCGCCCTACCGCGAAACGCCGCTGCGCACCCTTGTACTTCAGCAAATAAATACCCGCGCTCAACCCTGACACGTCGAGCAACGTTTCTTCGCCGCTCACGCGCACCGTCCGCAGCAGCGCCCCCCGCGCATCGAAAATTTGCGCCCGCTCCCCGACGGCGTTTTTATCGCTGATGCGCAAAATATCTTTTGCAGGATTCGGATACAACGACCAGGACGCGATCATGCCGGGATCCGCCACGGACGTAGGATACAGCAAGGCGATCGAATCGCAGATCGTGCAGCCCACCGAATCGGTCACGCATATCGTGTACGGACCCTCGCAATAGGTTCCGGGGAATTGCGGAGGCGGGGGCGTCATGAAGATCATATAGGGCGGCGTTCCGCCGCCCGGCGTCACCTGGATATCGCCGTTGCAGCAGCCGGGGCAGGAAGGCTGTGTCGGTGTGATCGTCACGCTCAGCGGGTTGTAATTCGGGATGGTTACCGCGATGCATTGCGTGCAGCCGTTCGCGTCCGTCACGCACACCGAGTAAGTTCCCGGCGGCATGTTGCTGATGCAGGGCGTGGTGTGCCCCGTCGGCGACCACGCGTACGCATAAGGCGCCGATCCCCCGGTGACGTTCACGCAGGCGGAGCCCCAGCCCGTGCAGCTGTCTTGCGTGACGGACGTCGTGACGTTGAGCGCAGTTTGCGGAACGTAAAAGCTCGCGCTGCAGGTATTGCCGTTCATGTCCGTGATCGTCACGGAATAATTTCCCGTGCAGGCGCTGTTCAGCGTGAACCCGTTCTGCCCGTTGCTCCACTGCAGCGTATACGCGCCCGTGCCCCCGCTGAGATTCGTGATGCTGATCGAGCCCGTGCAGTTGCATATATCGCCGGTGATCTGCACCGAATACGTGAACGGCCCGCAGCTGAATGTGCCCGAGCTCACGACAGGATCGTTCACGTCGCAGGCGAACGTGGTGTTCGGTTTCGAGTACACGGCGCCGGTGGAATCTTCGTGGCAGACGAATTCTTCGTAGCCCCCTTCGAAATCCGCCGAGTAGAAAAAGCCGTTCTCGATATCACCGATCGCATCGATCCAGGTCACCACCGAAGTGCCGTTGCGCAAACGCATGTACTTCCGCGTCTGCCCGTTCGCCAGCAAAATGGTGGAAACGGAATCCACCGTGTGAAAACCGAAATGCAAATACGATTGCAGGTTGATCGAATCACCCAGATTCAGCGCGAAATCATACAGCAGCACACCGTTCATGGGATTGGTCAACGGGCTGTTGCCTTGCCAATAGACTTTCCCGTTGCTGTAATACGTGTACCAGGGATTCGAAGAGCCGACGGGGATGTACGAGAATTTCGAATAGGTGAAGCTGTTCACCGTCGTATCGCTCTGGTAAATGAACGACCTGTTGAACGGCTGGAACCCGGTCGTCCAATCGCCGTGGTAAATTTCCGTTTGCTTTAGGCCCGGCTGCGGGAAAGCATAAAGCGGTTGCGCGCGCAGCGCAGCGCAGAAAAAAAACGCCGGCAGGAATGCGAGAATTCCGGCCGCGCGAAAAGTGCGGGAGTTTTTCATGTGCTTCTTTTTTTCGTGAGATCAGGGCGGTTTGCCGTCACCCTTGAATCAAATATATTATTTCCGCGGAAACGAGTGCGGATGATTGAGCGACCGGCTTGTTTCGGCGAGTGAGCGGAGCTCCGGACGGCATGCTTTTTCAGCGCGTTTTTTTTGCGCGGGTTCCGCAGGACGTTGCTTTCCCGGGAACGTTGCCTGCGTCTTGTTCTTCACATAGGAGTCTTAACATTTTTTTGCAATTGTTCACCCGCCTTTCGGAAGCATGGGGGTACTTTTGTTTACGCTGTCGGAAACTGTTTAGAAATGAGGTTCTGAAGATCATTTCCAAGCAGTTTCTTCAAACACCTGCGTTTTTTATGACTGACATTAAAGAATTAAGCGAGCGCATTCACCGCGAAAGCGCTTTCGTTGAGCTCATTCAGCTCGAGCTCGACAAAGTCATCGTCGGGCAGAAATACATGGTCGAGCGCTTGCTCATCGGCCTTTTAGCCAACGGGCATATTCTGCTCGAAGGCGTTCCGGGCCTGGCGAAAACGCTTGCGATCAAATCGCTCGCTTCCACCGTCGACGCGAAGTTCAGCCGCATCCAGTTCACGCCCGACCTGCTGCCCGCCGACCTCGTCGGCACGATGATCTACAACCAGAAGCGCGAAGAGTTCAGCGTGCGCAAAGGCCCCATCTTCGCCAACTTCGTGCTCGCCGACGAGATCAACCGCGCCCCGGCCAAAGTGCAAAGCGCGCTGCTCGAAGCCATGCAGGAAAAACAGGTGACGATCGGCGACGAAACGTTCAAGCTGCCGCAGCCTTTCCTCGTGCTCGCCACGCAAAACCCGGTCGAGCAGGAAGGAACTTACCCGCTGCCCGAAGCGCAGGTCGACCGCTTCCTGCTGAAAGTGGTGATCACGTACCCCACGCGCGAGGACGAAAAACGCATCATCCGCCAGAATACCGGCCACGGCCACGAAGAGCCGAAAGCGATCATCCATCCCGAGCAGATCATGCGCGCGCGCGACGTGGTGCGCGACGTGTACATGGACGAAAAAATTGAAAAATACATCGTCGACATCGTCTTCGCCACGCGCTTTCCCGGCGAGTACCGCCTGCAGAAATTCGCGCCCCTGATCAGCTTCGGCGCCTCGCCCCGCGCTTCCATCGCGCTCGCGCTCGCCTCCCGCGCCTACGCCTTCATCAGGCGCCGCGGCTACGTGATCCCCGAAGACGTGCGCGCCATCTGCGCCGACGTGCTCCGGCACCGCATCGGCCTCACCTACGAAGCCGAAGCCGAGAACGTATCGACGGAAGCGATCATCAAAGAGATTCTGAATACAGTTGAAGTACCGTAACCGCGGCAGTCGGCAGTCGGCGGCGGCAGTTACACAAACGACTGCGAACTGCGGCTGCCGGCTGCCGCTACCACGATCTGAATTTTAGCATGGAAACTACCGAGCTGCTGAAGAAAGTCAGGAAGATTGAGCTGAAGACGCGCGGCTTGACCAACCAGATCTTTTCCGGTGAGTACCACAGCGCCTTCAAAGGCCGCGGCATGACCTTCAGCGAAGTGCGCGAATACCAGCCGGGCGACGACATCCGCACGATCGACTGGAACGTGACGGCGCGCCTGAACCATCCCTACGTCAAAGTTTTCGAAGAAGAACGCGAGCTCACCATGATGCTGCTCGTCGACGTGAGCCGTTCGGAAGTCTTCGGCACGCGGCGGCAATTGAAGCGCGAGCTGATCACAGAGCTTTGCGCGGTGCTCGCGTTTTCCGCCATCCAGAACAACGACAAAACCGGCGTGATCTTTTTCAGCGACCGCATCGAAAAATTCATCCCGCCGAAAAAAGGGAAAAGCCACATCCTGCGCATCATCCGCGAGCTGATCGAGTTCGAGCCGCAGGGACGCGGGACGGATATCCGCCAGGCTTTGCGCTACTGCACGAACGTGGTGAAGAAACGCAGCATCGCATTCCTCATCTCCGATTTCCTCGCCGATAATTTCGAGGACGCGCTCAAGGTCGCCAACCGCAAGCACGACCTCGTCGCCATCCGCATCCACGACCGCCGCGAGCACGAGCTGCCCGACATCGGCCTGGTGCGCATCCTCGATCCGGAAAGCGGGACGCTGCAATGGGTGAACACTTCGAACCGCCGCGTGCGCGAAGCCTACCGCCACAACGCCGCCGTACACGAAGCCCGCCTCCGCGACCTCTTCAAGCGCAGCGGCGTCGACACCGCCCACATCGCCACCGGCGACAATTACACGAAACCCCTGATGAATCTTTTTCGCAAGAGGGAGATGCGCGCGCGATGATCTCTTTTTCAAATACGTCCTCGGATCGTCGAAGGCTTCGGCTTCGATGCGAACGCAATTCGCTCCGCAGCGAGTGCTTCCGCCGCACGCTTTTTCTTTTCCCTTTTATATTTTTTCTTTTCTCCTCCCCTGCCCGCGCCCAGCAACCCGAAGCCATCGCGCGCCTCGACACCTCCGTGCTGCGCATCGGCGAACAAACTTTTTTACGCATCGGCGTCAGCTACCGTCTCGGCAACAAAGCCGTCAGCGTCGCCTGGCCCGAACTGAAAGACACCGTCGTCCGCTTCGTCGACATCCTCGACCTGGGCAAGATCGACACCATCCTGCGCGACAGCGGCTCGCTGGTGTACGAGCTCGTGCGCAGCATCCTTATCACCAGCTACGACTCGGGATTTTACGCCATCCCGCCTTTCGTCTTTCTCGTCAACGACGACACGGTGCGCTCCGAAGCCTTGCTCCTCCAAGTGAACACCGTTCCCGTCGACACCAGCAAGGCCATCGCCGACATCAAAGCTCCGCTCGCCGTGCCGCCCGCGCCCGAAACGAACGAATGGATCTGGTGGGCTGCCGGCGCGCTTATCCTGCTGCTCTTCGCGGGCCTGCTCGTCTTCTTCCTCACGCGCAAAAAAGAAGTGATCGTCGCGCCCCCGCCGCCGCCCGAGCCGCTGCACCTCGTCACGCTGCGCAAGCTCGACGAGATCGCCGCGCACCGCTACTGGGAAGGCGGACAATACAAGGCCTATCATTCCGCCGTGGCCGATACGCTGCGCGAATACATCGAGAAACGCTTCCGCGTGCCCGCGCTCGAGCAAACCTCCGACGAAATTCTTCGCTCGTTCAGGAATCTTGCCGCCGATGAGCCGAGCGTGCTGCGCCTGCGCCAGGTGCTCATCCTCGCCGACATGGTGAAGTTCGCCAAGGAAATCCCCATGTCGCACGAGAACGAGCTGAGCATGGAGAACGCCATCGCTTTCGTGAAAGGCACCACGCCCGCGTACATCCTCTACGGACAGCAGCCCGGCATGCCGCAGCCACCGCCGCCGCCCGGTAACAACGCATTCCCGCCGCAACCATGATGAGCTGGTGGCACGATATCACTTTCGAGAACCGCTGGGCCTTCTGGCTCCTGCTCGTTCCGCTCGTAAGCTTGATCGCCTACATTGTGATTGAGTTCATGAGCCGTTCGGAAGTGCATCTTTCTTCCGCGCGTTTCTTGCGCGGGTTGAAACGTCCCGGCCTGCTTTACCTGCGTCATTTTGTTTTTGGTTTGCGCCTGCTCGCGATGGCGCTGATCGTGCTCGTCGTCGCCCGCCCGCAGTCGCGCACCGAATGGAAAAAGGTCACCGGCGAGGGCATCGACATCGTGCTTTGCATCGACGTTTCGCCGAGCATGCTCGCCAAAGATTTCAAGCCGAATCGTCTCGAGGTAGCGAAAGACGCGGCGATCGATTTCGTCGACAACCGTTTCAACGACCGCATCGGCACGGTGATCTTCAGCGGTGAAGCGTTCACGCTCAGCCCGCTTACCATCGATCATTCCGTGCTGAAAACGCAGCTCGCAGGCATCAGCGTCGGCGAGCTCGACCAGGGAACCGCGATCGGGATGGGACTGGCGAAAGCCGTGGAGCGCATCAAGGACAGCAAAGCGAAAAGCAAGGTCGTCATCCTGCTCACCGACGGCGTGAACAATGCCGGCGCGCTCGCTCCCGCCAACGCAGGCGAAGTGGCCAAAGCCTTCGACGTGAAAGTGTACACCATCGGCGTCGGCACCAACGGCAAAGCGCTCACGCCGGTAAGCATGACGCCTAACGGGCAATACCAGTACGCGTACCAGGACGTGGACATCGACGAGGAAACGTTGACCGAGATCGCCGAGCTCACGGGAGGAAAATATTTCCGCGCCACGAACCGCGAAGCCCTGGAAAAAATTTACGGCGAGATCGACCGCCTCGAAAAAACAGTTTTCGATTCACGGCAGCATGCGCAGCGAAAAGAAGAATTCCTGCCCTTCGCCGTGCTGGCCGCATTCCTGCTCCTGCTGGAATACGTGCTGCGAAACACCTGGCTGGTCAGTCTCACGTAATCATTAATGATTGTTAAATGCAGAAGCTTCAAACCGATAATAGCGTAAACTTTGTAAAATGGTGACCAGTGACGAGTAACCGGTGCCGAGTGAATCCAGGAAAAGCTCACTCATCACCGGTCACTCGTTACCCGTCACAAAACCAGGATCATTTTTTTTCGAGCAGGTACTCGCAATGGGTTGGAAGATCGAAAACCTCGTATTGCTCTGGTTGCTGGCCGTTGTCCTCGTGCCGGCCGGGCTCTTCCTGCTTTACCGTTACCGCCGCCGCCGCGCCCTGCAGCAGCTGGGCGATCCCGAATTGGTGGAGCAACTGCTGCCCTCGCGCTCGCGCGTCAAGCCGGTGATCCGTTTCGTGCTTTACATTTTGGCGTTCACCGTGCTGCTTTTCACCATGGCGAACCCGATGATCGGCACCAAGCAGGCCGTCGCCAAATCGCAGGGCATCGACGTGATGATCGCGCTGGACATTTCGAACAGCATGCGCGCCGAAGATCTGCAGCCCAACCGCCTCGAGCGCGCGAAGACCGCCATCTCCTCCCTGCTCAACCGCATGGGCGACAACCGCATCGGCATCGTCGTTTTCGCCGGCACCGCTTTCACGCAGCTGCCGCTGACCAGCGATTACGGCGCAGCGGAAGTTTTCCTCAGCGACATCAATACCGGCGACATCAGCCGGCAAGGCACCGCCATCGGCGCAGCCATCCGCCAGGCCGGCGCTGCATTCGCCAAGCTGGAAGGACGCGGCAAAGCCATCATCGTCATCTCCGACGGCGAGAACCACGAAGGCGACGCCGAAGCCGCTGCGCTCAAAGCCGCCGAGAACGGCATCATCGTCAACACCATCGGCCTCGGCTCGCCCGAAGGAGCGCCCATTCCCGAATACGAGGACGGCGCGCAGGTGGGATTGAAAAAAGACCGCGACGGCAATACGGTGATGACGAAGCTCAATGAAAATATGCTGCAGCGCATCGCCGCCGCCGGCAAAGGCGTGTACGTGCGCGGCAACAACAACGACGTCGGTCTCGAAGCCGTGATGAGCGAGCTCGACAAGTTGCAGAAGGCCGAGCTGAACGAAGTGCGCTACACCGAATACGAAAGCCTCTATCCCCTCTTCGCGCTCTTCGCCCTCGCCCTGCTCTTCATCGAAACGCTGATCGGCGACCGCAAATACGCCTGGCTGGGACGCATGGACATGTTCGGCGAGAAAAAAACCGCAGCGAAATGAGAACGACCCTGCATCATATCGCATTGCTCTTCTTCCTGCTGGCCGGGGCGAACCTGCACGCCCAGGAATCGGCGGAAGAAAAAGCCGCGAAAAACGACAAGTATTATTACACGCGCGAAGGCAACCGCCGCTACGAAAAGCAGCAGTACGACAAAGCGGAAGAGCTTTACAATAAAGCGAACCGGCAGGACCCGAATTCCTTCGCCGCCATTTTCAACAAAGGCGATGCGCTGTACAAACAAGGAAAATTCGAAGAGGCGCAGCGCCAGTTCGAGATCCTCGCGCAGCGCAGCAGCACCAGCGACACTATGGCACTCGTGCACCACAACGTCGGCAACACGCTGCTGCAGCAGAAAAAATACCAGGAGAGCATCGACGCGTACAAAAAAGCGCTGCGCCTGAATCCCGGCGACGACGAGGCGCGCTACAACCTCGCTTACGCGCAGAAAAAGCTGAAGGAAGAGCAGAAGAAACAGCAGGAGCAGAAGGATCGCCAAAAAGAAGAGCAGAACAAGGAAAAAAATAAAGATCCGAAGAAGCAGCAGGAGGACGAGCAGAAAAAGCAGCAGGAAGAAGAGCAGAAGAAAAAAGACGAGCTCGAAAAGAAAAAGCAGGAGCTGCAGCAAGAGCAGCAGCAACTGAAGCAGGATAAAAAAGAGAACCAGCAGAAGCAGAAAGATCAGCGCACGGGCCCGCAGGAGCGCCAGCAGCTCGAGCAGCAGAACGCGCAGATCGACCGCCGCCTCGAGCAGATCCGCCAGCAGATCGAAGCCATCGAACGCCAGCTGCGCGAGCTCCGCGGCCAGCCCGAGCCCAAAGACGAGCTTTCAAAAGAAGAAGCGCGCCGCATCCTCGAAGCCCTCAAGAGCGAAGAAGAGCGCACGCGCGACAAGCTGGATAAAAAACGAAGAGCCACCGTTTCACCCGATACTGAAAAAGATTGGTAGAACGCAATGATCAAAAAGCCATGAAGCTTCGATTGTTCGCTTTACTGTTAGTGCTGTTTGCGGGATCCTGCGCGATCCTGCAGGGGCAAACAATTACCGTGCAGGCCTCCGCCACGCGCGTAGCCGTGGGCGAGCAGCTGCAACTCACCTACACCGTCAAAGGCGGCGCTTCCGAATTCGAAGGGCCCGACCTGAAAGATTTCACGCTGCTGATGAATCCCACGCAGCACTTCAGCAGGCAGATGATCAACGGCGTCTTCTCGCAATCCACTTCCGTCATTTACCTCATCACGCCGAAAGAGGAAGGCAGCTTCACCATCGGCCCGGCGAAAGCGGTGATCGCGGGGGGCAAGATCATCGAATCGCCCGAAGTGAAGATCAAAGTGAAAGGCAACCTGCAATTGCAGGCGCCGCAGCAGTACGGCAACAACAGCAACAATTACCAGTACAACGGCGGCAGCATTTCACCGCCGAACAACCTGAACACGAACCCGTACGGCAACAACAACGCGCAGAGCAGCACCGTCACGCCGCAGGTAAGCGCCAGTCCTACGAAAGATTATTTCATCCGCTACGGCCTCAGCAAGCAGCGCGCCTACGTGGGCGAGCAGATCATTCTCGCCGTCAAGCTCTACACCCGCGTCGACGTGCGCGGCCCCGACGATTTCGCTTTTCCCACGCTCGAAGGTTTCTGGAAATACGACGCGCCGAAAGTTTCGCAGATCAAGCGCGACCGCGAGAGCATCGACGGCGTGACCTACACGGTATACACCGTCTTCGAAAATTTTCTCTTCCCGCAAAAGACCGGCACGCTGCGCATCGAGCCCGCCATGCTGAAATGCCGCGTCGTCAAACCCTACGAGCCCAGCGGCGACTGGTGGGAAGATTTCATGAACTCGGGCATGGGCCGTGAAGTGCCCGTCACGCTTCACACGCAGGCCGTAGAGATCGAGGTGAGCGAATTGCCCGAAGAGAACAAGCCGGAAAATTTCAGCGGCGCCGTCGGCGAATACTCGATGAAAACCGAGATCTCGCGCGACAAGCTGAAGGTCAACGACGCCTTCAACATCAAGATCACGCTCAGCGGGAACGGCAACCTCAAGCTCATCGATCCGCCGCAGCTCAACGTGCCCGAAAGCTTCGAATCGCTGCCGCCGAAAGTCACCGACAACATCGGCGTGACGAACGCGGGCGTGAACGGCAGCAAGATTTTCGACTACACCGTCATCGCCCGCCGCGACGGCAGCGACACCATTCCCGCCGCCACCTTCAGCTATTTCGATCTCGGGCGGAAAGATTACGCCGTGCTCAACACGCCCGATTTCCCTGTCACCGTCGAGCCCGGTGACCCCTCGCAGGCCGCGCAGGTGAACAGCTTCACGCGACAGCAAAAAGCTGCAGCAAAAGAAGACATCCGCGACATCAAAACAGGCGCCGTGCAGCTCTTCAGCCCCGCGCCGTTTTTCGGATCGCGCGCCTTCAACCTGTTGATGCTGTTGCCGCCGCTCGGCTTCCTCGTTTTCCTTCTCCTGCACCGCCGCCGCAAAAAGCAGCAGGAAGACGTGGCCGGCATGAAAAGCAGGCAAGCGGGAAAAGTCGCGCGCAGGCACCTGCACACCGCCGAAACGTTCCTGCACAGCCGCAACGTCGATCTCTACTACAATGAACTGCTGCGCGCATTGCACGGCTACCTCAGCGACAAGCTGGGCATGCAAACCGGCGAGCTCTCGCATGAAAGCATCCGCAGCGCGCTGCTGGGCCGCAGCGCGAAAAGCGAAACAGCCGAAGCGTTCATCCAGGTGATCGAAGAAGCCGAATACGCCCGCTACGCTCCCGCAGGCCCCGCCGCCGAAATGGAGCGCAGCTATTCCCAGGCCCTCGCCTGCATCGACACGCTGGAAGAAGAACTGAAGTAAATTTCGGATCCCGGATTTGCGATTTCGGATTTACCACGCCTGGCATACGTGGGCGGACGCGCGCAATCCGAATCGCCGATCCGAAACAGAATACGGAACAAAAATTTTGGACCAGTTGCTCAAGCTTCTGCACATTATCATATTACTTTTTTTCTCCGCGGCACTAAATGCCGGGACCGGCCTCCCCCTGCTCGACAGCGCCAACGCCGCGTACCAGCGCAACCAGTTCACCAAAGCGACGAAGCTCTACGAGCAGGCGATCGCGGGAGGCGCGAGCTCGCCGGATATTTATTACAACCTCGGCAACGCGTATTATCGCCAGAACCGCATCGGTCTCGCCATCCTCAATTACGAGCGCGCACGCAAGCTCAGCCCGAACGATAACGACATTGGCCACAACCTGCAGCTCGCGCAGGAAAAGGTGAAAGACCCTCCCGGCGAGCCCGGCCCTTCCATCGGCAACGCGTGGCAGGATTTCCTCTCGCTGCTCAGCGAAAAAGAATGGTCTTTTCTCACCGCCGGGATGCTGCTGCTAGCCTTCCTTTCCTTCACTGCATACACCTTCAACAAGCAACCCGCGCGCAAGCGGTTTTATTTTTTCTCCGGAATTTTTCTGCTCGCGCTTACGGCATTCGCATACGTCTGCGCCAAGCAGCAATCGGGTTACAGCTTCAGCCGCCGCGAAGGCATCCTGCTCGCGCCTTCCGTCACCGTGCACAGCAAGCCGGATGGAAAATCCGATCCCGTCGCGACGCTCCACGAAGGCGCGAAAGTGCAACTCGGCGAGAGCGAGAACGGCTGGGTGAACGTGCTTTTCGGCCGGGGCGAGCAAGGCTGGATCGAGCAGGCCCGGCTGGCGGAGATCTGAACCGCCCGCTTTATCCTCTATTATTTCCTTGGAATCCAATTCTTTAGGCGAACTGGTTTTCTTGCCCGTCCGGGAAAATATTCTATCTTTGTTTTTACTTGGCAAACTTGTATCCTGACACATGAAAAAACTGTACGCTCCTCTGGGCAGCTTAATCGGTTTAGCGTTGAGCATTGGCAGCTTTGCGCAAACTTCCTGCTACCAGAACGCATCTCTCGAGGGCCCGCAGCAGCCGCACGTCGTTCCTTCCCCCTGGCAAGCCTGCTACGGAAGTCCCGACACGCAGCCCGGCAACTGGGGCATCACCCAGGCGCCCTCGAACGGCAACTCCTACGTGAGCTTCCTGCATTCCGGCTGGTCGAACAACGGCTATAACGAAGGCATGACCCAGCTCTTAACGCCCTGCATGCAGGCCGGCACCACTTACCAGTTCACGGTTGACCTCGCGCACACGCCCGTCTACACCACCGCGGATCCCAACGGCTGCTACAGCTCGCTAGCGGTCTTCGGCGGATCAACGGCCTGCGCGCAGCAGGAAACGCTCTGGGTTTCCGGCGCGTTCACGCACACCAACTGGCAGCAGTACACCATCACGTTCACACCTACGGGCAACTGGTGCTATCTTTCCTTCTCGCCGTATTTCATCTCGCAGTGCGGCAGCACAGGCTGGGATTACATCAACGTGATGATGGATAATATTTCCTGCGTGCAGCCCGCAAACCCCGGCATCCAGATCACCTCGCCCACCGCCTCCGACAGCATGCCCTGCGGCTTCCTCGTTACCGGCACCACCGATTCCATCCCGCTCAGCGTCACCCTCACCGGCAGCTTCATCGGCTCGCCCATCAACGCAACGGTGAACGGCACGAACTGGTACGCGAACGTCAGCTACCCGCAAGGCATGTCGGGCAATACCACCATCTGGGCCAACGCCGTATTCGACAGCTCCACGGCCATGGATTCGGTGATCTTCCACCTCATCGACATCGTGCCCGCCTTCAACGCGCCCGACGTCTGCATCGGCTCGCCAACATACTTCACCGATCAATCCACGATCACCTTCGGCAGCATCGCAAGCTGGCAATGGGATTTCGGCGACGGCAACACGAGCACGCAGCAGCATCCTTCGCACACGTATGCCAATCCCGGCGTGTACACCGTGCAGCTCGTCGTCACCAGCGATTCATCGTGCACGGATACGATCGTCCAATCCGTGAACGTGCATTCATTGCCCGTCGCCGCTTTCGTTTCGAACAACGTGTGCCTCGGGCAAACGACGAACTTCAACAGCACCTCCTCCACGAGCACCGACGGCGCGATCACCGGCTGGGCCTGGAATTTCGACGAGCCTTCTTCCGGAGCGAACAACATTTCGAACCAGCAGAATCCTTCGCACACTTACGCCACTGCGGGCACCTACAACGTGCTGCTCATCGTCACCACGCAATACGGCTGCACGGATTCCGTCACGCTGCAGACCACCGTGCACAGCAATCCCGTCATCGCATTCAGCGCCGACACGCTGCAAGGCTGCGGCCCGCTCTGCGTCAACTTCACCGACCAGAGCACCGTTGCGAACAGCACCGTCACGCAGTGGGCCTGGACCTTCGGCGATGGCAACTCGAACAACCTCACCGGCACGCCGCAGAATTGCTACAACCAGTCGGGCCTTTTCACCGTCACGCTCAGCGCCACTTCCGCATTCGGCTGCACGAGCGTCGACTCGGTGGTGAACATGATCAACGTGTATCCCTTCCCTGTCGCCGGTTTCGTGATGAGCCCGCAGCCCACCACGATCTCCAACCCGATCATCCACTTCACCGATCAGTCGATCAACACGCAAACCTGGGAATGGGATTTCGGCGATCCGAACGACGCGAACAACAACACGTCCAACATCCCGAGCCCGATCCACACCTACAGCGACAGCGGCGTGTACTGCGTGCGACTGATAGTCAACAACGGCTTCTGCACCGACACGCTCACGCAGTGCCTGGTCATTGATCCCGAGCTGGCCTTCTACATCCCGAACACCTTTACGCCGAACGGCGACGGCAAGAACGACATCTTCATGCCGAAAGGCGTTTACGTGGAAGAATTCGAGATGATGATCTTCGACCGCTGGGGCAACATGATCTTCAAATCGAATGATCTGTACAAAGGCTGGGACGGAAAAGTGCAGGGGCATACCGACATCTCACAGAACGATACGTACGTGTACGTGATCCTGGTCAAAGATTCGAACGAGAAAAAGCACCGCTACATCGGCCACATTAACTTAACGAAATAATGCGCCGGATCAGGGTCTCCCAGGCTTTTTTCACCGTTGCGCTTCTGCTTGGATCGTCTTCGCTGCTGTTTGCGCAGCAGCTCGGCAGCACCACGCAGAGCGGATCCAATCCCTATGCGCCCGCCAACGCGCGCAGCGGCGATCCCGCGCCTGCGCCGCAGGACGGCAACAACACGCTCGGCCCCACGTACCAGGCCAGCGAGTGCGGGCTCGATTACACTACCGCATCCAATAAAATTTCACAGCGCATCCCGCCGCCCGTCGGCGTTACGCAGCCCGCGACCTTCACCATCGCAGGCATCCCCGGCACCGCCACCATCCAGAAAGCTTTCGTCTGGTGCGACGCTTCCGGCTCCGGCATCCCGATCACGCTCTCCATCACGAATCCCGCCAGCATCAACGGCAACTACCCGATGACGCTCATCGGCAGCGACCAAGACAAATGCTGGAGCTATGCCGGCACGCACAGCTACCGCGCCGACGTCACCGCGGCCATCGCAGGCAACGGCAACTACACGATCAGCGGATTTCCCACGAACCCGCCCACTTCGGGTGAAGACGTTGACGGCGCAACGATGATGGTGATCTGGAGCGACAACACCGCCGCCTTCCAGGGCGAGATCACGATCTGGGACGGCGCGCTCGTCGTCAACGGCGGGGTGGTGACGCAAACGATCAACAATTTCAGCAACACCTGCGGCAACGCAACCGGCGCACGCGCATTCATGGCAGTTGCCGATCTGCAGGGACTCGGCGCGCAGCTCTCGATGAACAACGGCGCGCCTTTCACGATTACCGAAGACTGGTGGAATTACATCGATCAGCCCACGACGGTGACGAACGGGCAGAACAGCTCCGCCTTCAACGTCAACTCCAGCGGCGACTGTTATAATTTCTGCCTGATGGGTTTGTATTATCGAACGCCGTGCAGCACGTGTTGCATCGCTCCGTATACGTTAACGATGGCCTCCACCGCATCGAGTTGCTCCGCGAACAACGGAGCGGCAACGGCAACGCCCAACGGCGGCACCGGCCCGTATACGTACTCCTGGAACACGACACCTGCACAAACCACGCAGACCGCAAGCAATCTCGCGCCCGGGCAATACATCGTCACCGTAACCGACGCCACCGGCTGCACCAGCGTCGACACGATCAACGTCACCGCGACCGGCTCGCTCGGTCTTGCGCCCGCTTCTTCGAACGTCACTTGCAACGGCGGCTCGAACGGCAACGCAACCGTCTCGGTCAGCGGCGGCACTGCGCCCTTCACGTATACATGGACGCCGAACGTCAGCACCACCAACACCGCGAGCAATTTATCCGCAGGAACGTATACCGTCGACGTGAACGATGCGTTCGGCTGCGCATCGTCGTACACATTCGTCATCACCGAACCTGCCCTGGTTCCGCTGAACGTCACCGCTTCGAACGACACCGCTATCTGCACCGGCTCGAATGCAAACTTGTCTGCGAGCGGCGGCGGCGGCAGCGGCGCACCGTATACGTATACCTGGCTGAACGGCGTCGGCAGCGGGCAAAACGTAACGGTCAATCCCACCGCCAGCACCACGTACACCGTCATCATCAGCGACGTTTGCGGCACGCCTTCCGACACCGACACCGTGCAGGTGATCGTGAATCAATTGCCGGTAGTGAGCTTCAGCGCTTCGCAACTTTCGGGATGCTCGCCGGTCTGCGCCACGTTCACCGAAACCAGCACGCCTGCAAGCGCCGCCTGGCTTTGGGATTTCGGCGATCAAACGACCTCCCCGCTCGACACGCCTTCGCACTGCTTCGTAATTCCCGGCACGTATAACATCACGCTCACGGTGACCGACATCAACGGCTGCATCAACACGCTTGCGCTGAACAATTACATCAACGTGTATCCGTTCCCCGGCGCGGGTTTCAGCGCAGAGACGCCCGTCACCTTGCTCGATCCGCACATCACGTTCACCGACGGCACCAGCGGCGCTGACACCTGCTACTGGGATTTCGGCGACGGTGAATTTTTAGCGGTGCCCGGCTGCGGCGACATCGCGCATTCGTATCTCGACACCGGCGTGTATCACGTCGTGCAGGTCGTGGTGAATCAATACGGTTGCCGCGATACCATCTTTTCGGACGTCATCGTTACGCCGTACACGACGCTCTACATTCCGAATACGTTCACGCCGAACGGCGACGGAAAAAATGATGTGTTCATGCCCAAAGGCGCGTACGCGGAAGAATTCGAAATGCTGATTTTCGATCGCTGGGGCAACATGATCTACAAGACGCTCGACCTTTACAAAGGATGGGATGGAAAAGTACAGGGACACACGGATGTTGCGCAGATCGACACGTACGTTTACGTCATCCGTTACACCGATCTGAAAGGAAAACGCCAACGCGTGATCGGTCACGTGAACCTGATCCGCTGATCACGAAGCGCATAAAAAAGCCCGCCTCTGCTGCGCAGAAGCGGGCTTTTTTATGCGCTTTAAACTCGCTGAGAATATTTTTCCACAGCCCAAACCCTCTGAAACCCTGATAGGGCAAGCATTCTGCATTTTCCATAAATATTTTTCCACTTTTTTTTCTAAGTATTTGGAATCGAGCTTAATTGTCCTATTTTTACTACTGTTGAAAGTGAACCGCACACACATGAGACGAACACTACGATTTCTCCCGATTCTATTCGCATTTATATCGCCGCTGGCTTTCGCCCAAGCTCCCGTTCAGCAGCGCGATTGCCCCGGCGTTCCGGGCGCATGCGGATACCAGCACACGACAAACACGCCGCCGAGCAATGCGCACGTCGGCGGCCCCAATAGCAATCCGACGCCGCAGAACGGCAACCATGCGCTCGGCCAGATTTACAGCAACTCCGCCTGCGGTCTGAACTTTGCCACTGCATCACAACGTTTGGGCAAACGTTTTTCGCCCGCCGGCGTGAACCAGCCTGCGCCCTTCGTCATCAGCGGCATTCCCGCTTGCGCCAGCATTCTCCGCGCCTACCTCTGGGCGGAAGGATCCGGCAACGGCGCAGCGCAAACCGCTACCATCGTCAATCCCGCCAGCGTTACGACAAACTATCCGATGGCTATAGTCGGAAACGACATCGACAAATGCTGGGGCTACGCCGGAACATACACCTACCGCGCCGACGTGACGACCTGCATCACCGGCAACGGCACCTACAACATCAGCGGCCTGCTCACCAATCCTCCCACTTCCGGCAACGACATGGATGGCGCAACGCTGATAGTCATCTACAGCGATCCTACACAAACCTGGCGCGGCAACATCCATATTAACGACGGCGCTTACGTCGTGAACGGCGGCACCGCCAGCGTGAACATGACCTATCCCGCCGTCTGCGGCGCCACCACCAACGCGCAAGCCTTCTGCTGCATCGGTGACATCCAGATGGCCGGGCAAACGCTCACGATGAACGGCACCAACTCGCCTTTCACCTGGAACTGGTGGAACTACGTGCAGAACGCGACAACAGTGGCCGTCGGTCAAACGACATCCAACTTCACGCTGACATCCGGGGGCGATTGTTTTAACCTGTGCGTCATCGGCATGTATTATCGGACGACGTGCACCACGTGCACCAGTTCATCGCTCACGCTCACACCTGCATCAACACCTGCTTCCTGCAGCGCATGTAACGGCACAGCCACAATCGCAGTCACCGGCGGCTCTCCGCCTTACACGTACTCATGGGCGCCCAGCGGCGGAACCGGCTCGACAGCGACAAACCTCTGCGCAGGCACCTATACCGTCACCGTCACCGCGAACGGCGGCTGCCTTACGCAAACAGCGACCGTTACAGTTCCCGGCGGAGGCGGCAGCATCACGGTGAACAGCGGCGGACAAACGAACATTCTTTGTAACGGACAATGCACAGGCTCCGCGACGGCAACGCCCGTAGGTGGAACTGCGCCCTACACGTACAGCTGGGCTCCGAGCGGAGGAACCGGCTCCTCTGCTACCGGCCTTTGCGCAGGAACATACACCGTCACTGTAACGGATGCCGGCGGATGCGTCGGCACGCGCACCTTCAACATCACGCAGCCGCCCGCGCTCACCGCCACGCAAGGACAAACCAACGTGCTCTGCAACGGGCAATGCACCGGCTCTGCAACCGTAACGCCCAGCGGCGGAACGCCTCCGTACTCGTACTCGTGGGCGCCCAGCGGCGGCACAGGCTCGACAACGACAGGAAGATGCGCAGGCACTTACACGGTCACCATCACAGATGCAAACGGCTGTGTCATCACGCGCAGCTTCACTATCACTCAGCCGCCAGCGCTCTCAACGACCGGCGGACAAACAAACGTGCTCTGCAATGGCTTGTGTACAGGCTCTGCAACGGTAACGCCCAGCGGAGGAACACCGCCTTATACGTATTCATGGGCGCCCAGCGGGGGAACCGGTTCGACAACGACCGGGCGCTGCGCCGGTACGTACACCGTGACCGTCACCGATGCAAACGGCTGCACCACGACGCGCACCTTCAACATCACGCAGCCGCCCGCGCTCAGCGCCACCGGCGCGCAGACGAACATTCTCTGCAACGGACAATGCACGGGTTCTGCAACGGTAACGCCCAGCGGAGGAACACCGCCGTATACGTATTCGTGGGCGCCCAGCGGGGGAACCGGCTCGACAACGACCGGGCGCTGCGCAGGCACTTATACAGCAACCGTCACTGATGCGAACGGCTGTACCGTTACGCAAAGCTTCAACATCACGCAACCGCCCGCGCTCACCACTACGGGCGGACAAACGAACATTCTCTGCAACGGCCAGTGCACAGGTTCCGCCACGGTCACACCGAGCGGGGGAACTGCGCCCTATTCGTATTCATGGGCGCCCAGCGGAGGAACCGGCTCTACGACCACGGGACGTTGCGCAGGAACATACACAGTGACTGTTACCGATGCGAACGGCTGCACGACGACGCGCACGTTTGCCATTACGCAACCCACCGCGATCACTGCAACCACCTCTGCCACGAACGCCAGCTGCGGCAACGCGAACGGCTCAGCTACCGTAAACCCAAGCGGCGGCACACCGACGTATACGTATCTCTGGACACCGAGCGGACAAACGACGCAGACCGCTACCGGCCTGCTCGCAGGCGCGTACTCCGTTCTCGTGACAGATGCGAACGGCTGCACGGCGACGTTCTCTGTTACCGTCAACAACTCCGGCTCGCCCACCGCCAACATCCCGACCTTCACAAACGTGACTTGCTTCGGCCTCTGCAACGGCACGGCGAACAGCAGCGTCAGCGGCGGCGCTACGCCTTATACGTATAGCTGGGCTCCCAGCGGCGGAACAGGCGCGAACGCTACCGGCCTCTGCGCAGGCAGCTACACGCTGACGGTCACCGATGCGAATGGTTGTACAGCTACCGCAACAGTAACCATCACGCAGCCCACGCAGCTCACCGCGACCGGCGCGCAAACGAACATTCTCTGCAACGGCCAGTGCACCGGCTCTGCAACGGTCACGCCGAGCGGCGGAACGCCTCCTTATACGTATGCCTGGGCGCCCAGCGGCGGAACAGGCGCGTCGACGAGCGGACGCTGCGCAGGCACCTACACGGCAACAGTCACCGACGCGAACGGCTGTACCGTTACGCAAACGTTCAACATCACGCAGCCGCCCGCGCTGACGGTGACGCCTTCACAGACGAATATTCTCTGCAACGGCCAGTGCACCGGCTCTGCAACTGTGACGCCCGGCGGCGGAACGGCGCCTTACTCGTACAACTGGGCGCCCAGCGGCGGAACAAGTTCATCGGCCGGCAGTCTCTGCGCAGGTTCCTACACAGCGACGGTGACGGATGCGAACGGATGCGTCATCACGCAAACGTTCAACATCACACAGCCCAGCGCGATCACGGGAACGACCTCTTCAACGAACTCGACTTGCGGCAATGCGAACGGAACAGCGACGGTGACTCCCGGCGGCGGTACACCGATTTACACGTATCTCTGGTCGCCCGGCGGACAAACGACGCAAACGGCTACCGGTCTTCTGGCAGGGCCGTACACGGTGCTCGTCACCGACGCGAACGGCTGCACCGCAACATTCTCCGTCACCGTCAACAATGCCGGCTCGCCTACGGCTACTATTCCCACTTTTACAAACGTCACCTGCTTCGGTCTGTGTGACGGTACGGCGAACGGCAGCGCTTCCGGCGGCACCGCACCTTATACGTACAGCTGGGCTCCCAGCGGCGGAACGGGCGCGAACGCCACCGGCCTCTGCGCCGGCACTTATACGCTGACGGTCACCGACGCGAACGGTTGCACAGCCACCGCTACGGTCACGATCACGCAGCCCACGCAGCTCACCGCTACCGGTGCGCAGCTGAACATTCTCTGTAACGGTCAATGCACCGGTTCTGCAACGGTCACACCGAGCGGCGGAACGCCTCCGTACACGTACGCATGGGCGCCGAGCGGCGGAACAGGCGCTTCGGCATCGGCGCTTTGCGCAGGCAACTACACCTGCACGATCACCGATGCGAACAACTGCACCGTTACGCAAACTTTCAACATCACACAGCCGCCGGCCCTGACGGTTACTCCCTCGCAAACGGACGTCACATGCAACGGCGCCTGCAACGGTTCTGCGACAGTGACGCCCGGCGGCGGAACAGCCCCCTACTCTTACAACTGGGCGCCTGTCGGCGGAACCGGTGCGACAGCGAACGGTCTCTGCGCGGGATCGTACACTGCAACAGTAACGGATGCGAACGGGTGCGTCATCACGCAGATTTTCACCATCACGCAACCCACGCCGATCACTGCAACGACTTCTTCAGTGAACTCGACCTGCGGCAACGCGAACGGAACAGCGACAGTGAACCCGAGCGGCGGCACACCCACATATACAGTTGTCTGGAGTGATCCGGGCGCGCAAACCACGCTCACGGCCACTGGCCTGCTCGCCGGTCCGTACACGGTGATCGTCACCGATGCGAACGGATGCGTCGATACGTTCTCCGTCACCGTCAACAATTCAGGCTCGCCCACGCTGGCTGTTCAGTCCTCGACGAACGTGACTTGCTTCGGCGCCTGCGATGGTTCGGCAACGGTTGCCGCTGCCGGCGGAACACCGCCCTACACCTATAACTGGACGCCCAGCGGCGGCACAGGCACGACTGCGAACGGCCTCTGCGCCGGAACCTATATCTGCACCGTAACCGACGCGAATGGTTGCACCGCCGTTGATTCCGTCACGATCACAGAACCGCCCCAGCTGACGAACACGTCTACGTCGACCGACGCGCTCTGCTTTGGCTCCTGCGACGGAACGGCAAGTGTAACGGCAAGCGGCGGAACACCGCCCTACTCCTACAACTGGCTGCCCAGCGGCGGAACCGGCTCATCGGCGAACAACCTTTGCGCAGGTACCTATACGGTGACGATTACCGACGCGAACGGCTGCACGATCAACGACACGATCACGATCAACGAACCTACGCCGCTCGCACTGGCCATCGCCGGTTTCGATGCGACATGCAACGGGGCGTGCGACGGCCAGGTCGTCGTGATCCCCTCGGGCGGCAACTCGAACTACAGCTTCTCCTGGAACCCGAACACGAGCTGCAACCAGCCCAGTTGCTCGAACGTTTGCGCAGGTACGTATACCGTGACTGTAACAGACGGCAACGGCTGCGTGGATACGGCGAGCGCAACGGTGAACGAACCGCCTGCGATCACTACGGTAATGTCTTCAACAACTGCGCACTGCAACCAGGCCGACGGAAGCGCAACAGTTGCCGCTGCCGGTGGCACTGGCACGCTGGATGTGCTGTGGTCGCCCGGCGGGCAAACCACTGCGACGGCTACGAACCTGCTGCCCGGCACTTACGTGGTTACGATAACGGATGATAACGGCTGCACGCACACCGACAGCGTGACCGTTCCGAACGCACCTGGTGTAGGATTGACGCTGACCTCTTCGGTCAATGCCAGCTGCTTCGGGGTGTGTGACGGATCGGCTACGGTAACGGCATCGAGCGGTACCGGCACTTACACGTATAACTGGTCGCCCAGCGGCGGCAACGCAGCGACAGCTACCGGCCTCTGCGCCGGCGTGTACGTCTGCACGGTCACCGACTCCGCAGGCTGCACCGCTTCGGTCACGGTAACGATCTCCGAACCGACGCAGCTCACAGTAGCAGCCGTAGCGCCCGTCAGTCTCTGCAACGGTCAGAATACATTGATGAACTGCACGCCCGCCGGCGGAACACCGGTGTACACGTACAACTGGACGCCCGGCAATATTGGAACGCAATCGGGCACGGTGACACCGACCGCAACAACGACGTACACGGTAACGGTAACCGATGCGAACGGCTGCACCGCAACCGCCAGCTCGACGGTTACGATCAACCCTGTTCCGACCGCTGCCTTTACTTCCGATCAGCAGTCCGGCTGCGTGCCGCTGACCGTGCAGTTCACCGACGGCTCTTCCGTCGCGACGCCGGGCAACATCGTCAGCTGGAGCTGGGATTTCGGCGACGGTACAGGAAGCACGCAGAACCCTTCGCACACCTATGCGACACCGGGCGTTTACACGGTGATCCTGACGGTGACGACGGGCGACGGCTGCACGCACACCATCACGATGGCGAATTACGTCAGCGTATACGCGATCCCGGTCGCTGAATTCTCCGCCGGCCCGCAGCCCACGACGAACCTCAACCCGGAGATCTGCTTCACCGATGAATCGATCGGCGCTGCGACCTGGAGCTGGAGCTTCGGTGATTTGCTGAACTCAGGATCGATCTTGCAGTCACCCTGCTTCACTTACCCGGACACCGGCTGCTTCGATGTCGTGCTGACCGTGACCAGCGTTGAAGGCTGCGTGAACATTGTAACGCATCCCGTCTGCATCACGCCGGATTACACGATGTTCATCCCGAACACCTTCACGCCGAACGGCGACGGCAGCAACGATCTCTTCTTCCCGAAAGGCGCCGGCATCGACCTGAGCACCTTCGAGATGTGGATCTTCGACCGCTGGGGTAACATGATCTATTATACGGATGACCTGAACAAAGGCTGGGACGGCCGAGCGAACGGCGGCAGCGACGTGGCGCAGGTCGATACTTACGTGTATAAAATCCGCGCAAAAGATTTCTTAGAGACAAAGCACCAGTACATCGGGCACGTCAATCTCATCAAGTAAGCGCGACGGCATTCAAATAAAAAAAGCCGGTTTTCAACAACCGGCTTTTTTTATTTGACAAAATTTGCCCGTAAATAGGGTTTTTGCTACCTTATGCCAGGCAAACACCGGAATGCGCAGGCCGATCATCCTGCGATCACCGCACAAAAACCGTAAACTCATGATCAAACGCTACACCCGTCTTCTCCCGGTCGGAATTGTTGCGCTTGCGATTTCATCCGCAGCTTCTGCACAATCCTCCTGCTATCAGAATCCTTCTCTCGAAGGACCTTCGCAGGCGCACGTCGTTCCTTCTCCCTGGCAATCCTGCTACGGCTCGCCCGATACGCAGCCCGGGCAGTGGGGCATCACGCAGGCGCCGTCAAACGGCAACTCGTACGTCAGCTTCCTGCATGCGGGAAACAACCCGAACGGCTACAGCGAGGGCATGACGCAATTGCTGGTGCCCTGCATGGTCGCGGGCACACAGTACAGCTTCACCGTCGACCTTGCGCACTCCAACGTTTACAACACTGCCGGTCCCGGCAACTGCTACAGTTCGCTGGCCGTGTGGGGCGGCGCCACCGCCTGCGCACGCACGCAGCTGCTCTGGACCTCCGGCCCGATCTGGAACACCGCCTGGCAGCAGTACACGATCACGTTCACGCCTACGAGCAACTGGTGCTACATTTCCTTCGAGCCGTATTACATCACGCCCTGCACCGGCTACATCAACGTGATGATGGATAATATTTCCTGCATCGCACCCGTGAACACATCGATCTCCGGCACGAACATTACTTGTAACGGCGCATGCAACGGCACAGCAACTTCTACGCCCAGCAGCGGCACACCGCCTTATTCCTACAGCTGGGCGCCCGGCGGACAAACGACCCCGACGATCAGCAACCTCTGTCCCGGCACGTACACGGTGACCGTCACCGACGCCGCCAGCCAGCAGAGCACGAACACGATCACCATCACGCAGCCGCCCGCGCTCACCGCCACGCAGACGCAGACGAACATCAACTGCAGCGGACAATGCACCGGCACTGCGAGCGTCACCGTCAGCGGAGGCGTAGGGCCTTATACATATTCGTGGGCGCCCGGCGGACAAACCACAGCGAACGTCACCGGCAGGTGCGCAGGATCATATACCTGTACGATCACCGATGCGAACGGATGTGTGATCACGAGAACATTCAACATCACGCAACCGCCTGCATTCACAGCGACGCAGGCGCAAACGAATATCCTGTGCAACGGTCAATGCAACGGATCGATGACGGTGACGCCGACCGGCGGCACACCGCCGTACAGCTATTTCTGGGCGCCCGGCGGAGGACTCACACCGAGCGTCTCGAACAGATGCCCGGGCAACTACACCTGCACCATCACCGACGCGAACGGCTGTGTGCTCACGCGCAGCTTCTCCCTCACGCAACCGCCGGCGCTCACCGCAACACAGGGCCAGGCCAACATTCTTTGCAACGGTCAATGCACCGGCACTGCAACGATAACGCCCGCCGGCGGAACACCACCTTACAGCTTCAACTGGGCGCCTAACGGCGGAACAGGACCTACCACGGGCAGCCTTTGCGCAGGCACGTACACAGCAACAGTGACGGACGCGAACGGATGTGTCGCCACGCGCACGTTCAACATTACGCAGGCGCCGGCCATGTCAGCTTCCGCAACTTCCACACCCGCGATCTGCACCGCCAGCAACGGCTCCGCCACCGTCACACCGACAGGAGGAACTGCACCGTATTCGTATGCCTGGGCGCCGAGCGGAGGCAACGCGCAAACAGCAACCGGTCTTGCAGCGAACACGTACACCTGCACCGTCACCGACGCGAACGGCTGCACCACGACGGCAACTGTAACAGTAAGCACAGCAGGCGGCATCAGCGCAAGCATCACTTCAACCACCGACGTGAGCTGCTTCGGCGGCAGCGATGGAACAGCGACGGCAGCTCCGGGCGGCGGAACCGGCCCATACACTTACAGTTGGGCTCCGAGCGGTGGCACCGCTGCTACGGAAACGAACCTCGCGATCGGCACTTATACCGTCACTGTAACGGATGCGAACGGTTGCATCGGCACTGCGACGGCGACGATCTCTGAACCTCCGCAGGTCGCCGTTAGCGTGACCGTCACTCCGGTGAGCTGCTTCGGCGGCAACGACGGAACGGCAACCGGCACGGCCTCGGGCGGCGTCGGATCGTACACCTATTCGTGGACGCCCTCAGGCGCAACTACACCTACGGCTACAGGCTTAACGATCGGCGGATACACCGTGACAGTCACTGACGCGAACGGCTGCACGGCAACCGGTTCGGCGAGCATCACTGAACCGACACAGCTCACGCTCGCCACAGCAGGCTTCGACGCGACTTGCTTCGGTGCGTGTGACGGGCAAGTGGTCGTTATTCCGAACGGCGGCACGCAACCGTACAGCTTCTCCTGGAACACGGGCTGCACATCACCGAGCTGCAACAACATCTGCGCAGGCACTTACACGATCACCGTTACGGACGGCAACGGCTGCACGGCGACCGACAGCGCAGTGGTGAACCAGCCGCCGCAGATCACAACGACAACCTCATCGACCACTTCGCATTGCGGTCAGCCGGACGGCTCGGCGGATGTGGTTGCGTCGGGCGGCACAGGTACGCTGACATACAGCTGGGCGCCTTCCGGCGGAACAGGAACAACTGAGCCTGCGCTTACGCCCGGAACATACACAGTAACGGTAACCGACGCGAACGGCTGCAGCGTGATCGACACCGCGA
>Ga0196978_1000071_pt1 | contig 49616 bp, 10 predicted proteins | sample S3v_2013CmetaG_FD_155491 | JGI IMG/M metagenome (GOLD analysis project Ga0196978, IMG submission 155491) | Soil microbial communities from Anza Borrego desert, Southern California, United States - S3+v_20-13C | ecosystem: Environmental > Terrestrial > Soil > Desert | place: USA: California... | reverse complement strand
GTAGCGCCGCGACGTAGCCGCGCGGCATCGTCATCGACGCGCGCAACTTCGAAGTCTACGAATACACGCTCTCGTTCCTCATTCGCGGCGAAACCGTGAAGATCCCGTTCCCGGTGATCATCGATCCGCGCACGCGCGCCGTGCAGATGATGCCGATCATCGATCCGTATCGTCTGCCCGCGATCAACACCATCGGCGTCGGACGCTGGACGCCGCCGGATGTGGTGCCGATCGTCTTCGAAAACGACGAGCTCCCACCCGACGAGCGGCCCACACCAAAGCCGCCGCTCGAGCCGGGCGAGAAGCTGTACAAGCGGCCGCCGATCCCGGCGGCCATCGTCATTCCCAACAGCCTCGCCGTGATGCACCAATTCTTCGCCGTCGTCCTGTCGGTGCAGAACGGCGCGCCGACCGGCAGCACCGCGAAGCTCGAGAACCTCAGCGCGCGCATCAAGGTCCCGTCGCAACTGCGCACCGCTTCATCGATCCCCGCCGTGTCGCTGGGGCAGGCCGTGCCGATCGTCGACAAGGTCAACGGTCTCACGATCCTCGTCGCGCAGGCGAAGGGCGAAGCCGAATGGAGCGTCGAAGCGCTCAAGCCCGGTACTCACACGATCGAGATCGAGCTGAAGGCCACGCTCAAAGAAAACGGTCAGGAAGACGTGCCGCTCGTCGCGCGTCCGCGCGCATCGGTGGTGGTCCACGATGCGCGATTCAACATCGCGTTCTCGCATCCCGACGTCGTGCGCAAGAACATCGAGTACACGACCTACAGCTTCGTCACCAACACCAGCCCAGTCACGCAAACCATCCGCCTCGGCAACAGCGTGCCGCCGTGCGCGACCGCGGCGAACGCGAACGTCTGCCGCATCGACGGCGGCCTGTCCGACGAGATCACCATTCCATCGGGTGAGACGCGCATCGTCGAATATCGATTGCGCTCCGGCGTGACTGGAAAAGTGTTCGCCACCGCGGCGCACATCGACAGCGAGAACGCCGTCGCCACCGCGCAGTTGCACATGGGCGTGAGCGACACCGGCGTCCCGCTTTCGCCGGCCACGCTGATCATGCCGCACTACGCGCAGTACGTGAACGAGGCGCTCGTCTCCGAGTACCTGCAGATCCTCGGCCTCGGCTACAGCCTCGCGACGTCGTCGCTGACGCCTGCGACGGCGAAGCTGCCGCGCGTCATCAAGAGCGACGTCTATCGCCGCGCGGTCGACATCGCGCAGGCCGGTCAGGCGATCTTCCTCGCGAACGGCGCGGAAGGCGCCGAGTTCGGCGCGCTTGCGGGCATGTCCATCGACCTCCTCGGTAATCAAGCCGAGCTCAGTCAGTGGGACACGCTGCGCCGCCAGGAAAAATACGCACGGTTCGCCGGCGCGGCGGTCACGCGCGAGCTCGAGCGCACGGGCCTGAAGAACTCAGCGACGCTCGAGACTTTCACCGACAACTTCGGCAAGGCGATGTCCCATCGCGACGGCTACGTCGCCGCGCTCGTGCACGGAGCGGCGACACAGGCCCATGCGCGGCCGTACGCGTTGTCGATTCGCGGCGCGACGAGCGGACGCAGGATCGACATACCTGCCGAAGCGGAGAGCGGCTGGATCCGCGACCTGCCGTACGCGGAGCTCACGCAGATCAACGCGCCGCAGATCGGACGCCAGGGCGAGCTCGCGCTGGTCGGACGCTGGACGACCGAAGACCTGGAAGTAATCGTTACTCCCAATGTGAGCGGTCCGTTCCGCCTCGAGCTGCTCTTCCCGAACACGACCGACGGCTCGACGATGCGCGCGCACTTCGACACGATGGGCACGGTCGGTGAGCCGCTGCGCATTCCTCTGTCGCGCGGCATGACTACCGTGAATGCGCTGATGCTGAACGGCGGCATCGGCGCGACGACGTCGGCGGCTGCGGTGCCGCTCGAGCTGTTGCGCGTGGTCGGCATCCGCCAGGATCTGTATCTCGACGAGAACGGCCACAAGGTCTCGGTGCTCTTCAATCGTCCTGTCGCCGCGGGCGTGGAGCCCAAATTCCTGCGCGACAAGTTCCACGGCGAGATCGACTTTAACAAAGACGGCGTGGTGTGGCTCGATCAGCCGCGGCCGATCTCCGGCGCCGCGTTGCAGCAGAGCGCGCGCGTGATCGATCTCACCTTCGATCACGTGCTCACGACGAACGCGTCGTACACGATCGAGATCGATCCGCTCCTCGATCCCCGGTTGAACGCGCCGGCGTCATTCCCCGGCGAGCATGCGCCGAAGATCGACAACGACGCGCCAGCCGGCATCATCTACGGCAAGTTCGTGCGCGGCGACAACACGCCGCTCGCACAACATGAGGTCATCCTCTTCGCCGGTATCCCCGATCCGGAAAAGCGCGGCGGGATCTTCGAAGAGTTCGAAAACCCGCGGCGCCGCGTGCCGATCAATCCGTACATCCAGCCGCCGCAGATCGCCACGACGCGCGATGACGGTTCTTATCTATTCGAATTTGTCCGCCGCGATCTGGAAGCGGGCTTCAGCGGCAGCTTCCGCATGTGGGGACTCGCCGATGGTCTGACCAAGTACACCTACGTCGACGGCACCGTGCGTCTGCCCGGCCGCGTGCATCCGGTCACGCTGCAGCTTCTCGGCCGAGGGACGGCGGAAGGCGTCGTGCGGTACGACAACGGCGAGATCGCGAAGAACGCGAACGTCACCGTCGGCAGCACCGCGTTCGAAGGTGTGCGCTCCGCGGTCACGAACGACGCCGGCTTCTATCGCGTCGAAGATCTCCCTGTCGGACCGCTCGCATTCACCGCGACCGACGCCGCGGGCAACATCGGCTACGCGGCAGGCGAGATCGCCACGCCGGGTGAGATCGAACAGCAGGACATCTCCATCTATCGCCAGCCCGTGCCGAAGAACGGCAGCGTACATGGCGTCGTGCGTCGCTCCGACACGGGCGCGCCGGTGTTCGGCGCATCCGTCGGCGCGTTCAACAACGGCTATCCCCTCGGCGTCGTGCAGACCGATTCCGACGGCCGCTACAGTTTCGAGAAAGTACCTGCGGGATTCATCAGCATCGTCGCCGCCGAATGGACGATCTCGCGGCAGAGCGCGAACACCGACTTCGATCTGCGCGGCGATGAAGTGCGCCAGGTCGACTTTACGCTTTCGGTGACGCCGAACGAGCCGCTCGCCACCGTCACCGGCCAGGTGCTGCGCGAAGATCCGCTGTTCCCGGGCAACGCATCGAAGTACCAGAAGGTCGCCGGTGCGCTCGTGAAGATCTACGGCATGCGCATCGTGACCACCGATGCGGAAGGCCGCTTCGAAGTTGCGAACGTGCCGCTCACGCGCAGCGGATACGAGATCGCCGCGTACGATCCCGCGACGCGCCGCACCGAGCGCACCGTGTTGCCGATCCTCACGACAGCCGGTCCGAACAACATCCCGATCCTTCTGCGCGGCCTCGGCAAAGGAAAGATTCGCGCGAAGCTGCTCGATGCGCGCGGCGCCTCAGTCAATGGCTGCGAGATGCTCGTCAAGCAGGGCGGCGCGTACTACGTGATGTCCGAGGTTGGGGACGGCGTGTATGAGCTGGACAAGCTGGATGTGGGCGCGGAGTACATCGTGCGCACCGGTGCTGTGCCAGGACATTACGGCAAACAGGAAGCCGTATCCAACCCGATCCGCGTCGCGTTCGACGGACAGATCGCGAGCGTCTCGCTGCGTCTGCCCGGTCAGGGCAACGTGCACGCGCGCGTCAAAGGCATCTCCATTCCGAGCAATGGCGGCGAGCCGATTCTCACTTCGCTGATCAGCGAAGTGACGCTGCGCTACCGGTACTTCGACTCGGGAACGCTGCAGACCGAAGAAGAAGAGATCACGCTCTCGACGAACAACAACGGCCTGCCGGGCGACGCGGTCTTCCCGAACATCCCGGCCATGCGCGATTACTCGGTCGCGAGCGATCACCCGCTCGGACAGTCGAATGCGGGCGGACGTCTCGCGTTCGAAGGCGACCTCGGCGATCACACCCTGCTCCTCAGCAACCTCGGACACATCACCGGCGTCGTCTACGGCATCGACGGCACGACGCCCGTGCCGAACGCCCAGGTGCGTCTCGAAGACGGACATCAGGATCAGGGCATCGTCACCGCGGGACTGGACGGCAAGTTCGAGTTCCGCAACGTCGCGCCAAACACCGGCTTCCGCGTCGTCGCCGAATCGACGCAGGCCGGCATCTTCCGCACCGGTGAGCGCTACGGCTCGATTCCGCCGAACGGCGGCATCGTGAACACCTCGATCACGCTGATCGAGCGCGGACAGATCGAAGGCAAAGTCGTCTACGCCGCGTACAAGGTCTACGACCCGCTGCGTCCCGAAAACAACGTCGCGGACAACACGCCGGGCGATCCGAGCGACAACGCGCCGGTGCCGATGGCGCGGCTCTACATGCGCGAGCTCGACTTCCCGCGCCGCGACCTCGGCACGCCGACGCAGCCGCTCAACGCGGACCTCGGCGGACGCTTCGCGATCGACAACGTCTTCGTCGGCCGCCTGCGCGCGACCGCATGGTCGCCTGACAATCCGGATCTTCGCGGCGACTGGACCGCGACACTCGTGCGCGAGGGCGAACTGCTCACGCCGTACATCACCATCGGCGGCGGCGGCACGGGCGCGCTTGTCGCGACGGTGACGAATCCGAACGCGCAGAACGCCGTGGTCGAGAACGCGGAAGTGCAGCTCTTCCGCGGCGGCCTGTTTGATTTCGCGTCGACCGGCGTCGACGGAAAAGTGCGCTTCGAACAGTTGCCGGTCGGCCACTACACCGTCGCCGCGTATTCGAAGGCGCTCGGAAAATCAGGACGCGCGACCGGCACCATTGAAGTGACGGTGGACGGTGTTGCCGAAGCGCGGATCATGCTGACCTTCAGCGGCCAGGTCACTGGCCGCCTCACCGATCCGGAATCGTCGCCGGCGTATTCGCCGGTGCCGGGCTCGCACGTCACGATCCAGATGGCGGAGGGCTTCCAGCAGCGCTTCACCACCACCGGCGCGGGCGAGTACCTCTTCGAAGGCGTCCGCGAAGGCATGTTCTGGCTCGACGCGAAAGACACCACCAGCAACCGCCGCGCGAAAGCGAGCGGTCTGCTCAGTGCGGCCGATCCCGCACCGGTCGTGAACCTCGAGCTCGAACGCACCGAGACGCTGCACCTCGGCATGTACCTGCCCGACGACTTCGGCGCGAACTCCAACGTGCTCGCCGGACCGGTCGAAGCGACGGTCACGCAGCGCAGCGGTGACTTCTACCGCTCGATGCAGGGCAATCCGATCGAGATGCCGAAGCTCTTCCTCAACGAGGGCTACCAGATTCACATCCAGGAGCTCGGCGGGGAGCGCAGGGTCATCGACACCTTCGGCTCCTTCCCGAAAGGCAACTCCGCGAACCCGATCAAGATCACGTATCCCGCGTATGGCTCGCTCGAGGTCTACGTGCGGCGCGGCACCGCGCCGGTTGCCGATGCGCGCGTGAGCGTGCGCGTCAGCCGCTACGACACGCGCGTCTTCTACACCGACTCCTCGGGGCACATCATCGCGCACGGACTGCCGCTCAACGGCGAGTACTCGATCACCGCGACGACGCTCGACGGCTCGTCCGGCAGCACGAGCGTGAAAGTGCTGCGCACGTCCGTCGTGGCAACGGGCAACATCGAAGTCGGATCGCGCGCGACGCTGACCGGAAGAGTCATCGCCGAAGCCGGAGGTCCGTCCGCCGGAACTCCGGTCGTGATCAGTTTCTCCGGTGGTCAGCTCTCCGGCACCACCGACGATCAGGGCTACTACACCTTCGCCGGCGTCGCCACGACTCCGGGCGCGTCGCCGGTCACCCTCTTCTACTACGGACCCGACGGCAACACCCTCGGCGCGAAACAGAGCTTCCCGCTCGGCAATGAGTGGGCGGGCAGAGACGACTATCCGGTGCCGACCGTGCGCATCGATGCGACGCCGCCGGTGCTGATGAACATCGTGCCGGAACAAGGCGCCGGGAACGTGCCGCCCGACACGCATCTCAAGTTCGTCTTCAGCGAACAGATCGACGCCGCGACGATCAACAACGACCACTTCGTGTTGCAGCCGGCGGATGGCTCGGCGCGCGTGCACGCGACGTTCCTGTCGACGGCTGGCGCGAACAACACATGGATCGTGACGATGGTGCCGCCGGCGGCACCCGCGGGACAACAGTTCCCACTCAAGAGCAACACGCTGTATCGCCTCACGGTGTCGCAGCTCGTGCGCGACATGACCGGACATGCGGTCGGCACGAATCGCGGCCTCACATTCACGACAGCGGACTACGTCGAGCCGCGCGTCGTGTCGACGGTGCCCGAGGCGGGGACGCCGATTCCGGAGCAGATCACTTACGAGTTCCGCTTCAACGAGCCGCTCGATCCGGCGCCGTTCAACACGGGCGGCAGCGGACGCGTGGAGCTGGCGCGCATGTCTGATCGCGAAAAGACCGCGACAGTCCTCGAAGTAATCACGGGGAATGCGTACATCGATCCGTTCACCGGCATCTCGCTCTTCTTCGCGCCGAACCAGAACACGAAGCCGAATTCGTTCTATCGCATCAAGTTCTCCGGCGTGCGCGATCTGCAAGGGAACATCGTTCCCGAGCAGACCTATCGCTACGCCTCGTACGACACGTTCAAGCCGTTCGTGATCCTCACATCGCCGGTGCCGGATGGCAACGCGCTCGTGTCGGGACTCACGTACAAGCTCACGCCCGACATCCGCAATGCGACTGCCGACGGGACGCCCGCGCAGGACGTCGATCGCGTCGAGTACTTCCGCGTCGAGAACAACTTCGAGACGTTCATCAAGGCCGTGAAGAAGGCGCCGTTCGCGTACGAGTTCGTCGCGCCCGATGCGCCGGCCGCGGGTCTGCCGCTCGTCTTCCGCGCGAAAGCGTGGGACAGCTCCGTCAACGAGAGCGAGATGGTCACGCTCGAGTTGACCGTCAAGCCGAACCAGCCGCCGACGGTGGCGGTGGTGCTCGACCGTACCGCCGATGTGTATGCGGGTGAGCGCGTGAACGCCACCGTCACCACGACGGATGAAGTCCTGGACATCAACCTCCAGCTCGATTTCAAGGCCACGCGCACCGACGGCTCGCAGTACCGCAAGGTCGATCCGAAGACCGTGCATCGCGACAAGCTCACCGATCCGTGGCCGACTGCGACATTCCCCATCGATCTGCCGACGAACCTGCAGGGCGGCACCATCGCAACGTTCACCGCCATCGCCACCGACATGTCGGGCCTCAGCAACAACGCAACCGCGTCGCTGACTCTGGCGGTCGACAGCACGCAGCCGACGATCGTTTCGACAACGCCGGACGCGGGCACCGAGTTCTCCTTCGGCCAGACCTATCGCGTCACCGCGAACGTCACCGACATCGGCAGCGGCGTCTCCGAAGTCATCTTCAACGTCGATGGCGTCGCGCACGCCGTTCCGCGCAGCGCATCGCTGGATGGAACGTACACCTCGCCGCTCATCACCGTCACCGCGCACAGCGTCAACACGACCGTGCCGATCACGGTCACGGCGGTCGATTACAGCAACAATCGCCGCGAGCAGACGTTCGACGTCATCTATCTCTCCATCGACGATCCGACCGTGCCGTCGGGCGAGTGGCTCTGCCCGATCTCGAACGCCGTACTGCCGGCGAACGCGAGCAACTTCCCGCTCAAGCTGCGCTTCTACGCGACCGACGATGTCTCGGTGACGTCCGTGAAGTTCCGGCTGCCGGGCGTCGAGACGCTGGTCACGCCGGCCAGCGACAAGCCGAATGAATACGCGGCCACGGTCACCATCAACACGCCGTCGCCCGAAACAACCGACTCCTTCATCACCGCAATCGTCACCGACGCCGATCCGTCGCACACGCAGGAGTTCCGTCTGCGCTTGTCGTTCGTGACGCCCGACGTGACCATCAACTCGACCCAGGCGATCATCGCGGACAACATCGGGATCTATCAGGACAAGACCGTCCTGGTCACGGGCGTCGAAGGACGTCTCGTGCCGCACGTGCCGGTGCGTCTCAAGAACCTGCTCGTGCTCGACGGTGGCCGTGTCGACACGCTGCCCACCACCACCTCGATCGAGCGTCGTCTCGATCTCACCATCACCAACAACCTCTACATCGATTGCGCATCGTCCGTTGATGTCACGGCTCGCGGCTACCTCGCGTCGTACCAGGCGAACGGCGACGGCAGCGGCACGAGCAACAACAGCGACCGCGGACGCACCAGCGGCAACACCATCGACGGCGGCGCGAGACTCGCCGGCGGCTCGCATGGCGGCAGCGGCGACTCGCGCGGAGACGGCGTCACCAACAACACCTACGGTTCCTACACCGAGCCGCGCACCCTCGGCGCGGGCGGCGGCGGCAACCCCGGATTCGGCGGAGCAGGCGGCGGTGCCGCTGCGATCACCGGCGCCGAAAACTCGCGCTTCGTCATCGCCGGCGGCATCCGCGCCGACGGTGCGACCGGCCACGCACACATGAACTCGGGCGCCGGCGCCGGCGGCAGCGTGTTGCTGCGCGCGCAGGACGTCATCATCGGCCGCTCCGGCCGCGTCACCGCGAATGGCGGCGATCAGGTTTCGGGCGGCGGCGGACGCGTCGCCATCTACGCGACGCGCACGTTGAACATGCCGGACAACACCGTACAGGCGCGCGGTGGACGCCACGCCGGTCACGAGACCGTCGATCACCTCGACGGCGGTGCCGGCACGATCTACATCGCGCGTCCGGGCGATGTCGAAAACGAGCACGAGCTGCGCATCACGTCATTCGACGATCGTTACCCGGCCACCATCCACCAAACTCACGGCACGCCGATCGGCATCGGCAGCGGATCCGAGCTCGTCTTCCGCAACATCACTGTCGGGCCGCATGCGCTGCTGCGCATCGACAGCCCGTATCGCGTGACGCAGGCCGATGGCGTCTCGGTCGATGCGACATCGCTGCTCGTTGGTCCGGAGGATCAACCGCTTCTCAATTTCACGACCACACCGGCCGCTGCTGCGACCGTGTGGCAGAACGCGCCGATCTCGTTCACGTACGACGCCGCTGCCGACGATGGCATCGGCGAAGTGCGTGTGATCACGCCGGGCGCCGTCGATCGGATCGAAGGCTCCTACACGTGGCCTGCGACGGTCGGTCCGCGCACGATCAATCTCAACATTCCTCCGACCGCGCAGCCGGGACCGGTCACGCTGAAGATCCGCGCGCTCACGCGCAGCTTCCGCACGGTTGAGAAGACGGTCACGTTCGACGTCGCGTCCGACGCGGCGCCGCAGGTCGTCTTCGAGAACGTCACGCCCGACACCGACATCTACGCGGGCGGCACCATCGTAGTGAATGCATCCGCGAGCGATGACCTCGACGTGAAGTCGCTCACGCTCGCAACGAGCGCGGGCAGCGTGTCGTCCGCCGCGGCCGTCGAGCCGACGCCGCAGACGATGACGCGGCAGTTCTCGGTGGTCGTGCCGAAGACGCAGCCGAGCGGCACGAGCGTCGTGCTCACGCTCAGCGCGTCCGACGGCTTCCCGAGCCGTCCGCCGACGACAAAGCAGCACTCCATTCTCGTGCGCCGCGATGAAGTCGCGCCACAAGTGACGGTGGTCAGGCCGTCGCCGAATCAGGAGCTCAACGAAGTCTCGAACGGCACGTTCACGATCGAGGTGCACGCGACCGACGCCGCGGTCGGCGTGAACACCGTCGTCGCCACGTTCGAAGGAACGAACTATCCGATGCAGGCAGTGGCCGGTAATCCCGGCCGCTACGCAGTCAGCGTTCCGATCCCGCAGGTGGAAGGCCTGGTGCCGGTGGCGAAGACGATCAGCATCGCGGTCACCGACTTCGAGCCGAACACGACGCCCTCTTCGCTCACCATCTACATCGTCCCGCTCACCGATCCGAACGCGCCGAAGATGGCGTGGGTCTGCAGCAGCCCGAATGCGATGTACCCGGCCGGCATGGCCGTGCCGCTGCGCCTCTCCGCGGTCGGTTCCTCCACGCAGAACGGAGTGCAGCGCGTCGAGCTGAGCATCAACGGCGCGGCGCCGGCTGCCATGGCGTCGGCAGGGACGAACCTCTATCAGACGAACTTCACTATCCCGGTCGGCACGCCCGCCGGAACGGTCTTCAACCTTCGCGCATCTGCGTTCAGCACCTCGGGCGCGGAGGCGGCGTTGATCAGCTCCTTCAAGGTCGTGGCGGGAACGCAGATCGCGTCGGCGTACACGATCAGCGCAACCGATCTCTCACTCGACAACGGCACGATCATCGTGCAGTCGAACGGCGTGTTGACCATCACCGGTCCGCACACGTTCGCCAACCTGGTCGTTCTCGATAACGGCCGAGTCATTCAGAAGCATCGCGACATCAACTCCGCCGACACGATCACCGTGCAGTCGCTGTACGTCGCGTGCAACGGCGCGATCGACGTCACCGGATCGGGTTACCTGCAGGGAGCCTCATATCCGGGCGCGCGCCTGCCCGGAAGCCAGGGCGGCGGCAGCCATATCGGACAGGGCGGTTTGTGGGAGCAGCCGGTCGCGTCGTCGTTCGGCAGCATCTATCGTCCGCTCGAGCCGGGTGGCGGCGGCGGAAATCCAAACCTGAACTCCGGTCCCGGTGGCGGCGTCGTGAGGATCGCGGCAAACGCCGTGACACTCGACGGCGCGATCCGCGCGAACGGCGTCAACTCGCAATGGGACGGCGGCGGCGCCGGCGGCTCGGTGTGGCTCACCACGAACATCATCGGTGGCGCGGGCGCGATCGACGCGAACGGCGGCACCGCTGCAGGCGGCAGCGGCGGCGGTGGCGCGATCGCCATCGAATACAGCGACGGCGCAAGCAAGCTGCCGGTGCTGCGCGCCGCGACGAACACCTCGACGCACGCACATGCACGCGGCGGCGCGGGCTCCATCTATGTGAAGGGTCCGCAGTCGCTCTACGGCGACGTCTCGTTCAACAACAACGGCTACGTCGGTCAGCCGACGGACCTGCCGGCCTTCGGCATCGCAACGGTCGACTCGGTTCCGTCCGCGGGCACGATCGTGCTGCGTGCGCCGGCCACGGTCGCACCGCACTTCGCCGGTCACTGGCTGCGCGTCTATGCACCGGATGGAACGGAGCGCGGCACGTGGCGCATCTCCATCGTTGCGAACACGACGCGCGTCGTGCTCGAGAACCCGTCCACGATCACCACGATCCAGCCCGGCGACACCGTGCGTGGCGCGTATCGCTTCGATCGCATGACGCTGACCGGCGCGAAAGTGCAGACCGCCGATCTGGTCATCCTCGAGAATGCTGCATCGATCGACGCGACCTCGTCGCTCGTCACGGGCAACGTCGCTCCGCCGCCGATCGATCTGACCAAGATCTCATTCGTCAAGGGTGTCGGCGGCCCGCTGCTCGTCGGCGCGCCGGGCGCGGTTTCGGATCCCGATCAGCCGATCGAGATGATCGTGCGCAACACGGCGCGCGAGCCAGCCGCGCCGGTCATGAATGCGAATCTCGTCACATTCGGTACTGTCGGCGGCTTCTCCGTCCGGAAGGTTTCGAACGGACAACAATGGGGCAGCGCGATGGGAACGCGCGCATCGACACACTCCGCCTACATCTCCTGCCGCGCCTCGCAGACGAACATCCAGACGGACTGCGCGCTCCTCTCGGCCAACTCGGCGCGCAACTACGCGATCGGGATGTTCAACAACAGCACGTGGCAGATATGGGTGCACAACTCGCCGACTTCGGTTACTGGCGGTTACACGACGAACACCACGTTCCGCATCGAGCGCACGCCCGGAACTACGCGCTGGTTCGTCGACGGTAAGAAGGTCCACGAAGTCTCCGCCGACGGCACCCCACTGTTCCCGTACGTGAGCGTCAGGCATGACGGCGGCGAGGTGAACTCGGTCCACTTCAGCGTGGACACGAATCTCTCCTCGCGCGGATATGCCACATCCGACGGCTCATTCTCACTGGCGGTTGAAGGCCTCGCCGGCGATCCGGTCCTGCTCACCGCGCGTGACGGTCACGTCTTCCCGATGGAGACCGCTGATGTCGCAGTCGGCTCGATTCCCGCCGACTTTGGCGTCGCTTCGGTCTCGCTCGCGCCGAATCCGGTCACCGGCGGACGCACGTCCATCGGTACGGTGACGTTAGCCAGCGCCGCAGGCGCTGGTGGCGCGACGATCGTTCTCTACAGCAACAACGCCGCGGCGACCGTTCCGCAAACGGTCGGCATCGCAGCGGGACAAATTTCCGCGCCGTTCAACGTCACCACCACGGCGGTTACCGGTCCGACCGACGTCGCGATCAGCGCGGCCTGGGGCGCGAGCTCCGCAAGCGCGACGCTGTCGATCGCGAAGGACCTCAACCTTCCCACCATCACCGTCACCTCCCCGGTCGCGAACGCGCAGTACAACGAAGGCGCCACGGTTTTCATCCCCGTGCAGGCCACGGTCGTCGATGAAGACTCGGGCGTGAAGCGCGTCTTCGCGACGTTCAACAGCCAGACGTACGAACTGCCGCGCGACACCGCGAAGGGCGCGAACGTCTACTACACGCAAGTGCCTGCGCCGTTCGTCGACGGCACGCAGCCGGTTCCGTTCGACGTCGTCGTGAGCGCGGTCGACAACACCGACAACATCGCGGCCGCACCGGCCGTCCAGGTGCTCATCAAGCCGGTCGTCGAAGGTGGTATCCCGTCGATCAGTTGGGTCTGCTCGAGTGGCGCGACGTACCCGGTCGGCTATCCGGCCAAGCTGCGCGTGCTGGCGAAAGCGCCGATCGCGGCGAATCCGATTCACAAGGTCGACTTTGTGATCGACGGAACGAGCTATGCCGCGACGAGCGTCGGCGGCGACGCGTACGAGCTGACGTGGACCGTTCCGGCGGTCGCTTCGGGCACGACGTTCAACGTCAACGCAATCGGCACAACTGCCGCCGGCACTACGAACAACGTCACGGGTTGGGTCACGGCGATCGTCGCCGATCAGACGTTCACCGCGAACGCCACCATCGCCGCGACCGATCTGCAGTTCGAGAACAAGGTCATCGTCGTCACCGGCGGCACGCTCACCATCGCAGGCGCGCACACGTTCCAGCATCTCGCGGTCCTCGGCGGCAACGTCACGCATCCGGTCGTCGACAACAACGGCGACGGCGGTCTCGACGTGCGCGTCACCGGCGATCTTTACGTCGCATGCAACGCGACCATCGACGTGTCTGGCCGCGGCTTCGGCCCGGGCAAGATGTTCCCGGGCATCCCTCCCACCGGCAACGCCACTGGCGGCGCGCACATCGGCTGGGGCGGACATTGGGAAGGCGCGCAGAGCGAGCCGTATGGAAGCATCTATCGTCCGCTCGAACCGGGCGGCAGCAGCTCGCACGGCGGCTGGGGCGGCGGCGTGGTGCGCATCATCGCCGCGAACATCGGCATCGACGGCGTCATCCGCTCGAACGGGTTGTATACCGACTCCGCGGGTGCCGGCGGCTCCGTCTATCTCACCGGCGGCCGCGTCAACGGCGCGGGCCGCATCGAAGCCAATGGCGGCGACGGTTACTGGGGCAGCGGCGGCGGCGGCGCGATCGCGATCGAGTACACCGATCCGGCGAGCATCCTGCCCGTGCGTCAGGCCGCCGCGGGACCGAGCCACGGACACAATCGCCTCGGCGGCGCGGGTGCGATCTACACCAGGGGCGCAGGCGCCACCTACGGAGATCTCTTCATCGACGGCGAAGACCGCGTGCATCAGTGGAGCGGTCTCTCCAGCCTCGGCACCGGTACGGCGGCCGCGGGCAGCTCCGGCGCGACGCTCGTCACCGGCCGCACCAGCATTCAACGTTACTTCCGCGGACACTGGGTACAGATCTCCACACCGGCGGGAGTGGTCAAGGGCATCTGGCGCGTCGAGTCGATCAGCGGCGGCACGATCACATTCGAAACCGGAGCGACCGTGCCCGACGTTGCAGTAGGCGACACATTCAAGGGCGTCTATCGCTTCGACAACGTGACGATGCGCCGCATCGTCCTGCACTCGCCGGATCCGATCATTACGTCGAACGATCAGGTCATCGAGGGCAACGTTTACGTCCAGGGCATTGCCGCGAAGAACCTGATCGTCAAGGGCAGTCTCCTCGGACCGCCGCACACCCTCACGCCGATGACCATCGACATCGAGAATGAGCTGCGCGTCGAAACAGGCGGGCGTCTCGATCTCTCTGGCCGCGGCTTCGCGCCCGGCACCACGTACGCCAATACCGGCGGTTCCGGCAACGCCACCGGCGGCTCGCACATGGGCTACGGCGGCATCTGGGATGGTCCGTTCGGCGCGACGTACGGCAGTGTCTATCGTCCGCAGGAGCTCGGCGCCGGCAGTACACATGGCGGCTGGGGCGGCGGCGCGCTGCGCATCAACGCGCCGAAGATCGTCGTCAACGGCGCCATTCGCGTGAACGGTGCGCACACCGATTCCGCCGGTGCGGGCGGTTCGCTCTGGATCAAGGCCGGCCACATCAGCGGCACCGGCACGATCGAGGCGAATGGCGGCGACGGCTATTGGGGCAGCGGCGGCGGCGGCGCGATCGCAATCGAATACACCGATCCGTCGACGCAACTCCCGGTGCTTCACGCCACGTCCGGCCCTTCGCACGGCCACAACCGTCTCGGCGGCGCCGGTACGATGTACATCTTCCATCCGACTTCGACGTACGGAGATCTGATCGTCGACGGTGAAAATCGCGTGCATCAGAAGACCGAGCTGCCTGCGCTCGGCAATGGCACCGCGCAGGACGGCAGTTCCGGCGCGACGCTCGTCACGGCGCGCTCGCAGAACATCCCGACGTACTTCATCGGTCACTGGGTCGAGATCTACGACGCGAGCGGTGCACTCGAAGGCACATGGCGCGTTGCCACCATCAACGCGAAGACCGTTACGTTGCGGCCGAACGGCAACGAGACGATCTCCGTCGACCAGGGCGATCGCTGGCAGGGTGTCTATCGTTTCGACACCGTCGACTTCCGCGGAGTGGTGGTCGATAGCGCCGATCCGATTCGCGTAGTCGGCACGCAGATCGTCAAGGGCGTCGTCGTGACGGAGCGCGTCACCGCCGCGAATCTGCACATCGTGTCGGGCGGCACTCTCACGCATCACATGGGAGGCAGCCTGACCGTCAACGTCGACGGCGAGTTGCGTATCGATGCGGGTGGATCGATCGACGTCAGCGGCCGCGGCTACTCACCGGGCGTTACGCATCCGACCGCGTCACCGGCCGGCAACGCCAGTGGCGGCAGTCACATCGGCGTGGGTGGACAGTGGGAGCTCCCGCTCGGCACCACGTACGGCAGTGTGTACAGACCACAGGAACGCGGCGCAGGCAGCACGCATCATGGATGGGGCGGCGGTCTCATTCGCATCAACGCCACGAACCTCGTGGTCAACGGTGCGATCCGCGCGAACGGTCAGTCGAACGACGGGGCCGGTGCAGGCGGCTCGGTCTGGATCACGGTCGGCAAGATCAGCGGCACCGGCGGCATCGAGACCAACGGCGGCAGCGGCTACTGGGGCACCGGCGCCGGCGGCGCGCTGGCGATCGAGTACACCGATCCCACCAGCGTCATCCCCGGCACCGGCAGCGCCGGCGGTTCGAGCCACGGCCACAATCGCCTGGCCGGTCCGGGCACGCAGTACTTCAAGGGTCCGAACCACACGTACGGCGACCTGCTCATCCACGGCGCGAGCCGCGCGCACCAGTTCACACGCTTGCCGTCCCTTGGCAACGGTGTGGCGCAGTTCGGCAGCAGCGGACCGGTGCTCGTCACCGATCGCACCACCAACATTCCCGATTTCTTCGTCGGCCACTGGATCGAGATCTCCTCGCCGGCGGGAACGCTGCGCGGCACGTGGCGCGTGATGGCAATCGATCAGAAGACCGTGACGCTTGCGCCGAACGCGAACGAGACGATCACCATCTCGCAGGGCGACAAGTGGCAGGGCGTGTATCGCTTCGACAAGGTCACCATGGCCGGCGACGTTTATTTCGACAGTCCCGACCCGGTCCGCTCGACCGAGCACCTCATCCAGAACACCGTCTCCGCGGAACACATCACCGCCGACAAACTGCTCATTGCCGGAACGCTCACGCATCCCTGGGCGCCTGGTAAGACGCTCACGATCGAAGCCACGAGCGAAGTGCGCGTCACCGGCACGATCGATGTCAGCGGCCGCGGCTACGCGCCGGGCACGTCGTATCCGAACACCCGCCTCTCCGGCCATGCATCGGGGGCAACGCACTTCGGCCGCGGCGGCATTTGGGAAAATCCGCTCGGCGCCGCGTACGGCAGCGTCCATCGTCCGCAGGAACCGGGCGCCGGCTCAACGCACCACGGATGGGGCGGCGGCGTCATTCGCATCAAGACCGCGAACCTCATCGTCGACGGCCCGATCCGCGCGAACGGCCAGGCGAACGACGCCGGCGGCGCAGGCGGTTCGATCTGGATCACCGCCGGCAAGATCAGCGGCAGCAGCGGCATCGAAACCAATGGTGGCAGCGGCTACTGGGGCACCGGCGGCGGCGGCGCGCTGGCGATCGAATACGCCGATCCAACCAGCGTTATCCCCGGCATCGGTTCCGCGGGCGGTTCGAGCCACGGCCACAATCGCCTGGCCGGACCCGGCACGCAGTTCTACTTCCGCCCGACCTCGATCCTCGGCGATCTGTACGTCGACGGCGCGAATCGCGCGCATCAGGCGTGCGAGCTCCCGTCGCTCGGCATCGGCTCGGCAATGAACGGCAGCGGCGAAGCGACGATCGTCACCGATCGCGCGTCGATCGCGCCGTACTTCGTCGGCCACTGGGTCGAAGTGTCGACCGTGAGCGGGACCGTGAAGGGCATGTGGCGCCTCGCCAAGATCAACGGCAGCACCATTACGCTTGCTCCGAACGCGAACGAGTCCATTCCCGTGGCCGCGGGCGATACGTGGCGCGGCCTCTATCGCTTCGACAACCTCAAGCTCCGCACGGCCACCCTCACGTCGGCCGACCAGATCCTGATCACGAACCCCATCGACAAGGACGCCTCGTCGTCGGTGGTCGTGAATTCGGGACCGCCGCAGTTCCCGGCCGCGAAGCGCTCGCAGATCGTGGTCGTCAGCGCGCTCACCGGCGATGCAGTCACCGGTCCGTTCGGCGCGGTCACGGATGACGATCTGCCCGTCAAGCTCACGGTGACGAATACGCGCACGTCGCTGAAATTCACCGCGAACGCAAACGCCGACGGCTCGTTCCGCGTGCCCGTCGATGGTGTGCCGGGAGATACGTTCACGATCGTCGCCGAAGACTCGCACGCCGTGCCACTGTCGTCGCCGTCGTTCGCGATCAACGGCTCGATCGTCGAGACGAACTCGATCGCGACCTTCGCCGTGGATCCATCCACCGTCGCGGGCGGCACGACGACATACGGCGTCGTGCGACTCGCCGGCGCTGCGCGCGCCGCGGGCGCGACGATCGCATTGTCCTCGTCCAACGGCATCGCTTCGGTGCCCGCGTCGATCGTCGTCAAAGGCGGTCTCGCAACGGCGCAGTTCCCGATCACCACCTCTTCGCCTGCCGCGACGACCCCGGTGCAGCTCACCGCATCGATCGGCTCGAGCAGTGCGAACGCCACGTTCACCATCACCTCCTCGTCGTCGTCCGCCATCGCCGATCTCGTGCTCTCCTCGAGCACCGTCGAAGGCGGCACCAGCATCACCGGCACCGTCATCCTCGGCGCTCCGGCGCCTGCGGGCGGTGCAGTGGTGATGCTCAACTCCAGCGTCCCTCAGGCCGGCGTCCAGTCCACCATCGTCATCGGCGAAGGTGAGACGCAGGCCGCGTTCACCATCACCACCTCGAAGGTTGCCGCGGCTACGCGCGCCTCGATCTCCGCGACGTGGGGCAGCTCGATCGCGAAGAACCTCGATCTCACCGCATGCACCGCGATGACGACGGCCACGCCGCCGTCATCGACGAGCATGAACACGATGTGGTTCGATGACGCGTATCCGACCGGCGGCGTCGAGATCGGTGATGCGTCGTTCGACACCACGCAGGCCGCCGCGGGTGCGAAGTCCCTGCACTTCGGACCGCCCGTTTCGGTGCCCGCGCGTTCATGGACCGTCACGAACGCCGCTCCGCTCGCCGTTGCGCCGGGCGATCATCTCGTCTTCTACGCGCTCGTCAATCCGTGCAATCCGCCGAAGCAGATCCTCGTCGAGTGGAACGACGGCACCAACGCACATCGCGCATCGTTCGGCGAGAACCGCATCGGTGCGACGAACGTCGCGATGGTCGCCGCGGGCGCTGTTCCCGCCGGCGGCGAATGGCGTCGCATCGAAGTCCTCGCGCGCTCGATCGGCATCACCGCGACCAAGAACCTCACCGGCATGAAGTTCAGCGTCGAGGACGGTGAAGTGTGGTTCGACGCCGTCGGTGTCGCCACGTGCACGCTCGCGAAAGCAGCGAAACCTGCGTATCTCCCGAACGAGCGCATCTGGTTCGATGATGCGCTTCCAGGCGGAGCCGCTCCGCAGACGCCGTACGCATGGGACACGTCGCAGGTCGCCAGCGGCGCCGTCGCCGACGTCGTCGGCACACCCGGCAACACGGCGTTCACGCAGCACTACTTCATCAATGCCACCGAGACTCTGACGCTCAAGGCTGACGACATGCTCGTCACCTACGTCCTGGTCGATCCGTGCAATCCACCGCGGGAAATCCTGCTCGAGTGGAACGACGGCGGCTGGAACCGTCGCGCGTACTGGGGCGAAAACCTCATCGACTACGGCGGCATGCACACCGTGCAGCGCCGCCGCTTCGGTCCGATGCCCGAGGCAGGGAAGTGGGTCCGCCTGGAGGTCCCGGTCTCCTCGATGGGCATGACCGGGATGACGCTGAAGGGCATGGCCTTCACGATGTACGGCGGACGCGCGTGGTTCGATCGCATCGCCGTCGCGTCGCGCGTGAACCTCGCCCTCGGCAAGCCGGCCACGCAGTCGTCGAACTATCAAAACATCGCCGGCACGGAAGCCGGACTCGTAGTCGACGGCGATCTCACGAACTGGAACCACACCAACAGCGATCCGACCGGGTGGTGGGAAGTTGATCTCGGCGCGGTTCAGCCGATCGACAACATCGACGTCTGGGCCTCTCCGCACTGCTGTCCGGATCGGATGCAGAACTTCTGGGTGCTCGTCTCGGATGTGCCGTTCACGTCGAAGAACCTGGCCACGACACTCGCGCAGCCGGGCGTGACCTCGTACTACTACCTGCGCACGCCGGAGCGGCCGACGTCGTTCGAGATCAAACACAGCGGCCGCTACGTGCGCGTGCAGATCACCGGACACAACTACCTCCACTACTCCGAGGTCCAGGTATGGGCTCCGGTCACGCCCGAGGCGGTCAACCTCGCCAGTGGCGCGAAGGCGACGCAGTCGACGACGTACGTGAATGCATACGCCGCTGCGATGGCGGTGAACGGCAATTCGGGCGGCGACTCGATGTCCCATACCAATGAGGACACCGAGGCGTGGTGGCAGGTCGATCTCGGATCGGTGCAGCCGATCTCGATGCTCGACATCGACAACGCGTACACCAGCATCTACTGGCAACGCATGTCGAGCTTCTACGTGTTCGTGTCGGACGTTCCGTTCACGACCAACACCGTTGCCGGCACGCTCGCGCAACCCGGCGTCTCGGCGTACTACCGCGGCGGTGCCGCGTCGGCGTACCTGTACGACATCCGCCGCAGCGGCCGTTACGTCCGCATCCAGCTCACCGGAAAGAACTGGCTGCATCCGATGGAAGTGCGCATCTGGTCGCCGTCACTGGCCATCGGCTCACGCGCGAAGACGGCTCCGGAACACTGATGCAACGCTCAATGCTCGCCCCGCTTTTCGAAAGGAACACTCGCTTGATTTTCACTGCATCACACAGAAGTCTGTATCTGCGCGGCGTTCTGCTCGCTGTGCTCGTCTTCGTCTTCGGAGGCGCGGCCACCGCACAGCAGAGCACCGTCGCATTCAGCGAGAACTTCCAGTCGTACGGGAAGAGCAAGAAGCCGGCGGGCTGGATCGACACGAAAGTCGGTTCGCTCAACGCCAAGCCGCGCGGCTACTTCAAGACCCGCATCGATCCGACCCAGGACAAGAACGGCGCGAACATCGTTTACGGCACGCTGAAGTCGACCGGGCATCATGACGATCAAACCGATCCCGATGACGACGACGCGAACACGAACACCAACAAGCCGAAACGCGACGGCTACTTCGCGATCTATCAACCGAAGGTCTTCTCCGCGTCCGGACGTTTCGAAGTCACCGGCCGCCTGATCCGCGTCGGCGACCGCACCCGCGCCGGCCTCACTGTCCTCTCCGGCTATCCCGAGAAAGACAAGTACTACCTCATCAACGAAGAAGTCGCCAAGGGCGCCACACTTCCGACGCTGCGCCTCAGCTCCTTCGGCGCGGGCACGCCGAGCGGCGTCATCGACAGCAAGGTCACGCTCACGCCGGGCAAGTGGTATCGCTTCAAGCTCGCCACCGACAGCGTCGGCGGCACGACGTTCATCCGCGCGCGCTTCTGGCTCGAAGGCACGACCGAGCCTTCCACGTTCCAGATCGAAGCGACCGATTCATCCGCGAGCCGTCTCACCGCCGGCCGCTTCGGCATGTGGACCGGCGGCGGCGATCCCGACGACGACAACTCCGACAAAGGTGATGACGAGAGCGCGCCGCCGAAGAAGGGCGCGTACATCGACGATCTGAATGCGAAGTCGCCGGCCGACGTCGGCCTGCCGACGATCTCGTTCTTCGAAAGTGGCAATCCTCTCAGCACGACCACGCGCACCGACTTCGGCCGCAACGTCGCGGTCGAGATCCGCGTCGCCGACGAGCTCTCTACCGTCACGCACACCGCCACGATCAACGGCGCTCCGTACAAGTCGCTCGATCCGATCACCACCGAAGGCACGCACGTCATCAAGGCACGCGCGATCGATGCGGTCGGCAACGTCGCCGAAAGCGAAGTGCGCATCCTCGTCGACAAGACCGGCCCGGTGATCACGCTGCTCGAATCGGGTCAGCCGCTCGCCGACAACACGAAGTTCATGCGTCCGGCCGCCGTCGAGATCGTCGTCGCGGATGCCCTCTCCTCCTCGACGTCCGTCGCGAAGCTCGACGGCAATCTGTACACGTCGCTGACGTCCATCGGTACCGAAGGGCCGCACGTGCTGCTCGTCGAAGCGGTCGATGCGGTCGGCAACAAGACGCCGCGCCAGGTGCGGCTCGTGATCGATCTCACCAGGCCGGTCATCACGTTCCTCGAGTCGGGCAACGTCGTCAATTCAACGAACGCAAAGTTCAAATTCAATCCGTCCATCGAGATCAAGACCGTCGACGCGCTGCCGGTCGATCTGAAGGCGACGCTCAACGGCGCGCCGTACGATTCGCTCACTCCGATCACTGTCGATGGACATCACCAGATCGTTGCCACCGCCACCGATGACGCGGGCAACGTCGCCACCGCGACGCTCGACGTTCTCATCGACAAGGTCGCGCCGGTCGTCGATTTGCTCGAGTCGTCACAGACGCTCGATGTGACCAGGATCGCCACGTTCGCGCGCGACGCCTCGATCGAGATCAAGGTCAACGACGCGACCTCCACGGTCGAGTGGGCCGCGAAGCTCGACAACGCGACATACAACTCGGGCACGCTCATCACCGCCGAAGGCACGCACACGCTGACCGTGCGCGCGACCGACGAGACGGGCAACTTCACCGACGTCACGTTGTCGATCCTGATCGACAAGACGAAACCCGAAGTGTCGTTCTTCGAGACCGGCGTCAAACTCGATCCGCGCGCCGACAATCTGTTCCGCAAAGACGTCGCCATCGAAATCAAGGCCTTCGACGCCGCATCCGACGCGACGTTCTCCGCCACACTCGATGGCGCGAAGTACGAGTCGCTCACGCCGATCACCGCCGAAGGCGTGCACGTCATCGGCGTCCATGCGGTCGATACCGCGGGCAACTTCCTCGACGTCGAGCTGCGCTTCGTCATCGACAAGACCAGGCCGGTCATCGTGCTCACCGAGGGCGACGCGCCGCTGGCGCCGGGCTCGGAGAAGGCACTTCCACGCGACGCGCGCGTGGTCATCACCGTCACCGACAATCAGCCCGGCGTCGCACACACGGCGAAGCTCGACGGCTCCGACTACACCTCGGACGCGGTCATCTCCGCCGAAGGTCCGCACACGTTGACCGTGCACGCGGTCGACGCGGCCGGCAACGAAGCCGAGTCGACGGTCACGCTGCTCATCGACAAGAGCGGCCCGACCATCGCGTTCTTCGAATCGAACGTTGAACTGCTGCAGACGGAGCCGAAGCACAAGTTCAAGGTGCGCCCGGCCATCGAGATCCGCATCGCCGACACCTACTCACAGGTCAATCGCGAGATCAAGCTCGACGGCGTCGAATACACGCCGCTGACGCCGATCGCGGAAGGCATTCACACGCTGACGGTCCACGCCGTCGACGTCCTCGGCAATCCGACCGACGCGAGCATCGCGCTGCTCGTCGATCTCACCGCTCCTCGGGTCGTGCTGAAGGAAGGGACGAACGTCCTTCCGCTCACGGGCGGCATCTTCGCGCGCGATCTGACCATCAGCCCTGATATCCAGGATCTCAGCGCGACCGAAGTCGAGGCCACGCTGGACGGCGCGCCGTTCCCGCTCACCACGCCGGTCGCTTCAGAACAACCCGTTCCGCACACGCTCACGATTACGGTGACGGACGAGCTGGGGTGGTCGACGCCGGTCACCGCGACGTTCACGATCGACAAGACCGCGCCGAAAGTCACCGTGCGCGAGGGCACGGCGCCGCTGCTCGACAACGACTCGTTCGCGCGCGACGTCACGATCAATGCGACGGCCGAGGACGCGACCCCGGTCACGTACGAAGCCACGCTCGACGGCCAGCACTACAACCTCGGCACACTCATCACCGCCGACGGCACGCACACGATCGTCGTCACAGGCATCGACGCGGCGGGCAATCGTTCCGAGCCGCAGACCATCCGCTTCCACATCGAGCGCGCCAATCCGGAAGTGAAGCTCTTCGAGAGCGGCCAGCGCTTCCCGGCCGACAAGTCGTTCAACCGCGACATCGTGGCGACGATCGAAGTCGTCGCGGCGACCGCGTGGACGAGTGTGGCGAAGATCGACGGCGTCGAGTACACGCTCGGCACACCGTACACGGTCGAGGGCAAGCACGAGCTCACGGTCGTCGTCACGACCGCCGCTCAGCGCTCGACTCCAGCCTCGGTCGAATTCGAGATCGATAAGACCAGGCCGACCATCCGCCTGATGGCCAACGGCGCGGCGATGACGAACGATCAGACGTTCAGTGCCGACTTCACGCCGAGCACGGAAGCGGATGACAACCTCACCAAGCCGCCGGTCGTCGTCGTGACGCTCGACGGCCAGATCCTCGCTCCGACCACGGTCGTCAGCGAGGAGAAGGTCCACACCATCGTCGCCACCGCGACCGATCGCGCCGGCAACACGGAAACCTCGGGACCATTCACGTTCGTCCTCGACAAGACCGATCCGACCGTGACGGTAAACGTGGACGGCAAGCCGCTCGTCAACGGCGATCAGTTCAAGACCGCGATCACGCCGGAGATCAAGGCGGAGGACCTCACGCCGACCACGATCAGCGCGACGCTCGACGGCGTGAAATACGAGCCCGAGACGCCGATCGTCGAAGACGGCTCGCACACGCTCGTCGTCAAGGCGACCGATCGTCTCAACCACGAGACGCCGCTGCCTCCGATTACATTCGTCATCGACAAGACCGCGCCGGTCGTCACTGTGCTCGAGGCTGGCGCACCGTTCGTCAGCGGCTCGAAGTATCGCCGCGGCGTGAAGCCGGAGATCAAGGTCGTCGACACGACCAAGACGGAGATCACCGCGACACTCGACGGCAATGTCTACACGCTCGACTCGGAGATCACGTCCGAAGGTCATCACGAGCTGGCGGGCGTCGTGACGGACGAGCTGGGATGGGTCACGCCGATCCCGACGATCCGCTTCACCATCGACAATACCGCGCCGGACGTCGAAGTCCGCGAAGGCGCGAACCTCCTCGCCAACAACACGATCTTCAATCGCGACGTGCAGCCGACGATCGTCGTGACCGACGCGACCACCACGATCATCGACGTGACACTCGACGGTGTGAAGTTCGAGTCGGGCACGCTGGTCACGACCGAAGGCGCGCACACGCTCGTTGGAAAGGTCACGGACGAGCTGGGCCTGTTCACGCCGATCCAGCCAATCGCATTCACGATCGACAAGACCGCGCCGGTCGTGGTCATCACTGAAGCCGGCATTCCGTTCCTTGATAACGCACTGCTCAATCACGACGCGGTGCCGCAGGCGACCATCACCGACATCACCGCGGTCACGATCACCGCGAAGCTCGACGGCGCCGACTACACGCTCGGCACGCCAATCACCACCGAAGGTCCGCACACGCTGGTCTGGTCCGCCCGCGATGCCGCCGGCTGGACGACTCCCGATGCAACGATCCGCTTCGTCATCGACAAGACCGCGCCCGAGGTGAAGATCACCGACGGCGGCGTGGAGCTCGTCTCCGGCCTCGAAGTCGGACGCTCCGTCGTGCCGGTCATCACCGTCACTGACATCAGCGCGACGAACATCGACGCGAGACTCGATGGTGTGCTGTTCCAGAGCGGCACCGAAGTCGCGGCGGAAGGCACGCACACGCTGAACGTCACCGTCACCGATGCCGCCGGCTGGGTGAAGATCGTTCCGCCGATCACGTTCCTCATCGACAAGACCAAACCGAACGTGCGCGTGCTCGAGAGCGGCCAGGAGCTGGTCAGCGGTACGAAGTTCAGCCGCGGCGTGCTGCCGCAGATCGTCATTACCGACAACACCGCCACCACCATCGCCGCGAAGCTAGGTGACGCGGAGTACACGCCCGATACGCTGATCGAAACGGAAGGACTGCTCACGCTGTCGATCTCCGTCACCGATCGCGGCGGCAACACGACCATCGTGCCGCCGATCTCATTCACGATCGACCGCACGCCGCCCGTCGTCACGATCACCGAGAGCGGTCAGCCGCTCACGACCGGCAAAGCGTTCATGCGCGCGGTGAAGCCCGAGATCGCGATCCAGGACATCACCCAGACGACGATCGCGGCGGAGCTCAACGATCAGCAGTTCACGTTCGGCACGGAGCTCACCGAAGAGCGCCGGTACTCACTGAACGTGACCGTCACCGATGAACTGGGCTGGTCGCACACGGTGCCGACGATCGCGTTCGCGATCGACAAGACCGCACCGAAGGTGGAGCTCGTCGAGGACGGCAAGCCGTTCGTCGACGGCGCGATCTTCAACCGCGCGGTCGAGCCGAAGGCGATCATCGACGACGTCACCGAGACGACCGTGAGCGCGACCCTGAACGGCGCGGAGTACAAGCTCGGCGACAAGATCGAGGCGGAAGGGGAGTACACGCTCACCGTTCGCGTCACCGACGCCGTCGGCCTCTTCACCGACGCGCCCACCGTGAAGTTCCGCATCGACCTCACCAGGCCGGTGATCAGCTTCATCACGCCCGCGAACCAGCAGACGCTCACCGACGCGCGCGTGCTCGTCACCGGCAACGCGGACGACTCCATGAAGGTCGAAGTGAGCGGCGTCGAAGCCGAGATCGATCTCACCACGAAGCGCTTCACCGTTCCGTCGCTCGAGCTGCTCGAAGGGCCGAACACGATCGTTGCCATCGGTACCGACGCTGCCGGCAACGTCAGCGACCCGGTGTCGGTCGACGTTACCGTCGATACGCGTGCGCCCGAGGTGGACATCGCGTCGCCGGAGACGGATGCGTGCGTGACGACGCGGGAGCTCGCGGTCAGCGGCACGGTCAGTGATCCGCAGGTTGCATCGGTGCGCGTGGCCATTCTGCCCGGCACCACGGCGCCGGTCGAAGCGACGCTCAGCGCCGATCGCAGGAGTTGGAGCGCGAACGTCATCTTCCCGTCGGAAGGGAAGTTCGTCCTCTCCGCGACCGCACGCGACAACAGCGGCCACGAATCCGTTTCGACCGTGCAGGTGCGCGTCGACCAGACCAAGCCGCGCATCGAGATCACGGAATCGGGCGCGCCCTTCAACGCACCGTTCGTGAATCGCACGGTCATGCCGTTCGTGCGCGCGATCGACGCGGATGCGACGACGAAGCTCACCGTGACGCTCGACGGCGTTGCGTATGTCAGCGGTACCCCGATCGCAAACGAGCGCGCCGAAGCGTACGAGCTCAAAGCCACCGCCACCGATTGCGCGGGCAATAAGTCGGACGACGTCGTCATCCGTTTCGTCATCGACACGACGCCGCCGGTGTTCATCACGCTCTCGCCCGCGAACGGCGCTTCGATCGGATCGTCGGTTGGGACAGGGCCGGCGATCACCGGCACCGTTTCGCCCGACACGGTATCGGTGCTCGTCGAAGACACCGGCGCGCCCGCGAACGTCGCCAACGGCGCGTTCACGTTCGGCGCGCTGCCGACTGCCGACGGCGTGAATCGCTTCACGCTCGTGGCCATCGACCGCGCTGGCAATCGCACGCGCCTCGATTACTCGTTCACGCTCAAGACCACCACCCCGACCGTCGAGATCACGGAGAATGGTTCGGCGATCGTCAGCGGTACGAAGTACATCCGCGAAGTCGTCGTCGACGTCCGCTCGAATGAGGCGGACGCGATCATCACCGCGACGCACAACGGCGCTGCGTTCACCTCCGGCACGACCATCAGCGCCAACGGCTCGCACACGATTCACGCGAGCGCGCGCGATGCGTTCGGCCACACCTCGCAGCCGAAGGAAGTCACGTTTACCATCGATCGCGATCGTCCCGTCGTCACGATCACCGAGCCGGTTGACGGCGCGAACGTCTCGACCAGCACGGTCCGCGTGCGCGGCAGCGTGAGCGGCGATCCCGTCAGCGCCACGATCAACGGAGCGATACTGACACTCACCAACGGCGCGTTCGATACCGAAGTCGCGCTCGAGATGGGCGTCAATCAGATCACCGTCATGGCGCTCGACGCGGCCGGCAACGCCGGCTCCGCAAGCGTCGACGTCACCCGCGGCGGCGGCACCCTCGGCATCATTCTCAACAGCCCGGTCGGCGGCCTCCCGACGAATCGCCGGACCACCGTTGTCGCCGGCCAGGTGCTTACGCCCGCGGGCGTCGATCACGTGACCGTCAACGGCGTTGAAGTTCCGATCGACGCGGCCGGCGCGTTCCGCAAGACCGACTTCCCCCTGAACGAAGGACAGAACGTCATCACCGCGACGGTGCGCAAAGGCGGCGCCGAAGGATCGGTCAGCGTCACCGTGACGGCGGACTTCACGCCGCCGGCGATCGTCGTCACCGAGTCCGGTAACGCGCTCGATGACGAGGCGCGCTTCGCATCGCGCGCGGACATCACCGTCGTCGCTACGGATAACGGACAGAGCGTCACGCCAACGCTGCTCGTCGACGCCGCGAACGCGACGTCGCCGGTGTCGGTCACAACCACCGGAGGTCACACGCTGGTCGCGGTCGCTCGCGATCTCGCGGGCAACGAGAACCGTGTCGAGCGGACGTTCTTCATCGGCGGCAGCTCGACCGCAGGTGGTTGCGCGCTCACCGATTTCGATCCGGCCACCGGCGCGCTCGTCACTTCGCCGACCGTCACGCTCGTCGGCCGCACCGGCGGCGCGATCGGCGTGAAGGTGAATGGCACCGCCGCAATCGTGTCGAACGGCTCGTTCTCCGCCACGGTGAACCTGCCCAACGAAGGCGAGAACACCATCACCATCACGTGCACCGATGCGAACGGCAACGCGACCGGCGAGCCCGAGATCACCAAGCTGATTCGCGCGACCGGCGCTCCCTCGGTCAACATCACCACGCCGGACGACAACTCGGTCCACCCGACCGAGACCATCACGGTCACCGGCACGATCGGCGGCGCGGCGAGCGAAGTGCTCGTCAACGGCGTCGCGGCGACTATCAACGGCAACACATTCACCGCATCGAACGTGCGGCTCTCCGGCGGCGTGAACGTCATCGTTGCGCGCGCGAAGAACACGGCCGGCCGCACCGCCGCCGACTCGATCCGCGTCACGTGGCTCAAGAACGCGCCGGGCATCACCATCACGTCGCCGGCCTCGGCGCTCACCGTGCGCACGCCGACGCTCGACATCAGCGGCGTCTGGGCGAACCTCGATCCCGCTTCGATCACCGTCAGCAATGTCGCCGCGCAGTCGACCATCACCAGCGACACGACCGGCACGTTCAGCGCGCCGTCGGTCCCGCTCAACGTCGGCCTGCAGACGATCCTCGTCCGCGGCACCGATCGCCTCGGCCGCGCCGCGACCGCATCGATCGCCGTCACGCGCGCCGATGGCAAACCGTCGATCACGATCAACTCGCCGATCGACAACGCAACCTACAACAGCACGGCGCCTGAGACGTTCACGGTGACCGGCGCGTTCAGCGCCGACGCCGGCGCGACCGTCGAAGTCAACGGTCAGCCTGCCACCTTCGCGCAGTCGGGTAACGAACAGGCCACGACGTTCACCGCCACCGTTCCGTTCGCGTCGCTCGCGCTCGGCCTCACGCCCGTCATCGCACGCGTGACCGAGCCGGATGGCACATTCGCCATCGACACCGTGCGCGTGTCGAAGTACGGCGTCGCGCCGATGGTCGTGCAGACGTTCCCCGAAGCAGATGCAGTCAACGTCGACGCGGGCACGCTGCCGCTGGTGCTCTTCTCCGCGCCGATGGATCGCGCCTCGACGCGCGCCGCGTTCCGCCTCGAGAACGCCGCCGGCACCGCCGTGAGCGGCGACATCACCATCGACAAGGACGTGCTGACGTTCGCGCCGGCCGCGCTGCTCGAAGCAGGGGAGCGCTACACGATGCGCGTCGCCGCGACCGCTGCGGATCTCGCGGGCAACGCGATTGGCACGGCGTTCTCGCGATCGTTCACTGTCGCCGCGACCGCACCGGCGGCCGCGCCGTCGGTCACGGTCTCGCCGACTCGCGCCTGCGACTACGTCGATCTCACCGGCACCGCCATTCCCAACGCGCGCGTCCGCATCGACCTCGGCTCGCTGACCTTCAATGTCACCGCGTCGTCGACCGGCGCGTTCACGTTCCGCCTGCCGCTCTCCGGCCGCACCGGCTTCCAGGTTGCGCGCGTGCGCATCGTCGGCAGCGACGCTTCGCTCTCGCCCGCAGCCGAGGCAACATTCGAAGTCGATTGCAGCGGACCGCAGGTCACGAACGCGACGTACGACAGGACGTCGAACGTGCTCACCGTGTCGTTCTCGCGCGCGATCGACATCGCCACCATCACCACTGGCGCGAATGGCTCTGCGCGTCTGCAACTCGACAACGGCACGATCGTCAGCGGCACCGTCGCGGCGCTCGCGTCGCCTTCCAGCGTCTCAATCACTCCCGCGCAGAACCTGACCGCGGAAAGCTTCACGCTCACGATCACCACCGCGGTGAAGGACACGAACGGTACGAATCTGACCGCGCCGTTCGCGCGCTCGTTCAACACCGGCGAGCCGCAACTCGGCGACGGCGCCGGGTACATCGCCGGCGAGATCTTCGACGCCGACACGGGCCGTCCGCTCGCCGCCGCGACAGTCACCGTCGATCTCCCCGGCGGCGCGATGTCTGCCGTCGCCGGCAATCGCGGACGTTACCTGCGCGAGCTGCCTGAGGGCGCACACACGATCCGGGCGTCCGCTGACGGATATACGACCGTGTGGCGCCAGATCATCGTGCGCGCCGGCGCGGGCGTGATCCCGACCGACATCCGCCTCACGCGTCGCGGCACGCAGAAGAACGGCGACGGCGCCGCGCTCGTGTTGACGCACATGCAGCCGCTCGCGCTGCCCGCTGACCTACGCATCCCCGCCGGCGTCGTCGCAGCCGGAAAGAACGTCACGCTCACCACGCTCGGCGCGCAGTCACTGGCTGGCCTGCTGCCGCTCGGCTGGTCGCCGCTCGCGTCGGCGGAGATCGTGTCGAACGCGCCCGCGCTTTCCGGCGCCGAGCTCACCTTCACCGTTCCTGCCGCGGACATCACCGCGGCCACGCAAACACTGACCGCCGTTCGCTACTTCGACGATCGCGATGAATGGCGCGTCGTCTCCGCCGTCGTTTCACTGAACGGCGACAAAGCCACCATTCCGGTCGCGGCCGCGGGCGCATACGCGCTCGTGTATGCCGACAAGGGTCCGCGCCTCGAGGCGCCGCCGGTCCCGACCAGCGGCAGCGTGCTGTCCGGCGTCATCGATCCGTGCATCAATGCAACCACTCCGTGCCCGCCGCTCGCGGCGAAAGAAACACTGAAGCTCGATCCGCCGGTCGTGCTGCCATCGCAGCGCACCGTGGCCACGTTGCGCATCGAAGGCGCGAACGCATCGATCTTCCCCAGCGGTACCGCGGTGCAGGCGTACGTCGATGAAGAGCTGCGTCTCGCCGATGGCACGCGCGACGTCGTTGCGCCGTTCGCTACCGACCTGCTGCTCTATCGCACGCTCACGGGCGATGTCGCTGAAGCCGAGTTCCATCTCGCGCCGAGCGCGCGTGCGTCCGAGGTCGTGCTGGAAGTCGGCTACGACCACATCCGCATCCTGCCGTATCCGGAGCGCCTCGATCGCGGCACGCTCATCGGACAGGAAGGTGGACGCGTTCCTGCCGATGACCGCGTGTCGATCGACATCCCCGCCGGCGCAACCGCCGAGCCGCTGCGCGCGAACGCGACCAGCATCACCGACTTCGCGCCGTTCGGCACGATCCCCGGCTACAGCATCGTCGGCGGCGTCACGCTCTCGCTGCAGTGGGGCGGCGCGCAGAACGAGGAATCGACGCCGCCCGAATTGCTCAAGCCGGCGCGCGCGACCTTCACCGTCAACGCGTCGACGCAGCCGTCGCAGCTCATCCTCGTCGAAGTGCTCGAAGGCACGCAGTACGGACGCGTGTTCCGTCTCGCGTCGCAGATGACGGCGCTCGAAGGGACCGGCCGTTACTCGACGAAGAACATCGATCGCGCGCTGCTGCCGGTCGACGGCATCATTCGCGACGGCCGTTATCTCCTGCTCGCGCCCGATGCGCCGATCGCATTCGCCACCGGCACCGTGCACATCGGAACCGGCGGCGCCGCCACCGCGAACGCGCGCGTCCTCACGCCCTCGCTCGGCGTCGTCGACATCACGCGCATTACCGGCATCTTCAATGTGCCGGTTCCCGCGGCCGCCTTCTCTCTCATCCCTCGCACTCCCGCGACCGGTGATGGCGCGACGTACACGCATCCGTCCGCCGTTGCAGCCGATGCAATCGTCAACGTCGGCGCGCTGGCCATCGTTGCGCAGCCGCCCACCGTAGCGCTGACTGTGCTCGCGCATCAGGGCACGGGCACGTCGATCACCGAGGTGTCCGCGGATGGTGCGACGGGCGTCACCACGAACACGAGCGTCAAGGCCTTGTTCTCACCGGGCCTCGATCCGCAGTCCGTGCGAACCGACTCGCTGGTCGTCATCGATGATGGCGATGCATCGGTTGTCAAAGGCCGCGCCGTCGCGCAAGGCAGCACCGGCATCCTCTGGACGCTCGAGCCGGGCGCACGCCTCCGCGCCGATGGCAAGTACACCGCCGTCGTGTCGCCGAACGTGCGCGGGATGAACGGCACGCCGCTCGGCACTCCGCGCCCGGCGTCGTTCTCGACGGTCAGCACGCTGAGCAGTCCGGAAGTCGATCCCACGAAGATCCGCATCACCATGCCGGACGCAAACGGCCGCGCGCAGATCATTGGCGCGCCCGGCGCGCTCGCCGAGGGCTACAACGCCGTTGCCGTTCGCCGCGGCGTCGACTTCTCGAATCGCCCGCAGGACACCGCGAATTCGCAGAAGGCATTCCTGATCCGGCTCGGCGAAGACAACGATCCGAACAACCGCGTCACCATCGCCGACGAGATCTATCTCCAGATCATCAACCACGCGGGAGCCGTCTCCGCGATCGTGCAACTCGGACCGTTCACGACCGAGGATGGACGCGGGTTCGTCGCGCGCGCGGAGAAGGAGACAAAGTACACGACGCCGGACCATGTCACGATCACCGTGCCCAGCGGTGCGTTCGACGCACCGACCATGGTCACGACGCAGCCCGCGCCGCAATCAGCGGTCGCCGAGGTTCCGGGGATCGACGAGGAGCTCGGCTTCCTGGCCGGCTTCAAGATCGACTTCGAGGGGATCGCGAAGAAGCGTCTCGACATCATGTTCCCGACGCCCGCTTCGCTTCCCGCGGGCAAGAATGCGTACCTCGGCATGCACGGCATGTCATCGCGCGGGCCGCGGATCATGATGATCGACCTGCTGCGGCGCGACGGCGCGAACCTGACCACCGTTCATCCGGACACGTCGGGCGCGCGCGGCATCGGCGCCGAGAGCCTGAGCGGCCGCGGTGTCTCCGCCGACGCCATCGTCAATCCGACCGTGCTGCGCGACATGCTCCTCGGCATCGACCGCGGCTCGATCATCATCGGCTTCACCTTCCAGACCGCGGTCAACTTCATCACGTTCGCGCCGCCGCCGGTGCCGCTCGACTTCTTCATCCCGCCGATCAAGTCGCTGTACTACGCATCGTTCGCCGTCGAACGCGATCGTCTGCTCGTACCGATTCCGGCGGATCGTCCATTCCGCGTGATCGGCGTCGATCCCGGATCGGGAATGACCGTGATCGATGCGCCGTATGACGCGCGTCTGCCCGGTGAGCCCGGAGATGCGATTCCCGTCACGCTGCCGAGCACGAACGACATCGGCCCGTATCCGGTGTTCGCGTCGCCGGGCCGCGTCGAGATCCTCGATCTCAATTCCGACTCGATCGAAGACGAATCGGTCCGCAACCTCGTCGTGAAGTTCGACGGTTCGAGCGTCGAGTTGAAGAACGCGACCTCCGCTCTGGCGGCGAACACGCGTGTCGAAGTGCTGAACCTCCGCAGTGCGGCCGTTTCGCGCTGGGATGACTTTGCATCAGTCGGTGCGTCCGGCGTCACGTTCCCCGCGCAAGTCGGCGATCGTCTGATCTTCCTGGTCGGCGAGAAAGACATCGATGCCTCTTCGGTGCTGACCGTCGTGTTCAGCGAGCCGGTCACGGTCGGCACGCAGGACCAGTTGCGCGCGCAATTCAAGTTGCTCGTCGCCGATCCGGCGGTCGTGCCGTTGTCGTTCAAGCCGCTCACCGCGTTTGCCGAGATCAAGACCGATTCCGGCGGCCGGCGCGTGAGCATCGTCCAGCGCGGTGGATTCCAGCGCGGGAAGCACTATCGCCTCGTGCTCGGCGGAGACATCAAGGACCGCGATACGACGAATCCACTGTTCCTCGGACAGAAAGCCACAGGCGCAGCGCCGGGCGCGCTGACGCTCGATTTCGTAACGCGCTCGCCGAAGGGTGTGCTCGGATCGTTCGACATTCCCGAGGGTGGCGTGCGCGATCTGGCGATGAGCGGGAACGTGTTGCTCGTCTCTGCGCTGGAGGGCGGCATCCTTGCGTACGACGCCTCCAACCCAGCGGCGCTGAGCGGTTCGGCGTCGCCGGCGCCGATGGCCAAAGTCAATCCGCCTCCCGGCAGCACCAGTCAGAACTGGGCGCTGGCCACCGACGACCATGGCCGTGTGTTCGCGACGGCGGTCTCGCCGATGTACGGCGTGCTCCGTTCGTATCGCATCGAGGACTTCTATTGCGTCGCCGGCAGTGGCACCACGTGCCCGGCCGAGCCGCAGCAGAAGGGCAACGCCATCATCGCGTGGCGCACCGGCATCAACGTCGGCATGCCGCTCGCGTCGATGGTGATCGGCGGATGGCCGGAGGCCATTCCGCGGAAGCTGCAGGTCGTCACGAAGGATGCGGAGCCGGAGATCATCACGTTCGAGCCTGATCCGCCGCCGGCGATACCCGGCGGTCCGATTCCGGGCGCGCTCGGCAACGGCTTCCGCTCGATGCAGATCGAGGTTACGCCGTCGAGTCTGCTGTACGACAAGCAGCGCGTCACGGTGATCAACACCACACGCAATTTCCGCTGGTCGAAAGACATCTCCACCACGGGCGGAGCGACGACATTCGACGTCATCGGCAGAGCGGGTGACGAGATTCGCGTGGTGAAGAACCTCACCACGCTCGGCGTCGTGTCGCTGTTCGGCCATGGCGTCGGTGTCTATGACATCAACGCGGTCGATGCGAACTATCGCCACGTTCTCGATTCGAGCTGGGAACGGATGATGGATGTGCTCGTGCTCGATACCGGCGACGGTGGCAGTTGCGGGATCAACGCTTCGTGCGACATCCCGGGCGAAGCGACGCTCGGCCGGCAGTGCCCGATCGCGGACCTTGCGTTCACGCCCGACGCGGCGATGGTCGCCAACTTCAGCGGCAGCGGCTTCGGCACTTTTGCTCTCGAACAAAACCGTGGACTGGTCCAGCTCAACATGGCGGCTCAGACCCCCGATCCTGCCGATCCGTCTTCGTCGACGGTCAGTTGCAATCGCTCGGGCAGCCTGGTCTTCGCCGAGCGCGTCATCATCCCCGGCCAGGGCCGGCGCTGGTCCGCGCATCCGCGCCTCAACCAACTGCGCCGCCTGTTCCGCGATGGCACCGGCCGCGATCCGTCCGCGCGCTACACGTCGATCGCGCCGTATCAGCATGCGAACGGCAACAAGTACCTGCTCGTCGCAGGCAATGAGTTCGGCCTGCTGGTCACGAAGGCCGGCAATTCGCTCGATCGCAGCTCGCTCGTCGATGTGGTGTGGATCCCGTCCGGCGCGAACTCCGTGCGCGTGATGCAGGACGCAAATCTCGCCGTCGTCGTCGACGGCATCGGGCGCGTGCTGCTCATCAACCTCGGACAGATCGACTCCATGCCGATGCCTGCCGCTGCGCCGAACTGCAGCGCGCTCGATTGCGAGTGGCCGCTCTTCCCGATTCCGCTGGCCGCGTTGTCGCCGGTGCCGCCGCCTGCTGGCTCGCCGGCCGGTACGCCGCCGACTCCGATCCCCAACGGTCCGGACGGAATCGGCTTCGACGATCCGCGCATCGTCTGGAAGTCGGCGCCCGGCATGGTCACCGGGACGCTGCCGCCGATCGTCGATGCCGAGACCGGCTTCGTCTACACCGGCGATGTTCTCGGCCAGAAGATGAATGTCGTCTCCGCTGTCGATCCGCGCGCGCGGTTCGTCGGCCGCAATACCGCCAGCGCCGTGCCGTTCGGCGAGCTCGATCGCATCGTGCCGCTCGGTGTCGAGGGTCCTGCCGTTCCGGCCGGAACGATCGCTCCGGCTCCCGGCACCCTGGCGGCGTTCCAGGTCCAGCTCTCCATTCCGGGAGGGGTGACCGAAGCGCTGTCGCAACCGGTCCTGCACATGGCGCTGGAAAGCGAGCGAGTGCTCGGCAGCGCCAACAGCCAGTCTCCGGCGTTCCTGCCGCGCGCGCATCTGCGTCAGACCTCGCGCACCGGCAAGAAAGACTCACGCTCGACCGTATTCGCGCTGCAGCACGACGTGCCGACGTCCGGTCCGGGTCTGGGCAACCTCCGCTTCCAGCGCGGCTGGAACCGGATGGTCTCGAAGTGGATCGTGGCCATCGCCGATCCTCGCGCGTCGAAGGATTACGAGTGGGGCGCAACGCTCACCGCGCAGCAGAAAGCGGATCGCGGCTGCTACTCGTGCGAGCGCCCGAGCTTCATCACCGGCACGCTCGGCACCGACTGGTTCGAGCTCTACACGGCCGGTCGCGTCATCGCCGTCCGTCCGGAACGTTGTGCGACGCCGAGCCCGGCCGGGTGTGCGCCGACCGACGTTTCGATCTTCCAGGGAACCGACTACGCATACCTCGGCGATGCGCATCGTCTCGAGTCGCGGATCGCGACCGTCATGGCCGACACCGTTCGTCCGACGCACGTCCTGAGCGCAGCCCAGGGCGCGCCGGCGGCGATCGGCGCACATCAGGAAACGTTCCTCGTCCATAGCGGTGAAGTGATGTCGCGGACGGTGGATCTCGATGCCGGCGGACGCGTCGGATGGAACGTCGTGTTCGACCGTACGTACCGCTCGCGGACGCTCGGTCTGTCGCCGCTCGGCGCCGGATGGGATGCGTCGTACCTGCAGCGCCTCCGTCCGCTGCCGAATCTTTCGGTCGAGTACCGCGATGGCTCCGGCGAAACATGGCGGTTCACGCCCGCGACCGGCGGCGGCTACAACGCACCGCCCGCGCTCAACCTGAAGCTCGTGCGCCGCAACGAAGGCTGGCGCATGACCGATGTGAAGCAGCGCATCACCGACTTCGACGAGCTCGGACGGATCACCATGCGGTCCGATGAGTTCTTCAAGATCGGTGTCGCGAACACCGGCAACGCCATCCACTACTCGTACGACGCGGACGGCCGTCTCGCGCGCATCACCGATCCGGTCGGACGCGCCACGACGGTCGACTACGAAGGCGACAGCGATCAGGTGTCGGTCATCGAGGATTGGCGCGATCGCGAGATCAAGTTCCACGTCAATCCGGCAGGTGTGCTGACGCAGGTCGAGTTGCCGAAGACGCGCGGTGCCGATCTTGTGTACGACCATTCGTCGGACAGCTCGCGGCCGAAGCAGAACTACACCTACTTCTCCTCGTCGAGCGCGTATTCGGATCAGCTCGAGCTCGGGACGAACCTCGCAACGATCCGTGAGCCCGGCGACCTGGAAGCACGCGTCACGTTCGAGTACGAGCCTTCCGGCAACGTCCGCGACATGATCAAGAACGAGAAGTGGGGGACGCTGGACAACGCGGTCTCCACCTTCGCGTACACGCTTGCGTCCGATCTCCCCGTTTCGGTCGAGACGATCGTGCATGACGCGATGCAGCAGAAGCGTACGTACACCATCAGCGGCGCGCTGGCCCCAACCAACTACACGGACGATCGCGTTCATGTGGACAAGATCGTCGAAGCGGGCGTTCCGGTGTGGGAAGTCGCGGAGTTCGGCGCCCTTCCCACGAGCGTCTCGTATGCGACCTACGGCAACACCAACGTGGATCGGACGTGGCGGTTCGAATATTCGAACGGCCGCCCGCACGTCACGAAGTTGATGAAGCCCGGATCGAGCACCGAGCCGCTGGTGACGTCGACCATCGGATTCGCGTCGATCTCCGGCATCGGATCGGTGCCGGCATCACGTTCGATCACCTCGATTTCGGGGATCGCCGGGATGTCGCAGACGTTCGATCACGGTGGCGATGCGTTCCTCGACAACGTGTCCAGCGATGCCGGGTCCGTTCAGGCGCCCGAAGCGCACCGCGACACACTCGTACCGGCCGCCACGGACGGTGGCGTCGAGCGTAAGAACACGTTCAATGCACAGGGGCAGCTGAAGAAGGTGGAGTCGAGCGCGACCGCCGCGCCGGCCACCGGCCCGGGCGCCGTTGGTGAGATCGATTACCACCCGAGCAACGATTCGATTCGCCACCGCCGCGGGATGCCGTCCGCGTTCAAGGAAGGCGCTGGCGGCTCTGTCCGCACCGACGTCATCTACGATCCATTGAATCCGGACATGGTCACGTTCGATCGCGCAGGCAGGAGCTACACCACACGCCAGCAACTCGACGAACGCGGAAGGATCATCCGCACGACCGTCACCGGTACGGACGTCGACAGCGAAGATGTATATGGGTACGACGCGCGCGGACGTCTGAGGATCCACCGCCGCAAACAGGGCACGAAAGTCATCGAGGAGCGCTATCGGTACGATCTGGTGGATCGCCTTCTCGAGCACGAGACGTGGGAGGGGCTGGGCAGCCCGAGCACGCGGAAGCAGAAGACCGAATACACGTACAACCTCCCCGCGCACGTGCTTCGCAAGATCCTGCCGGAGGGCGGCGAGATCACCACCACTATCGACAAGCTCGGAAGAATGCAGGATCGCGTCACCGATCCGAAGAACCCCGCTTTCATGGGCATCGTGACCACGATGACCGAGCGCAAGCGGTATGACGTACACGGCAACGTGGTGTACGAATCCGACGACATCCACGCATCCGCAACGCGTTACGACGCCGCGCATCGCGCAGTCGAGACGCTCCTCGACGATGGCAGCCACCTCACATCCGCATACGACGGCTTTGGCCGCCTGACCACGTTCTCGGATCCGGAGAAGAACTTCTCGATGTCGAACGTGTTCACGTCCGGCGGGAAGCTGCAATCGACCACCATCAACGGCGGTGCCGCGCAGCAGCACACGTGGGATGGCGCGGGCCGTACCAGCATGACCATCACCACCGCCGGCGCGGGAGCACCCGCGCAGATGGAGCGCGCCGATTACGACGATGCCGGACGCCTGCTCAACACGCGCTTCGGCGAGGCGTTGGGCTCGACGATGGTGCGCACCTTCGAGCAGACCACGTTCACCTATGGCGGCAGCGATCTGCCGTCGCAGGCAACGACGGCCGAGAACAACGGAGCGAGCTCGTATTCGAGCATGCTCGAGCACGACGCATTCGGCCGCACCACGAAGATCGCTCCTCCTGCCGCGGCGGACATGACCATCGAGCGCGACTTCGATCAGGCCGGCAACGTCACGCGCGTGAAAGCTCCCGACATGGCGGGCGATGTGACGTTCGACTACGACGCCCGCAGCCGCATGACGCTCAAGCAACTGCCCGGCGGCGGCGCGAACCAGTACGTTTACGACGAGAACGGCGCGTTCCACAAATACATCGATCCGCTGTCGGAGCCGACCACTACCGAAAACGACGGCGTCGGCAGACCGTTCCGCAGAACGTATGCGGACGGATCGACCGAGGAATTGCACTACGAGCTCTGGCGCCTCAAGAAGGTGAAGGATCGCCAGAACCGCTGGCTGCATTACAACTACGACAGCGAAGGCCGAATCGAGCTCGTTACGAATGGCGCCGGCGTCGAAGTGGACCGCATGGTCTACGACGCGCAAGGGCGGCTGATCCGTTGGCGGACACCCGACAGCCTGATCGAGCTTTTCAATTTCGACTCGGTCGGCCGTCCGCAGCTCACGCGACAGACTCGCTATCGCAACGGCAGCCCGATCGACGACTACCAGCAGAGCCATTCGTACGACGCGATGGGCCGCCGCACCACGTGGACCATGCCTGGTACTTCGGCACTGGCCGGCCAACCCTGGACTACCAGCGTCACGCAACGCTACGACGCGGTCGGCAATCTCATCGGAATCGATCGCGCCGTCGCGAACGGTGCGGGTACCGGCCCCTTGCTCACCAGCGAGTACCGCACGATGAAGCGTCCGATTCATCGCACCCTGAACGTCGGCGCAGGCACCGCCGGTGCGAGCGAAATTCGCCGCGAATACGGTTATGAGTCCGCGGCCGGCCGCATGAATCTCTTCAAGGTCTTCGCGGGCAGCCAGTTGATGGCCGGCTCGGAGATCATCTTCGAAGGTACGCTGCGCAAGAGCGCGACCCTGCTCGGTCTCGCGAACGGCGGGCTGACCACGACCTGGGACTATGACGACCGCGGACGCCTGATCGGCTCCTCCGCGGCCACGAGCACTCCGGGCGCCGCTTCCGTGCCCGCAGCGTCACAAACCGTGACGCCCAGGATGACGCCGGCCGATTTCCTGTACGAGATCCAACGGAGTGCCGGGACGACGTCGACATTCACCGAAACGCCGCTCGGTCACAAGATCGCGTACGCTGGAAATCCCGCGGAGCCGTACGAGTACAAGAAGGCCGACGGCAGCGATGGCGGCGGCGTGCGCACCGGCGACGGTCAGTTCCTCTACGAGTTCGACGAGAAGCAGCGGCTGCGCACCGTAACCGAGCGTCTCAGCGCCGGCGATACGCGCGTGATCCGCGTCGTCTACAGCTACAGCGGCGCGGACCGCATGATCGGCCGGCGCGTCGAGATCGCCGATGTCGCCGGCGGCACGATGCCTCCCGACTCAGCGTTCGTGCTGGCCAAGCCGGAAGAGCTCGGACCCGACGCCGGCATCCCCGCGAGCACTACGTTCGTGTGGGATCCGATCTCGGACCAGCTCGTCGCGGTATTCGAAGCGGAGAAGTATGCCGCCGGTGCAGTCGTGCCGAGCGGCCGCCTGATCCGGCAGTACATCCACGGCGGCATGAGCCTCGATGATCCGATCGAGGTCACGGTCGCCGAGGACGACGGGGTGCATCGCTATTACCCGATCTACGACGAAGCCGGCGATGGCGGACTCCAGGCAATCCTGAACGAGTCCGGCAGGATCGTCGCGCGCACGATCATCAGCGATCCCTATGGCGACGGCGAGGTCGTGCTCCCTGGCCCGGCCGTCGAGAAGCTGACCGTTGGTCGGGGCACCGGCACACCGGCAGGCGTTTACGTCGACCTCGAGTTCACCGAACCGATCGATGCGGCCACACTCGCCGACGGCATGCGTCTCTCCTCACTGAACACCGGCGGCACGACGATCTTCACCTCGACCGTCGTGCCGGGACTCGTGGGAGATGGCCGGCTCGTTCGGTGGGATCTCACGCCGGCGCAGTGGGCCGAGCTCGCGAACGCACCGAACGCGCGCGCTCTCTCCGTTTCCGTGACAGCAGCGTTGCGCTCCAGCACGTACACGCATGGCGCGGCGGTGTTGCCTGCCAATACCACGCTGCGCAGCGGCGTGTTCACGACGCCCGAGGTTCCGTTCGAGTTGCACGAAGCATTCAATGGTGTCAACGAACGGCTGGCCGCGAATTCCTCGTACCTGCTCTACGAGCTCACCACGCTCACCGGCATGGGATCATCGTCCGGATCGAGCGCACGTTCGGGACGCGGTATCTCGACGGAAGCGGTTCAGACCGCGGACAGTGGTGCGTTGCTGCTGCTCACCGCTTCGTTCCAGGCGCAGTCCTTCACCGATCCGTTCACGCTCAAGAATTACGTGCGCGCGCGGTGGTACGACCCGCCGAGCGGCACGTTCCTCAGCCCCGATCCGCGCGGTTATCAGGACAGCGCGAATCTCTACGCATTCGCCGCCGGCGATCCGGTGAACCACCGCGATCCGACCGGCGAGGCCGTGTGGGTGGTCTACCGCGAGTTCAACGGGAGAGGCCTGCGTCTCGCGTATCCGATCATCGGCCATTACTACCTCGCGTTCGACGCGACCGGGCTCGCCGATCCTGTGTGCTGGGCGCAGCTCGTGAACACGCAGCCGCTGCAAACCGGCGGATCGCTCCTGCGTCTGCCGAATCCGGATGGCGAAACGTTCTCGTTCCACCCCCGCGGCGTGCGCTCGGATGACGACGGGACCGGCGCCGTCGCCTCCACGTTCGTCACCCGCGGCTCGTACATCGGCTACAACGACAAGTTCGACCAGGAGTCATTCTGGGAGGCTCGCACGAACCATCTGCAGAACCGCGAGATGGGCCGTCAGCGCATCTGGAAGATCACCGACGAGCAGGAAGCACAGGAGCGGCTCTATCTCATGGCCGTCCGTCAACGGCAGGAGATGAACGAGCGGAGACGCGATGTGTTCGGTTCGTACTATCTGATGCACAACAACTGCGGCACGTGGGCGCAGGAAATGGTCGAGCGGGCTGGACTGACCTGGCCCTCCGAAGCGACCAAGTACAACGCCGGCGGCGCCGGTATCGGAGGAATTCAGGATTACCTCGGCTTGTCCACCATCGTGACCGGCATTGCTGCCGCAAGCGGGTTCACATGGGAGTTCCTGAAGACAGGCGAGTATTTCCTCGAGCTGCAACCGGACCACAGCGGCATGCAGTGCGAGGCTCCGGCCATCGTTGGCGGATACAGGATCAGGTTCTGAGTTGAAGCGGACATTCATGATGGCGACTGGTTTCGGCGCGGCTGTTTTCGCCTTGGCGTTTCTCTCCTGCGCGGACGTTTCGGCGTCCGCGCAGCAGCAGGACGGCGGCATTCGCCGCGATTCGCTGGCCTGGGATGAGAAGCATTTCGGCGAGGCCGGCGTGAAGTTCGAAGCGCCCGCGCCGTTGTGTGCCGAACGGGAATCGGTCACCAGTTTCTCGATCGGGATTCACTCGGTGGAACCGCCGGCCGGCGTTCACGACGACACCACGTGCATCGTCACGATCGCCGGCGACCGCATGACTTCCGACGCTTTCGAGCAGCAGCAGAAATCGCTGCGGATGGTCGTTCCCGACGATCCGGTGCAACGGAGGCTGCGCGAGTGGCTGTCCGCGTTCCACGATACGATCGACCGCATCGACAACAAGGACTACGCGAACTACCGCTACGATCTCCGCTGCACGAACGGTGATGTCCTGCGCGCGTCGGCCGAGGTGCTTCACGTGTACCAGAACGGCGTTTCTGTACACGACGCCGAAGACGAAAAGACAGTGCGCCGCATCCTTGGTTCGCTGAAGTGCGTGGAGCGCGGGTACTGACGCGATCCCGTACACTCCCGAGTGATGTCTACGTTCTCCTTCCTCACCGCCGGTGAGTCCCACGGGCCGCAACTCACGATCATCGTCACCGGCATGCCCGCGGGCGTCCGTCTCGATCGCGCGCGCATCAACGACGATCTTCGCCGCCGCCAGCACGGTTACGGCCGCGGCGGGCGGATGAAGATCGAGACCGACGAGGCCGAAGTCACCTCGGGCGTGCGGGGAGGGGAGACGCTCGGCTCGCCGATCGCGATGACCATTCGCAATCGCGACTTCGACAACTGGCGCGACGCGATGGATCCGTGGGACGTCGATGAGGCGGAGGCGCACAAGCGCCGCGTGCATGCGCCGCGGCCGGGGCATGTCGATCTCGCGGGCGGCATGAAATACGGACGCACCGACCTGCGCGACATCCTCGAGCGCGCGTCGGCGCGCGAGACCGCGTCGCGCGTCGCGGCGGGCGCGATCGCGAAGGAGCTCTTGCGGGCGTTCGGCATCGAGATTCGTTCGGGCGTCGCGTCCGTCGGTGCCGCGGGCGATCCGAATTACGCGCCGGCGTGGGAAGAGCTTGGTGCAGTCGACGACGAATCACCGCTGCGGGCGCTCAATCGCGGGGATGAAGCCGCGATGGTCGCCGCAGTCGATCGCGCCAAAGAAGCCGGCGAAACCCTCGGCGGCACAATCGTCGTCGCCGCGCGCGGTGTGCCGGTCGGCTTGGGGTCGTATGTCCAGTGGACGGAAAAACTCGACGGCCGCATCGCACAGGCCATCCTCTCCATTCACGCGGTCAAGGCCGTGTCGATCGGCGATGGCGTCGCCGCCGCGCAGCGCATCGGTTCCGAGGTGCACGATGCGATTCTTTTCGATGAGAACCGGCGGTATCAACGCCAGTCGAATCGCGCTGGCGGCCTGGAGGGGGGCGTCACGAACGGCCAGGACGTGGTCGTCCGCGCGTACATGAAGCCGATCTCGACGCTGCGCCGCGGCCTGCCGTCCGTCGATACCGAGACGCATGAGGCCCATCGCTCGCAGTGGGAGCGCAGCGATGTCACCGCGGTTCCCGCGTGCGGCGTCGTGTGCGAGGCCATGCTCGCGGTGATCCTCGCCGCCGCGATGCGCGAGAAATTCGGCGGCGATTCGCTCGTCGAGATGAAGCGCAACTACGACGCGTACCTCGCGCAGCTCGCTACGTTTTAGCGGCGCGCTTCACGAACGCGCTCACGCGCTCGATCAGCTCCGGCGCGACCGGCAGCTTCGGGTCGCTGTAAGACGGGAACTGCTGCCCGATGTCACCTTCGACCTTCTTCAGCACGTGATTCATGCCGTCGATGATGGCGACGTCCGCTTTCGGATTCGCTTTCTTCAGCGCATGCGCGTCGGCGACCGGCACCTGCAGGTCCGTCGTGCCTTGCACGATGAGCACGGGCACGGCGAGTTGCGCGACTTCGCGCGAGGGGTCGTACTTCATCCACGAGATCATGTACGGCTGCACGCTCGCGCGATACAGCATCTCCAGCGGCGCGGGGACGTTTTCCGCGGTCGATCCGCGTTCGAGCGCCGCGACAATGCGCTCGCTTTCTTTCAGGAGATCGCTCGGCAATTTCGTGCTGAGCTGCTCGCGAATGATCGTGCCCGCGGGCCGCGCCGTCCCTGCAATCGACACGAACGCATCCGCCTTCCGCGCGGCGATCGTGCCGATCAGTGAGCCTTCGCTGTGTCCTGCCACTACGATCGTCGAGAAGCGCGTGTCGTTGCGCAGTTGCTGCACCCACGCCGCGGCGTCGCTGACGTATGTGTCGAAGCGCAGGTCCTCTTCCTTCGGTCCCGCGGCCGCACTCGCCCCGATGCCGCGCTTGTCGTAGCGCAGCGACGCGATCCCGTTCGTCGCCAGCCCTTCGGCGAGCATCTTCAGGCTGTCGTTCGGTCCCGGCAGTCCGGTCACGTTGCCGTTTCGATCCGTCGGCCCCGACCCCGCAATCAGCAACACGACGGGAACCGGCGTTTCCGCAGGCGGCAGGAGTAACGTGCCATGAATCGCGCCGCTCAGCGTCTGCAACTTCACGTCTTCCGCCGAGGCGACGGCGGCGAGGAGCAACGCTGCAAGCACTGTTTTCATCGGCTTAGCCGGAGTCTACAGCTCTGCCGATGGATTCGACGGCGTCGCCGTCCATCCAATCGCAGCGGACCGACGTAAAGTTGAGAACCATGCGTGGTGCAATCGCAGCGGTCCTTCTCTTCACAGGGTGTGTGACATCGGATGGCCCGATCGGCAAACGGGTCGACATCGGTGGCCGACGTCTCCACATCGTTTGCAGCGGCAAGGGACCGCGAACGGTGGTGATGGAGTCGGGCGCGGCAGTCGGTTTTTACGAATGGTGGCTGGTGCAGGCCGCGCTGCGCAATGAGATGCGCACGTGTTCGTATGACCGCGCTGGCTACGGCTGGAGCGATCCGCCGCCTGAGCGGAGTGTCGCCGGGTACACGAGTGATCTCCACGAGCTGCTGCTGCGCAGCGGCGAGAAGCCGCCGTTCATCCTCGTTGGGCACTCGATGGGCGGATCGTTCGTGCAGCGGTACTACTGGCGTCATCCCTCGGACGTCGCGGGCATCATCGCGGTTGACGCCGCCAACGCCGAATGGTCCCGGCCGAAATCTCCCGAGTTGCAGGCCGCCGTCACCGCGCATCGCGCACGGCGCACCAGGGAGATGGAGGAGTGGCGCGCCAGCGACCAATGGCCGAAACAGGAGTTTCCGTCGGAGCTTCCGCGCAATCTCCGCGCACGACTCGTGGCTGCGAGCGCTTCGCGCAATTGGTGGGAAGCGCGATTCGGGGAGGGTGCATTGCCGGACTACGAACAGGCGATGACAACCGAGCAGCGCCGTGTCCACGTTCCGCTCGTCGTCATCGCCGCGGAGTGGCGGAAGCCGCCCGGATGGTCGGATGAAGCGGCAGAACGATTCCGCAGGTACTGGATCGAAGGGCAGGAAGAGATCGCGTCACGCGCGCCGCGATCCAGGATGGTACGGACGACCAGTGGTCACGATGTCCCAATCGAAGCTCCCGCAGTAGTGGTCGACGAGATCCGGGCGATGGCGCGCCAGGTGTGGTGCGCCGGTGTTACCTCGCCCGCGCTGCGCCACCGCGCAGCAGGCGCAGGACGAAAAGCAGCACGACCGCCCCGACAAACGCCACGAAGATCGTTCCGGGCAACCCGCCGAACGGCGACGAAATCCCCAGCTTCGTGAACAACCAGCCGCCCACGAACGCGCCGACGATGCCGATGATGATGTCGCCGATGATGCCGTAACCCGTGCCGCCCATCACCATCGATGCGAGCACTCCCGCGACGAGGCCGACGATGATCCAGATCAGAATGCCCATATCGACTCAGCCAACGCAACCATCATGCCCCGCCGCAGTATCCTGCAGGAACTCACGCAGGACACGCCGTGAAGGAGAAAAATGCGAACGGCCTTTTTCGTCTTCCTCATGATCATCGGCGTGCGCGTGGCGGCTGATCGCGAACGGTCATTACAAAACGGCTATCTGGTCATTCACGGCGGCAGTGAGGCACCTGAGCCCCTTGCAGAGTTTGTTCGGCTCGCGGGAGGCAGCAAGGCCAAGGTCATCGTCATCCCGACCGCTGCAGGGCGCGACTACTACGACGAGCCATTGCAAGCGAGTTACTTCCGCCAGTTTCGCGGCGACCGGTGTCTGGTTCGCGGGCGGCCGCCATTGGCGTATTGCGGACGCTTACCTCGACACGAAAACGGAATCCGCGCTTTGGGCGGTTCTTGCGCGCGGAGGCGTGATCGGCGGCGGCTCGGCAGGAGCCACGATCCAGGGCTCCTACCTGGTTCGAGGCGACACGCGCGGCCCGCTGTTGCCGATGGGCGATCACGAACGAGGATTCGGGTTTCTCGCGAACAGCGCGATCGATCAACACGTGCTGGTCCGCAACCGCCAGTTCGACCTGGTCACGATCGTTCGCGCGCATCCGGAGTTGCTCGGCCTCGGTCTGGACGCCGACGTGGGGATCGTGGTCCATGGCGGCGAACCGCTGTGGCTCCCACACATACAACCGCGCCTGACGCTGACACCGGAGATCGGTGTGACCGCCGGCCGGGTTCACGCCGCACCCTGCACGGAGGGTGAACGGGAGTTGATTCCAATTGCACGAGATCTCTTTTTTGACAGTACAGACGGCGCGAAAATCACGATCCAGCGCAACGAGAGCGGCGCGGCCGCAGGTCTGACGTGGGGATTTCACGAATCATGGGCCAGCAAAGGTGTCGTGAGGAAAGTTCAAGCGACAAAGGTGCATTGACTCCCGGCATCTGGAGCGACGGGCTCTCAGCCCGTCGGCTCCAGATTTTGATCCGCGCAGTATCCTGCCTCGCGTGAACCTCCGCGAGCTGTTCCCGGTCACGCAGAACCTCGTCTACTTCAACCACGCCGCGGTGGGGCCGCTCTCGACGCGCGCGCACGCGGCCATGGCGAAGCACGCCGCCGATCAACGCGATTTCGGCGCGCTGCACTGGCGCGAGTGGTACGCCGAAATCGATAAGCTCCGCGAAGCGAGCGCGCGGTTGATCGGCGCGAACACGGACGAGATCGCGATCCTGAAGAACACTTCCGAGGGGTTGTCGTTCGTCGCCGAAGGACTGCCGTGGAACGAAGGCGACAACGTCATCACCTCGGCGCTCGAATTCACGTCGAACTGGACGCCGTGGAAGCGGCTCGAATCGCGCGGCGTCGAAGTTCGCGTCGCGGCGGAGACGACGGTCGCAGCGATCGAGCCGCTGCTCGACGAACGCACGCGCATCGTCAGCGTCTCCTCGGTCGCGTTTCACAACGGCTTCACCGCCGACCTCGTTGCGATGGGCGAGCTTTGCGAGCGTCGCCGTGTGCTGTTCTGCGTCGACGCGATTCAGAGCGTCGGCGTGTTGCCGATCGATGTACACAAATCGCGCATCCATTTCCTTGCCGCCGACGGCCACAAGTGGATGTGCGGTCCGGAAGGGGCAGCGATCTTCTTCGTCGCCGCCGACAAACGCGAGCTACTCCACGTTCTAGAAATGGGCTGGACCAATGTGGAGCGCGGCGGGAAGTTCATCGGTACCGGCACCACGCTCGTCCGCGACGGGCGCCGCTTCGAGGCCGGCTCGCTGAATACGAACGGCGTCTTCGGCCTCCGCGCTGCCCTCGATCTCCTCGGCGAAATCGGCATCGACGCGATTCGCGGTCGCGCGCTCGAGGTCGCTACGCTCCTCGCCGATCGTCTCGAGGAGCTCGGCTGGCGCGTCGCGTCGCCACGTCCGATCCGTTCGCCGATCATCGGCGCCACTCCACCAAATGTAGAGAAATCGCTCCTTTGGTGGCATCGCAAGCTCGAAGAGCAGCACATCGTCTGCGCGCCCCGCGAAGGCCTGCTGCGCTTTTCCCCTCATTTTTACAACGACGCGAGCGACGTCGAACGCGTGATCCAGGCGCTCCAGCCGTTACAATAAATGCATGACAATTACGGCACTGATTTTTGGCGTGATCGCGCTTGCCGTCGGCGCGATCGTGGGATGGGTGGTCGGGAGCGCGCACAAACGTGCCGAGGCGTTACGGGCGCTCGCGGAAAGAGACGCGGCACGTTCGGAGCGTGAACGCAGCGAGCGCACGACGCGCGAGATGCAACGCCGTCTCGAGGAAGCGCAACAAGCGCGGGCTGTTGCCGAGACGCGCGCCGACGAGACCGCGAAGATCCTCGCCAATCACAACCAGCTTCGCAAGGAGATCGAGGACAGCTTCGCGAACCTCGCGCAGAAGGCGTTCAAGGACGTCAGCGAGGCGCTCGTGCACACGAACAAGACCCAGGTCAGCGGCGCGCTCGACACCAAGAAGGCAGAGATCGAGTCGCTGCTCACTCCCGTGCGCGAGATGCTCGAGTCCTATCGCACCGAAGTCGCGAACAGCGAGCTCGCGCGCAACGCCAGCTACGGCGGTTTGCAGGAACAGATCCGCGCGCTGCTGATCGCGCAGGAATCGACGCAACGCGAGGCGTCGCGGCTCTCGAACGCGCTGAAGTCGCCGACCGTGCGCGGCTCATGGGGCGAGAGCTCGCTCAAGCGCTGCGTCGAGCTCGCTGGCATGAGCGAGTTCTGCGACTTCGACACGCAGCAGACGTTCTTCACGGATGAAGGACGCCGCGTTCGTCCCGATCTCATCGTGCGCCTGCCGAACAATCGCGTGATCGCCGTCGACTCGAAGGCACCGCTTGCGGAGTACGCCGAGGCGTCGAACGAGACCGATGATGCGCGCAAGCGCGAGCTGCTCGTGATGCATGCGAAGACCCTGCGCCGGCACATCGACTCGCTCAGCCGCCGCGAATACCAGGCCAGCGTCGGCGAGACGCTCGACTTCACGGTGATGTATCTCCCGGGCGAGCATTTCCTGTCCGCCGCGCTCGTGACCGACGCGAGCCTGTTCGAGTACGCGGTCGAGCGAAAGATTTATCTCGCGTCGCCGACGGTGCTGCTGCCGCTGCTGCGCGCGATCGCCGCCGGCTGGAAAGCGGAGCGCACCGAAGAAAACGCGAAGAAGATGCACGACGCCGGCGTGGAGCTGTTCAACCGCTTCGTGAAGGTGATGGAGCACATCTCCGGCATCGGCAAGGCGCTGCAGGGAACCGTCGAGCGCTACAACGCCGCCATCGGCTCGATCGACCGCATGCTCTGGCCGAAAGGAGAGGAACTGCAGCGCATGGCGCAGAGCGGCAAGGAGATGAAGAACATCGATCAGATCGAGACGCTGCCGCTCGAATCGACGAAGCTGCGCTTGACGATGCAGAACGAGGAGCCGGGGGTGCTGGTCAAGATGCCCAACGGCGCGTCCTGAGCCGGACTGCCAATTCGACGCAATCCGTGTTAACACTCCCGCACCTTGATCACCGTCATCGACAACTACGATTCGTTCACCTACAACCTGGTGCAGCAGATCGAGCGCCTTGCAGGTGA
>Ga0196978_1000070_pt1 | contig 50075 bp, 45 predicted proteins | sample S3v_2013CmetaG_FD_155491 | JGI IMG/M metagenome (GOLD analysis project Ga0196978, IMG submission 155491) | Soil microbial communities from Anza Borrego desert, Southern California, United States - S3+v_20-13C | ecosystem: Environmental > Terrestrial > Soil > Desert | place: USA: California... | reverse complement strand
TATGCTCGAGCACCCGCGGGCCGGCGATGGCGCCGTCCTTGGTGACGTGACCCACCAGGACGATGGCGGCGCCGCTCTCCTTGGCGAAGCGGATCAGCTCGTGGGCGGACGCCCGCACCTGGCTCACGGTCCCGGGCGCCCCCTCGATCAGGTCGGAGTACATGGTCTGGATGGAGTCGATCACCACCAAGGCCGGCGCCGCCGATTCGCCCAAAGTGGTCAAAATGTCGCGCACCGAGGTCGCCGCGGCGAGCCGAAGCGGAGCCGCGCCGAGACCCAGACGACGAGCCCGAAGGCGTACCTGATCGGCGGCCTCCTCACCGGAAATGTAAACGACGGGAAGGCCTTGCGCCGCGACCTTCGCAGCCGCTTGCAGCAGCAGGGTCGACTTGCCGATGCCCGGATCGCCGCCGATCAGGCTGGCCGAGCCGGCAACGAGGCCGCCGCCCAGCGCCCGGTCGAACTCGGCGATGCCGGTGCCGACCCTTTCCGGGAGCGCCGACTCGGCATCGAGGCCGAGCAACTCGATTCGGCGGCCCCCGCCGCGCAGATCGTGGCGGGCGGAAAAGGGCGTGACCACTCCGGCGGCGTCTTCGACGAGGCTGTTCCATTCGCCGCAATCGGGGCACTGGCCCGCCCAGCGGCCGGTGACCGAGCCGCAGAGCTGGCAGACGTAGCGCTTGCGGGGTTTGGCCATCGCCACCGATCCTATCGAAACGAAGCGTGAACATCCAGCGGAAATCGCGGCGGGGGAACGCGAGCGGGGGCCGCTGCATTATCGCTTGCATCACCAGAGTGGAGGCGGCCTTGTTCGTTCAGATCAACACCGACAACCAGATCAAGAGCGACGCCGAGGCGAACGACCGCCTCGAGCAGCGCGTGCGCTCCAAGCTTCGGCGTTTCGAGCGCCGCCTCACCCATGTCGAGCTCCACGTCTCTGACATCAACGGCAGCAAGGGGGGCAACGACAAGCGAGTCAGCCTCGAGGTGCGCCCGACCGGGCACGAACCTCTCGCCGTCCACGCCGACGCGCAACGCGTCGAGGACGCGGTCAACGTCGCGGCGGACAAGGCGGCCCGAGCGCTCGACCATGCGCTCGGCCGCCTCGACGACGGCAAGCGGCATTAGAAAGGGCATGAGTCATTCCGGCGCAGGCCGGGACCCATGAACACCCGCCTTTCCGGAATTCTCTTCGCCATGTTCATGCGTTCCACCCTGCGTCGGGAAGACTCGCGGTGAGCGCAACCATCAGCATCTTGCACCCGCATGACGCGCGCGCCAGACCCTCGCCGTCATGATCCGAGTGGCCAGCTACAATATGCGCAAGGCGATCGGCACTGACCGGCGCCGCCGGCCCGAGCGGACCCTCGAAGTGCTGAGAGAGCTCGATGCCGACGTGATCGCGCTGCAGGAGGCCGATCGGCGCTTCGGCTCGCGGACCAGCGCCGTGCCGCTGCACATGATCGAGGAGCATAGCGACTACAAAGCGGTTCCGCTCGATACCCGCGCCGGGGCGATCGGCTGGCACGGCAACGCGCTGCTCGTCCGCAAGGAGGTCGACGTGCTCGAGCGGCACCTGTTCCACCTGCCCTCGCTCGAACCGCGCGGCGCCGTCCTCGCCGAGGTCAGGGTGAACGGGACTGCGCTTCGCGTCGTCGGCATGCATCTCGACCTTTCGGGCCTGTGGCGGCGGCGGCAGGCGCACGCCATTCTCGCCCACCTTGCCGAGCGCGGCGCTCCGCTGCCGACCGTGCTGATGGGCGACCTCAACGAATGGAGCACCCGCGGCGGCTGCCTTCGCGACTTCGCCGCGCACCATCTGTTCGCGCCGTGCGGGCGCAGCTTCCACGCGCGACGGCCGATCGCCCAGCTCGACCGGATCATGGTCACTCCGGACCTCGAGATCGTCGCCAGCGGCGCCCATGCCAGCGCGACCGCCCGCCGCGCTTCCGACCATCTGCCGGTCTGGGCCGAGCTCAGGCCGGCGGACGCACTTCAGCCGCTGCCGGCTTCGTTTTCAGCGACGTCGGCAGGCGCCGGCTGGACGTCGAGGCTTCGTTCCTCGATCTCCAGCCAGTCGCGGAAGGGCAGGCGGTAGACCATGTCCATCACCTCATATTCGATCGCATTGGGCCGCGACGTGGAGGTATTCCAGAGCGCGACGATGCCGGCTCGGCGAACCGGATCGAACAGGATCATCGAACGGTAGCCGCGAACCCCGCCATGGTGGCCGACGACCCGGTGGCCGGCATAATCGAGGATCCGCCACCCCAGCCCGTAGGCGGAAACCGTCGTTCGCTCGCGAAACTTGCGCCGGCGGGCGGTCTCGCGCGGCGTGTTGGCGCGCGGAGTCTGGACCGCCGCGAGCACCCTCGGCGGCAGCACCTCCGGGGCCCGGCCCATCTGGGCCAGCATCCACACCGCCAGATCCTCGATCGACCCGTTCACTCCGCCCGCGGCAGGCACCCGGTAATAGGATTCGGTGACCTCGACGGGCCGCGAATTGCGCCCGCCGACATGAGGCCGCGCCCAGCTCGGCGACTGCAGCAGCCCCGCCCGGGTCATGGTGACGCGGGTCATTCCGAGCGGCTCGAACAGCCGCTCCCGAACGGCTTCGGCATAGCTTTGCCCGGTGACCCGCTCGACGATCTCGGCGGCCGCGTCGAAGGCGACGTTCTGATAGGCATGGCAGCTGCCCGGCGGGCAGATGTTGTGGAGCGTCGCGAGCGTCCCGCGCAGGTAGCGCGGGTCCCATCCCTCCTCCAGCTTCGGATCCTGGGCGTGGGCGAACAGGCCGAGCCTGTGCGACAGCAGGTCGGAAACCGTTGCCCTGGCCTCGTTGCCGCCCGGAAGCCTCAGCGATGAGGCATGGCGGTTGACCGGCTCGTACAGCGACAGCCTGCTCTCCTCGGCAAGGAGCGCGACCATGTCGCCGGCCACGCCCTTGGAGAGCGACGCCCAGCGGAACACGGTCGAGGTCGTCACCGGATCGCCGCTGCCGGTGATCGTCTCGCCATAGCCCTTGGCGAAGCGGATCTCGCCATCCTCGACCACGGCAACGGCGAGGCCGACCATGCTAGGGTCCTCCATCAGCCGCTGGAGGCGGCCGTCGAGGCGGGCATAATCGACGACGCTCGGGCCGCCGCTGCTGGCTTCGCCGAGCGGCAGGTCGAAGCGGCGCGAAGCCTGGGCCGGGCCGTCCCCGCCGCCGGGCCGAGTCAGCTTCACCGCCGCCGCCCATAGCAGGGCGAGAGCGGCGAGACCGAGCAGAAGGAGAGTGAGTAAACGCCTCAGATACACAGGCCCGGATTTCCGCTCCCACCGGCCGAAGCGATCGTTCCGGTCCGCCGGGGAGCCTTATCGCGCGGCCTGGCCAAAAGATAGCAGCCAAAGAGGCCGATCGGCTCTCGCTCGACAGCGCTCCGGCTTCCTGCCACCCTCGGCCGCGATGCGGGAAAAGGAGCTTCGGATCGCGCTGGTCTGCTACGGCGGAATCAGCCTTGCGGTCTACATGCATGGCATAACCAAGGAAGTCGGCCGCCTTGCGGAGGCGAGCCGGGCCTTTCACTCGGGCGAGGCTCCGCAGGGCGGAAGCGGGAGCGTTTATCACGATTTGCTTGGGCGGATCGCCGGCCGCGGCGTCGAGCTGCGCGTCCTCGTCGATATCCTGGCCGGGGCGAGCGCCGGCGGAATCAACGCGATCTTCCTCGCCTACGCCATCGCCAGCGGACGACCGCTCGACCCGCTCACCGACCTGTGGCTGGAATCGGCCGACGTCGATCGCCTGATCGATCCGGAAGTCACTCGAATGTCGCGCCTCGCCAAGTCGGCGGCGGTGCCGCTCGCCTGGGCGCTCTCCACACGCTCGGGCACCGTCGACGAGACGGTCGAGCCCGCCCACCGGGCCGAGGTCCGCGCCAAGCTCGCCAATTTCATCCGCGGCAAGTGGTTCTCACCGCCCTTCGGCGGGCCCGCCCTGACCAATCTGCTGCTGGATGCGTTCCAGGCGATGGCGGAGGCGCCCGGCGGTCCCCCGCTGCTACCCGATTATCAGCCGCTCGACCTGTTCGTGACCGTGACCGACTTTCGCGGCCACCCCGAGCCGCTGCGGCTCAATTCGCCGCCGCAGGTGATCGAGCGGGAGCATCGGGTCATCCTTTCCTTTCAGGACCCGGCGGGCTCGGAGCGAAACTTCGCCGACCCGATCGAGCTTGCCTTCGCGGCTCGGGCGACGGCAAGCTTCCCCGGCGCCTTCCCGCCCTTCACCGTCGCCGAGCTCGATCGGGTGCTGGCGGGAAGAGGGCAGAAATGGCCGGGCCGCGACGCCTTCCTGTCCCGCAGCCTGGGGCGGAACGGCCAGCTGGCGCAGGCCGAGCAGGCGGTGCTGATCGACGGCTCGGTGCTCGCCAACGCGCCCTTCGGTCCCGCCATCGGCGCGCTCGAGCGCCGCCCCGCGCGGCGCGAGGTCGACCGGCGGTTCGTCTATATCGATCCCAAGCCCGGCATGAAGAGCGTTCGGCTGACCGGCGGCGCCTCGGCGGCACCCGGCTTCTTCGCCACCATCCTGGGCGCGCTCTCGGATATCCCGCGCGAGCAGCCGATCAGGGACAATCTCGAAGCGATCGAGCGGCTGTCCGGCCGCATTCGCCGGCTGCGCCGGATCGTCGAGGCCATGCAGCCCGAGGTCGAGGCGGCGATCGAGCGGGCGATCGGGTCCACGGTCTTCCTCGAGCGGCCGACGCCGAAAAGGTTCGCCGCCTGGCGGGCGCGCGCCAACGACCTCGCCGCTCGGTCAGCCGGCTATGCCTATGCCGCTTACGCCCATCTCAAGATTTCCGCCGTCGTCGAGGAAGCGGCCGACGCCATCGTCCGCCTCGCCGCCGCCGGCTCCGAACGCCGGGAAGAAGTGCGGCAGTCGGTCTGGAGGCACGTTCGCGACGCCGGGCTGGTCGATCCGGAGACGGTCACGGCCCGCGGCCTCAGGAGCGACCTCATCTTGTTCCTTCGCGACTTCGACCTCGGCTTCCGAACCCGGCGGCTGCGCTTCGTGGCTCGGCGCACCGCCGGCCTGGTGGAGGAGCGCGGACATGCCGAGGGCATCCGCGCCCTGCTCAACGACATGCTCGTCAAATATCGCGCGCGGGAGCCCGCCAGCCCCGACTCCGAGAACCGGCGTGTCTTCGCGACCGCCGAGGAGGAGCCCGCCGCGGCTCTGGCGGCGCTCGCCCGCTTGTGGGACCTGCGATCGCTCGACGAGGAGACCGACGACCGGCTTGCCGAGGCGCTGGGCGCGCTTGCCAGAGGCGACCGGCGCAAGCTGATCCTCGCTTATCTCGGCTACCCTTTCTACGACGTCGCCACCTTGCCGCTTCTGCAGGGCGAGGGCCTCGACGAATTCGATCCGATCAAGGTCGACCGAATCTCGCCGGACGACGCCGTCGCCATCCGTCCCGGCGGCACCGCGGCGACGCTCAAGGGGACCCAGTTCAACAGCTTCGGAGCCTTCTTCAGCCGCGCCTATCGCGAGAATGATTATCTCTGGGGACGGCTTCACGGCGCCGACCGGCTGATCGACATCGCCTTGTCGACGCTTCCGGAGGCGGGCGGCTTCGCCGCCGCCGAGGTGGCGGCTCTCAAACGGGAGGCCTTTCTCGCCATCCTCGCCGAGGAGAAAGGGCGGCTGACCGCCGTCCCGGCATTGTTCGAAGAGCTGGAACGCGAGATCGGTTGAAAGTCCTCCGCTTCTATCCTCGCACCCGGCCTCTCGCCCCTCTGGACCTTGCGGCTTTTTTGGGAGAGGGAGGCGTGACGCTGCGAAAGGTGACCCGATGCAGTTCCTCAAGACCCTGTTCTGGGTGATCCTCGCGGTCGTGCTGGTCCTGTTCGCCCACGCCAATTGGAACATGGTCACGATCAACCTGTGGGGCGGCCTGCAGGCGGACGTGAAGCTGCCGGCGCTGGTCATCGCGGCCTTCCTGCTCGGCTTCGTGCCGACCCTTCTCGTCTACCGGGCCCGCTTGTGGTCGCTTCGGCGGCGGATGGAGACGCAGGCGCAGGTTCACGTCGCCAATGCGCCCGGCCCGATCGTTCGCGGGCATGGCCCCGCCCAATCGGAGGCGGAACCCGAGCGGCAGGGGGCATGAAGGGCCCCGTTTTCGTCGCCCTCGACACGGTCGATCCGGAACGGGCCCGGAGCATCGCGGCGCAGGTGCGCAACCATGTCGGCGGCATCAAGCTCGGCCTCGAATATTTCTGCGCGAACGGGCCGTCAGGGGTGCTGGCGATGGCCGAGCTCGGACTGCCCATCTTCCTCGATCTCAAGCTGCACGACATTCCGAACACCGTGGCCAAGGCGGTGCAGGCGCTGCGGCCGCTGCAACCCGCCATTCTCACCGTCCACGCCGGCGGCGGCCGGGCGATGCTCGAAGATGCCAAGGCGGCCGCGCCGTCGGGCACCAAGGTGGTGGCCGTCACCGTCCTCACCAGCCTCGACGACGAGGACCTCGCCGAAACGGGCGTGCGCGGCGACAGTCACGCCCAGGTCGGCCGGCTGACCGAGCTCGCGCGCGATGCCGGGCTCGACGGCGTCGTCTGCTCGGGCCGCGAGGTGGCGGCGGCCAAACGGCTGTGGCCTGCCGGTTTCTTCGTCGTTCCCGGCGTCCGGCCCGCCGAGGCGGGGGCGGGCGACCAGAAGCGGGTGATGACCCCGCGCGACGCGCTCGACCAGGGTGCCTCGATCCTCGTCGTCGGGCGCCCGATCACCCAGGCCGCCGACCCGGACGAAGCCGCCAGGGCGATCGCGGCGACGCTGTAGACCTCTCTTGGGGACAGTCACTTTTCCGCACCAGGAATCGGCTTTCACTGCCGTGCGGAAAGTGACTGTCCCCGTTCCCGCCGCACGAGGAATTCGGCTTTCACGGCCGTGCGGAAAGTGACTGTCCCCGTTGCCGCGCCGATGGACTTCCCCTTCCCCCCGGCCTATCCGCCCCGGCGAGGAGCATGAGATGAGCTGGCTGAACCGGGTTCGCAACAGCATCCCCTTCCTGCCAAAGCGCGAGACGCCCGAGAATCTCTGGCACAAATGCCCCGAATGCGACGCGATGGTCTTCCTCAAGGAATATGAGGAAAATCTCTACGTCTGCCCTCGCTGCGAACATCACGGCCGGATCGGGCCGCGCCACCGCTTCGAGCTGCTCATGGACCCCGGCTACACCGTCCTGCCGCCGCCCCAGGTCAAGGAGGACCCGCTCAAGTTCCGCGACTCCAAGCGTTACACCGAGCGAATCCGGGCCGCCCGCCAGAAGACCGGCGAACCCGATGCACTTATCAATGCGCGCGGCACCATCGGCGGCCATCGCGCCGTTCTGGGCGTTCAGGATTTCGCGTTCATGGGCGGCTCGATGGGGATGGCGGTCGGTGCCGCGTTCGTCGCCGGAGTCCGCGCCGCGATCGCGGAGCGCTGCTCCTACATCATCGTCACCGCCGCCGGCGGCGCCCGGATGCAGGAGGGCATCCTGTCGCTGATGCAGATGCCCAAGACGACGGTGGCGATCTCGGAGCTGAGAGAGGCCGGCCTCCCCTATATCGTGCTTCTCACCGACCCGACGACGGGCGGAGTCACAGCCTCCTACGCGATGCTCGGCGATCTCCACATCGCCGAGCCGGGCGCCCTGATCGGCTTCGCTGGGCAGCGCGTGATCGAATCCACGATCCGCGAAAAGCTCCCCGAAGGGTTTCAGCGCGCGGAATATCTGCTCGAGCACGGCATGGTCGACATGGTCGTCCACCGCAAGGAATTGCGGGCCCGGCTGGCGCTGGTGCTTGACTATCTCAGCCCGCACAAGGCCGCCGCCTGACGTCGTGCCGAACCTGTTGCGACATCGGACGACGAGGCTCGGCGAGGGTGGCGAAGCGGACCTCGAAACCCGTTCGGGGTGAGGCCGGTGCCTGACCGCGCCTCGTCATCGCACCCCGCCGTCCAGCAGCAGCTCGAGCGCCTGGCGCTGCTCTCGCCCGGGCGGGACATCCTCGGTCTGGAGCGTATTTCGGCTCTGCTCGAGCGGCTCGGCCATCCCGAGCGCTCGCTGCCCCCCGTCTTCCACGTCGCCGGCACCAACGGCAAGGGATCGACCTGCGCCTTCCTTCGCGCGGCGATCGAGGCGTCGGGGCTGACCGCGCACGTCTACACCAGTCCGCATCTGGTCCGGTTCAACGAGCGCATCCGCCTGGCCGGTCGACTGATCGAGGACGAGCCGCTCGCCGCCCTGCTCGGCGAAACGCTCGCCGCCGCCGACGGGATGGAGGTCAGCTTCTTCGAGGCGACGACGGCGGCCGCCCTGCTCGCTTTCTCCCGAATCCCGGCCGATGCCTGCGTCGTCGAAGTCGGGCTCGGCGGCCGGCTCGACGCGACCAACGTCATTCCCGCCCCACTCGTCTGCGGAATCGCCCAGCTCGGGCTCGACCATCCCGCTTTCCTCGGCGACCGGATCGAGCAGATCGCCGCCGAAAAGGCGGGCATCGCCAAGGCCGGCGTCCCGCTGGTCACGCAGCGTTATCCCGATGCGGTCGCTCGGCGGGTGAGGCAGGCGGCGGCCGCGGCCGGCGCCGACTGGCTTGCGCGCGGGACCGCTTGGGACGCCGTCATCGAAGACGGGCGCCTTCGCTATCGGGACCGCGACGGCAGCCTGACGCTGCCGCTGCCCCGCCTGACTGGAGCGCACCAGGCGCTGAACGCCGCGCTCGCCGTAGCGATGCTGCGCCACCAGGATTCGATCGGAGTGCGCGAATCCGCGTTCAAGGCGGCGATGGGCTGGGCCGAATGGCCGGCGCGGCTGCAGCTTCTTTCGTCCGGGCCGCTGCGAGCGCTCCTTCCGCCGGGGGCCGAGCTCTGGCTCGACGGGGCCCACAATCCCGCCGCCGCGCGCGCCGTCGCCGATTTCTTCCGCGGCCACGTGCCGGCGGGAAAGGCGTTTCACATCATCTTCGGACTGCTCGCCAACAAGGACGCCCCGGGCGTGCTTCGGCCGTTCCGCGGCCGCGCGTTGACGCTCCATCCGGTCCCCGTGGCCGAGCATGAGCACCACGCGCCGGCCGCCCTCGCCGCCGCGGCTCGGGAGGCCGGGCTGGACTCGATCCCGGCAGCCGGGGTGGAGGACGCGCTGGGCTGGATCGCGCGCCATGCCGATCGGGCCAACCCCCCGGTCGTGCTCATCCTGGGCTCGCTCTATCTGGCCGGCGAGGTGCTCGGCAAGAACGGTCAGCCGCCAGGCTGAGCCTCGGCCCTCGCATCGCCCTCCCCTTCCTTGCCGGCGGTCCCGATCGACGCGTCGATCAGTCCGGCGCGCATCATCAGCCAGAACAGGACGATTCCGGGCAGAGCGGCGGCGGTGGTCAGCCAGTAGAAATTGATGAAGCCGACGGCTTCGACGACCGCCCCGGCGGTGGTTCCGGTGAGCAGCCGGCCGACGACGCTCGCCGCCGCTGAGATCAGGGCATATTGGGAAGCGGTGAAGCGAAGGTCGGTGAGCGCCGAGAAATAGGCGACGACGACGACTCCGCCGATGCCGCTGGCGAAATTCTCGAACGCCATGGTCGCGCCGAGCCCGATATTCGAATGGCCTGCCGCCGCGAGCAGGGCGAAGCTGGCATTGGAGACGCCCATCAGGATCAGGCTCAGCAGCACCGACCGCTTCATTCCGATCTGGGCGTAGAGGATGCCGCCGACGAAAATTCCGACGAGATAGGCCCAGAAGCCGACTCCGACATCCCAGATGGCGATCTCGTCGTTGGTGTAGCCCATGTCGTCGAGCAGCAGCCGGAGCACGAGCTGGCCGAGCGTGTCGCCGATCTTGTGGAGAAGGATGAACAGAAGGACGAGGAACGCGCCCTTGCGAAGGAAGAATTCGGCGAAGGGTCCCCAGATCGAGACGATCGCCTCGCCTATCCCCTTGCGCGCGGCAGGCTCGCGATGCCGCCGGGGCTCGCCGACGATCAGGCCGGTCAGCATCGCCGGAAGCGCGAAGAGGGCGCAGGCGAGATAGGCCATCTCCCAGCCGATGCGGGCGGCGAGAACGAGGGCCAGGGCGCCGGCCGCGACCGAGCCGATCCGCCAGCCATATTGCGACATGCCCGAGCCGACTCCGAGCTGGCGAGGCTCGAGCAGCTCGATTCGATAGGCGTCGATGACGATGTCGTAGGTGGCGCCGGCGACCCCGACCAGGATCGCGGCGATGGCGGTCTGGTAGATGTTCGCGGAAGGGTCCTGGAAGGCGAGGTTGGCGACCGCGCCGATCACCAGCAGGCCGGCGACGATGAGCCAGGAGACGCGCTGGCCGAGCCGGCCGAGAATGGGGATCCTCACGCCGTCGACGATCCATGCCCAGAGGAATTTCAGATTGTAGACGAGAAAGGCGAGGGCGAAGGTCGTGACGGTGGATTTGGTGATTCCGTCCTGGGCGAGGCGAGTCGTAAGGGTCGCGCCGATCATGGCGAAGGGAAAGCCCGAGGACACGCCGACGAAGAAGGCGGCGATCGGCGCCTTTTCGAGATAATCGCCCAGGCCGGCGGGAAGGCGTGCGCGCCAGCCTGAGGGCGCGGTGGGGCTCTGCTCGGTCATCGCGCCTTTGTAGCGGCTCGGGCCGGACCGGGAAGCCCGTTTGCGCAGGCTCCCGCGCGCTTGCGTTGCCGGGTGCAAAGTCCCACTAACGGCCCATGGACATGCCGACGCGGCAGCGGCCGACCGAGGGCCAGCTCAACCTTGCCCGGACCATCGCCGGCGGCGAGGCGACGCACGGAACGACAGTGACCACCGTGCCGGCCTCGGTCTACACCGATCCGGCGCGCTTCGCCGCCGAGCGGGCCCGGCTGTTCGACCGGATGCCTTTGGTCATCGCGCCCTCGGCGCTGCTGCCCGAGCCCAACATGGCGGTGGCTCATGACGGCTTCGGCATGCCTCTGCTGCTCACCCGGGACCGGGACGGCCGGGCCCACGTCTTCTGGAACGTCTGCCGCCACCGCGGCACCCGGCTGGTCGAGGCGGGCGGCGCTCACAAGGCCCCGCGGATCGTCTGCCCCTATCATGCCTGGACCTACAGCGCCGACGGGGCGCTGGCCGGAATGCCGAGGCCGGACAGCTTTCCCGGACTCGACCGGAGCCGCCATCATCTGCGCGCCCTGCCATCGCGCGAAGCGGGCGGCCTGATCTGGTTCGCCAAGGAGGAAAACGAGTTCGCCGATGCCGACGCGCTGGCGCCCGAATTCGATGCGTTCGGTCTCGCCGGCCATCATCTCTACCGAAGCCGGATCCACGACGTCGCATCCAACTGGAAGCTGATCATGGACGCGTTCCTGGAAAGCTACCACGTCCAGCGGCTTCACGCCTCGACCATCGCGCGTTTCTTCACCGACGGCATCACCGTCGGCGACACGATCGGAATCCACCAGCGTTCCGCCGTCGGCCGAACCGACTATCTGGCCAGCATCGACCATCAGGACTGGCCGGCGCTGAGAGCGGTCATCACCTTCGCCTACCAGCTCTTCCCGGCGACGATCATGATCATGAGCCCCGATTACGTGAACCTCATGGTGCTGATGCCGCAGGCGGTGGACCGCACCCTGGTCGAGGATTTCATGCTGATCCCCGAGGCGCCGCGAACGCCCGAGGAAATCGACCATTGGGAGCGAAGCTGGACCCTGCTCGACGAAGGCGTGTTCGCCGCCGAGGACTATCGCGCCGCCGCCCTCGGCCAGAACGGCCTGTCCTCCGGCTCGATCGACACGGTGACGCTGGGGACGCTCGAGACCGGGATCCGCAATTTCCACGATCAGGTGGAGCGGGCTCTCCTCTGAAATCCACCGTGCGAACGAACCCCGTGAAGTGGACTCAGAGCGATCCGTACAGCTCAAGCTGCGGCGGAAGCTTCTTGAGCGACTTGCCCTGCAGATGCGTTTCGAGAGCGTCGAGGGCGCCCTTGAGCACCTTTTCCGAATAGGGCTTGGCCAGGCAGCCGAGGCCGAGGCCTCGGGCTTCGTCGGTGCCATGGGCGGTGACGAACAGGACGGGGACGTTGCGTTCGCGCGCGACCCGGGCGACGCCGGTGCCGTCGCCGTCGCCGTTGAGCTTGATGTCGGTGAGGACCAGGTCGAGCGCCTCCGATTCGATGACCTCGCGGGCGGCGGCGAGGCTGTCCACCGTCGCCACCACCTCATAGCCGGCGTCGTTGAGCAGATGCTCGTTGTCGAACGCCACAAGAGGCTCGTCTTCGACGATGAGGATGCGCCGGATCATCCTTTCCCGCTTGCCGAAGAGCATGATAGTGGCCGACCTCCCTCGCATTCGATCTGATCGCGTAACGAAGGATTTGAGTGCTGGTGCCGCGGTGCGCCATCGCCCGGGCGCGAATTAGCTTCAGGCCGTCCGCGCGGCCGCAGATGGAGACCGATACTGCCCCCTCCCCGCGACCCGCAGCGCATCGCCAAGCTGCTCGCCCGCGCCGGCATCGCCTCGCGCCGCGAGGTCGAGCGGATGATCGCTGAGGGGCGGGTCGCGATCGGCGGCAAGGCCGTCGAGACGCCGGCGACTTTGCTCACCTCGCTTCACGGAGTCACCGTGGACGACAAGCCGGTCAGGCCGGCGGCGCCCGCCCGTCTGTTCCGCTACCACAAGCCGGCCGGCCTGCTGACGACCGAGCGCGACCCGAAAGGCCGGCCGACCATCTACGCCCGGCTTCCCAAGAGCCTGCCGAGGGTGATGCCGGTCGGTCGGCTCGACATGAACACCGAAGGTCTTCTGCTGCTCACCACCGACGGCGAGTTAAAGCGCGAGCTCGAGCTGCCCGCCACCGGGGTCGAGCGCAGCTACCGCGCGCGCGCCTTCGGCGACATCACCCAGGAGCGCCTGGAAACGCTCATCGAAGGAGTCGAGATCGACGGAATCCGCTACGGAGCGATCGACGCCAATCTCGAGCGGCGCACCGGCCGCAACCAGTGGATCGAGCTGCGGCTGAGAGAAGGCAAGAATCGCGAAGTGCGCCGGGTGCTCGAGCATCTCGGGCTCAAGGTGTCGCGACTGATCCGCACCGCCTACGGCCCGTTCGTGCTCGGCGACCTGCCCGCCGGCGCCGTCGAGGAAGTCCGCCAGCACGACCTCGTCGCGTTCAGGAAGGGGCTGAGGTCAAATCCTCCCCGGCACGGGGAGGGGGACCAGCCGAAGGCTGGTGGAGGGGGCCTCGGGGCCCGCGCCAAGCCCCCTGCACCACACGCCAAGGGCCCGCGGTCCCCCTCCCCGTTCCGGGGAGGATCGGAGTGAGGATCATCGCCGGCGAATGGCGCGGGCGGGCGATCGAGGCGCCGCCCGGGCAAGGCACCCGCCCGACCGGCGACCGCGTCCGCGAGGGACTCTTCTCGATGCTGGCCAGTCGGATCGGAAGCTTCGAGGGCCTGCGCGTGGCGGACCTTTTCGCGGGCACCGGCGCGCTGGGGCTGGAGGCGCTGTCGCGGGGCGCGGCCGGCTGCGTCTTCGTGGAGAGGGACCACGGAGCGCTCGCCATCCTCCGGCGCAACGTCGCGAAGCTCGGAGCAGGCGAGCGCGCCGATATCCGCGCCCAGGCGTTCGAGCGCCTGACGCCGCCGACCCGCCCTTTCGACCTCGTCTTCATGGATCCGCCCTACCGCTCCGGCCTCGCCCAGGCGGCGGTGGACCGGCTCGCGGCGCCAGGCTGGCTGGCAGCGGGGGCATGGCTCAGCGTCGAGAGTGACGGCGCGGCCCCTTCCCTGCCACCGGGCCTCGAGCCGGAAGCCGACCGCCGATTCGGCAAGGCCAGGATCACGCTTCTTCGCAAGGCGGGGTGCTAAGCCGTCGTTCAGCTGCCATAGCCCAACGAAAGCAGGAGCATAGCGGGCCACGGACCTCGCCTTCGCAATGATCGCCTCGCCACGACCGAACCAGGAGCGAGCCCGCGCCGGCCTCGCCGTGGCGGCCGTCCACTTCCTGATCGCCTTCGCCCTGCTTCGCGGCCTTGCCTACGATCCGGTGCCGGCCGCCGATGTCGAGCCGATCCTCGTCGATCTGCCGCCCGAGGTGTTCCAACCCATCCAGCCGCCACCGCCGCCTTCGGCCGGCTCGAGCGCGCCGGAGCGAGCCGCCGACCCGCGCCCCGAAGGAGCCGCTTCACCACCCAATCTCGAATCGCGAGCGACTCCGGTGGCGGCGCCGCCCCCGATCGTTCCGCTCCCCGCTCCGCCGCCGCTGCCGGTGGCGCCTGTTGCCGGTCTGGGCAGCGATCCCTCCGCCGGCGCCGCAAAGGTGGCGGGCCCGGGCACCGGCAGCGGCGGGCTCGGCGACGGCACCGGCAGCGGCGGCGACGGCGGCGGTGGCGGTGGAGGCGGAGGCTATGGCGACGGCCGCGGCCTGTCGCCGCCGCGCTGGCTGCGCGGCAGGATCAGGGATAGCGACTATCCGCCGGGGCTCGGCGAGGCCGGCATCGGCGGCACCGTTTCGGTGCGCTACACCGTCGAGACGGACGGGCGGGTCAGCGGCTGCATGGTCACCCGCTCGAGCGGCAGCGGCGCGCTCGATCGGACCACCTGCCGGGTCATCGAGGAGCGTTTCCGCTTCGATCCTTCGCGCGACGGGCGCGGCAGGCCGATCCGCTCGCAGATCGTCGAGAATCACGAATGGGTGGTCGAGGACCTGCCTGCCGAGCCCGACCGGCGCCGGGCGCGGCGGCGCTTGTGGTAGCGAGCGCCGTTGCGGCGACCGGCCTGGGGCGCCGGTCCCGCCCGTTCGACCGGCACTGGAGCGCCGGGCCGGACGGCGCTAGGCAGGCCGCCCCGGATCCTTCGTTCGAGAGCCCCCATGTCCTTCGCCGACGACACGGAATTGGTCGAACGGGACGGGGCGCTGTTCGCCGAGATATCGCCGAGATGGGACATTTGGGGCCCGAACGGCGGCTATCTCGCGGCGATCGCGCTGCGGGCGGCTGGATTGCGCGTTGAAGGAGGCCAGCGGCCCGCGGGAATATCGTGCCAGTATCTGCGCCGGGGCCGCTTCGGCGAGGCCCGGCTCGAGGTCGAGACTCTGAAGGCCGGCCGCTCGGCCTCCTGTTTCGGCGTGACCCTGGTCCAGGAAGGCGAGCGAACGCTGACGGCGCAAGTGTGGACCACCGCCGCCCCGCACCGCCCCGACCCCCAATATGTCGAGATCGAGATGCCGGCCGTGGCGCCGCCCGAGGCGCTCGCGCCGCCGCCCGAGGACCCGGGCGGCTTCGCCTTCTGGCGCAACTTCGACCTTCGAATCGCCAGCCCGGAGCGTCCCGGGCACGGCAATCCGCGCGGGGCGCGGACCGAGCGCTGGCTGCGCTTCCATGGCTATCGAACCGGCGCCGACCGCTTCCTCGCACAGGCACGCTCGTTGCTGTTGATCGACACTCTGCTGTGGCCGGCGCATTGGGCCCGCCGCGCCGAGCGGCTCGACTATGTCGGTCCGAGCCTCGATGTCGCGGTCTGGTTCCACGCGCCTTCCGGAGCCGACGAATGGTTGCTCATCGAGGCCGCCGCGCCGCTCGCCGCCGACGGCCTCGTCTACGGCGAAGGCCGGGTCTGGACGAAGGACGGCAGGCTGGTCGCGAGCGGAGGCAGCCATATGCTGGTGATGCCGGTTCGTCCCGGCTTCAGGCCTTAGCGGCCCCGGCTCGGCCAGCCGTCGGAGGCCCGCCGCCTGAGCCTGGGGAAGGCGCTTCGAGCTTGCCCCCCGCGCCGGCGTTCCCTAGCTGTTCGCTGTGACCGACGCCGGCCCTGCCCCGACGGCCGAACCGCCTTATCTGCGCGGGCTGAACCCGCCGCAGCGCGAAGCCGTGCTGACCACGGAAGGGCCGGTTCTGGTCCTGGCCGGCGCCGGAACGGGCAAGACGGCCGCGCTGACCGCCCGGCTCGCCCATCTTCTCTTCACCCGCAAGGCCTGGCCTTCGGAGATCCTCTCCGTCACCTTCACCAACAAGGCGGCGCGCGAGATGAAGGAGCGGGTCGGCAGGCTGGTCGGCGGAGCGGTGGAGGGGATGCCCTGGCTCGGCACCTTCCACGCCATCGGCGCCAAGATGCTGCGCCGCCACGCGGAGCTGGTCGGGCTGAAGAGCAATTTCACCATCCTCGACACCGACGACCAGCTGAGGCTGATGAAGCAGCTCATCGCGGCCGCGGACATCGACGAGAAACGCTGGCCGGCCCGGATGCTCGGCGGCCTGATCGACCGCTGGAAGAACAAGGGCTGGACGCCCGACCAGGTCGATTCGGGCGAGGCCGAGGCCTATGCCAATGGCAAGGGGGCGAAGCTCTATTTGCTTTACCAGGAGCGGCTGAAGCAGTTGAACGCCTGCGATTTCGGGGACCTCCTGCTGCACATGCTCGTCGTCCTTCGGACCCGCCGCGACGTGCTGGAACATTATCAGCAGCGCTTCCGCTACATTCTGGTCGATGAATATCAGGACACCAACCAGAGCCAGTATCTGTGGCTGCGGCTGCTCGCTCAGGAGCGCAAGAATCTGTGCTGCGTCGGCGACGACGACCAGTCGATCTACTCCTGGCGGGGCGCCGAGGTGACCAACATCCTGCGCTTCGAGACCGACTTTCCGGGCGCGAAGATCATCCGGCTCGAGCAGAATTACCGCTCGACTCCGCACATCCTCGGCGCGGCTTCCGGCCTGATCGCCCAGAATGCGGGCCGGCTCGGCAAGACCTTGTGGACCGAGCATGGCGAAGGCGAGAAGGTCCAGGTGATCGGAGTCTGGGACGGGCCTGAAGAGGCTCGGCGGGTCGCCGACGAGCTCGAGACCGTTCAGCGCCGCGGCGGGCGGCTCGATCAATGCGCGATCCTGGTGCGCGCCCAGTTCCAGACGCGCGAGTTCGAGGACCGGTTCATCGCCATCGGCCTGCCCTACCGGATCGTCGGCGGCTTCCGATTCTACGAGCGGGCCGAGATCAGGGACGCGCTCGCTTATCTTCGCCTGATCCATCAACCCGCCAACGATCTCGCCTTCGAGCGGATCGTCAACGTCCCCAAGCGCGGCCTCGGCGACAAGGCAGTCGCGAAGATCCACTCGCTGGCGCGCGCGCAAGCCGTGCCGCTGGCGCAGGCGGCGGCCCTGATCCTCGATTCCGACGAGCTGACGCCGCAGGCCCGCCGAGCGCTCGGCAATCTGGTCGGGGACTTCGCCCGCTGGCGGGTCAAGCTCGACGAGCTCAAGCACCCTGAGCTGGCCCGCCTCGTGCTCGACGAATCGGGCTATACCGCGATGCTCCAGGCCGACCGCTCGGCGGAGAGCGCGGGGCGGCTCGAGAACCTGGCCGAGCTCGCCCGGGCGATGGAGGATTACGAGAATCTCGGCGCCTTCCTCGAACATGTCAGCCTGGTGATGGACAATGAGGCCGCCGACGAGGCCGACAAGGTGACGATGATGACCATCCACGCCGCCAAGGGGCTGGAGTTCGACACCGTCTTCCTCGCCGGCTGGGAGGAAGGCGTCTTCCCGTCGCAGCGTTCCCTCGACGAGGGCGGCATGGCGAGCCTCGAGGAGGAGCGCCGCCTCGCTTACGTCGCGATCACAAGGGCACGCCGCAAGTGCTTCATCCTGCACGCCGCCAACCGCCGAATCTACGGCCAGTGGACGTCGAGCATCCCGTCCCGCTTCGTCGCCGAGCTGCCCGCTCCCCATCTCGACCAGGAGACGACGATGAGCGGCGGCGAGTCCTTGTGGAGGGCCAATTGGTCGGAGCGCGCCGACCCCTTCGCCGACGTCGCCCGGGGCACCGGCCGCGGCCCGGGCTGGCAGCGCGCCGCCGCCGGCGGCCTGTTCGAACGCACCCCCCCGCGAGTCATCGAGGCCCGCGCCAGCGCCGTCAGCTTCGGCAATCCGGGCCGCGGCGACATCGCGGTGGGGCAGCGAGTCTTCCACTCCAAGTTCGGTTACGGGACCGTGGCGGAAGTGGAAGGCAACAAGCTCGAGATCGACTTCGAGCATGCCGGCCGCAAGCGCGTGCTCGACAGCTTCGTGAGCATTAGCTGACTGCCGTCACGGCTTGCGGATGACGCATCGCCGGCGATCGCCTGAATTGAGCCGCTACTCGAGAACTGTGGCATACATTACCAGCGCCCTCCGGATTGCTTTGCTCGTCAGTCAAAAAGCATCGACAACGACGGTGCGGATGCTATCATGTGGCTAAGATGAGAGTCTCATGAGGATGCCTTGCAATGCCATTGCCAATCTTTATTCCTTTCGCAATCAAGGGTGCCATTGTCGCCGCCAAGTTTATTGCCTCCAAACATGCTGCCGTGACTGCAGCTAAGGCTGTGGCCGTAGGTGTCAAAACCTATGGAGCGGCCACGACCGTAACGACAATCGCCGGCGGGCTTACGATCGTCGGGGCCGGCATTTGGACAGTCGAGCGCTTCAACATGGGTAAACAAGCACTTCGCCTCTTCGATGCGGGAGACCATTTGGGCGCGGCGCGCCAGCTTACCAAGATCGCCCAGTCCTGCGTTCAGATCGGAGGCTTTGACTTCGTTGAGGACGTTCGTAGCTGGTCCGCTGCCGGAGGCTCGATATTGTCGCCGGAGTTTGGAAGGCTGATATCCGATCTGCGGCAAATCACCGAAGAAGCCTCCTTGACCAGTCGAACGCTGAGCACCTGAACCTCGCCGCCGCATTGGAAAACCTTTCAGTCCAGCTCGCCGTCCTGCTCTCACCCCCGCACCTGATCCGGGTTCCGCCTTTCGACTCGGTCGCGCCCCACTGAGGTGATGCAGGATTGTCCGGCATGACGATGGGAGCGGCGAGGGTTGAACGCACGTTCCCGCAACGAGAACGAAAAAAGAACTTTCCTACAGCCGCTCGCTTGCATCATAGACTGGTGGGTGAGCGAATCACCCGCCGATCCCTTCGCCTTCGAGCCGGTCGCTTGCGGCCGCTACCGCCACGACGGCTGGACGCCTGAGCGGCAGCGAACCTTCATCCAAATCCTCGCGCGGATCGGAGTCGTCGCCTTTGCGGCGCGGGCGGCGGGGATGAGCCGCAAGTCGGCCTATGAGCTGCTGAAGCGGGCCGGGCCAGACAGCGGCTTCGCCCGCGCCTGGCGCGAGGCGCAGGCCGCCGGCCGGAGGAACGGCTGGTTCGCCGCGATCGGACGAGCGCTCGACGGCGTCGAGCAGCCTTATTTCTACGGCGGCCTCAAGCGCGGGACTCGGCGAGTCTACGACGATCGCCTGCTCATCGCGGCCCTCCGCGCCATCGAGCGGGCTCAGCGCGGCGACCTGCCGGGGTCGGAGGGAAGGGAATGACCGCTTCGCCGCCGCGGTTCGTCGCACTTCGCAGTCGACGTAGCGGCACGTTCGTCACCTTTGCGCCGTTCGCGCCGACAACCTCGCCCGAACCGGCGCGGAAGGTTCCAGCCGGCGGGCGTCCCATTGCGAAACGGGCGAAAATCGGCGCTGGTCGGTCTTGCAGTTTTGGGCAAGGGCGGGGCGATGACGACGCCCTCGCCCCCGATCGCCGCCAGCCGAGCTTCGCGCTGGGCCTGGCACGGCGCCAGGCTGATGCTCAGCTTCTGTCTCCTCGCCCTCGCCTCGCACGTGACCGAGCCCGAAGCGGTCACCGCCTCGGCGCCGATCGCTTCCGCCGAGACCGAGCGGCCCGGCGGCCGGCGCGTCGCCCCCGCCGGGCGGCTCGCCGCCGCCCCGGCCGCGGACTCGGTCGTCCGGCGGCTGACGATCGGCCGGCAGCTGCTTCACGGCGACTATGTCTGGGACGAGGAAGGCGTGCCGCCCGGCCGGGTGCGGATCCTCGTCGACCTTTCGGCGCAGACGCTGTCGGTGTTTCGAAGCGGCCACGAGATCGGCCGCGCCGTCATCCTCTACGGGACCGACGAGAATCCGACGCCGACCGGCGCCTTCCCGATCATCGAGAAGGACGCGGACCACGTCTCCAACCGCTACGAGGCGATCATGCCCTACATGCTTCGCCTCACCAACGACGGCATCGCCATCCACGGCAGCAACGTCCGCTATGGCTGGGCGAGCCGCGGCTGCGTCGGCGTTCCCGACGAGTTCGCCGCCTTGCTCTTCGCTCAGGCGCGGCTGGGCGACGTCGTCACGATCGTCGCCGGAACCCCGACAGCCTCGCTCGCGTCCTAGAGACGTTTCGAGCTATTGAGCCGTCATGTTCCCCGGCGAAGGCCGGGGTCCAGCTGCAGCGTCGGAACTGGGCCCGGGCGGAGTTTATCCTGAGCGACGCCGCAGGCGGCGTCGAAGGGCCGGGGAGCGATTCCACCGAGTCCGAACGAGCCCTAGAACACCGCCCGAGGCGCCTCCTCTTCCATCATCTGCCGGCGGACGAGCGGGATGGGCGGGCCGCCGAAGCCCAGGAAGCGGTCGTGGAACTGCTTCCAGGCCCGCCGGCCGCCGCGGCTCGCCGTCCAGTCCTCGCGCAGGCGGCGGATCAGGAGCTTGCCCATCGTGTAGTTGAGATAGGCCGGGTCGTAGGTGCCTCGGGCGGCCTGCTGGCGGGCATTGCCTTCGTCCTGGAAGCATTGCTCGCGGAACATCCGCCGCGATTCTTCCATCGTCATCCGGCCGGTATGCATTCCGATCGCCGAGAGGAAGCGGCAGTCGCGAAGCAAGGCGTTGGAGATCTGGCCGATATGGGTTTCGAGGTCGCCTTCGCCCAGCCCGGCCTCCCACATCATCTCCTCGCTATAATGGGCCCAGCCCTCGGCGAAGGCGTAGCCGACGAACACCCGGCCGAACAGGAACGGGGATCGGTTGGCGTGGAGGAAGTTGAGGAAGTGGCCGGGCCACACCTCGTGGACCGAGGTGAAGAGAAGATCGGCCTGGCCGGGGACGAAGCCTGCCTGGACCTCGGCCGACCAGCTCGGATCGGGCGGTGCGATATAATAGACCGACGGCAGGCCGCGCTCATAGGGCCCGGGAATGCTGATATAGGCGAAATTCTGCCGGTTGTAGGGCGGCGCCTCCTCGACCTGCGCTTCCTCGGTGCCGGGGATCGAGACCAGGTCCTGCGCTTCGAGGAAGCGCCTGAGGCCGGCGAGCTGGGCGCGGGCGCCGGCGACCGGGCCGCCCTCGGCCTTGTTGGCGTTCATCCGCTCCATGCAGGCCGGGATCGTCGCCCCCGGCGCATAGCGGGCGCAGGCATCGCGAAGCGCCTCCTGGTTGCGGCGAAGATCGGCCTGGCCGACGGCCTCCAGCTCGCCGATCGGAGTGTCGACCATCTCGGTGTCGCGGAGCATCTGGGCGAAGCGGGCGGCGCCGAGCGCGAAGTCTTGGGTCGCGTTCGGCCGCTGCGCTTCGAGCCAGTCGGCAAGCGCGGCGGTCGCTCTCGCCGCCGCCTCGGAGGCGCGGTCGAGCTCGGCCTGGAGGGCGGGCTCGCGGACCGAGGCGAAGGCGGCCTTGCCGTCGCCGCGATAATATTGCGCATAGCCGCCGAAGCCGGCCTTGCCGTAGTCGATGAAGCTCAATGGCAGCGGCGTGCGCAGATTGGCTCGGATCTGCTCGGCCGCGCGGGGCACCGCCCGAAGATAGGCGATGTAGGCGCGCAGCCGCTGTTCCGGAGGCGCATAGGGACGGGTCACGTAGACCGAGGGATCGAGCGAGCCGACGTAGAAAGCGGGGTTCGAGCGCGGCGAATCGGCCACGGTCAGCCAGAACAAATTGCCGCGCATCACCGCGAGCAGATAGTCGCGCTCGAACCTCTGCTCGGCGCTGAGGGCGTCGTCGTCGAAGCCCTCCGCGGTCGCGATCGTCGAGCGCAGGAACGAGACGCTGTTGGCGAGGCCGGTGCCGCTCCAGTCGGGCAGCTGGCCGTCATATTCGTGCCGCCCCTGATTGACCGCGAATTCCGGATTGAGGCGGAAATAGCCTTCGATCGAGCGCTCCAGGAAATCCGCCCAGGCGCCTTGCGACTGTGTCGCTTCCGGAGCCTCCGGTCCGCCGGTGGAGGTGCATCCGCCGGCGAGCAGGGCCAGAGCGGAGAAGGCGGCGAGCAGCGGCTTGGCGGTCATGGCGGCATCCTTTGCGAGCGAGCCCGCGCGCCTTTGCCACGAGCCGGGCCGATATTCCAGCGCCCGCCCGGAACCGAAAATCCCCCTGGAGCCGGCACGGAAGGTTATTTCTGCCCCCTGCCCGCGCTGACCGCGCCAGATCGTTCCTTTGAGCTGGGATCGGGGGCGCCGTCGGTTGCCGGTCGGACGCCCTCTCCCTAAGTGGCGTCCCTGATGACCGGCCAATCGCCCTTCGCGATCGCGGATTTCCGCTTCTACTGGGTCGCCCGGCTCGCCTCGACCATCGCCCAGATGAGCATGGTGATCGTGATCGGGTGGCAGGTCTACGACATTGCTCGGCTGACCATGGGGGTGAAGGGGGCGGCGCTTCAGCTCGGGCTGGTCGGAGTCGTCCAGTTCGTCCCCCTGTTCGCTCTGACGCTGCTCACCGGCTGGACCGCGGACCGGCTCGACCGGCGAGTCGTGGCTCGGGCGACGATCGCGCTCGAGGTCGCGTGCGCGGCGATCCTCGGCTGGATGTCCTATGCCGGAACGGTGACGCTGCCGGCCTTGTTCGCGGTGGCGGCCCTGCTCGGCGTCGGGCGCGCCTTCGCGATGCCGGCGCTGCAGGCGCTGGCGCCCAACCTGGTCCCTCGTGAACTCCTCCCCAAGGCGATCGCGCTGAGCTCGATCGCCTGGCAATCGGGCGCGATCGCCGGCCCGGCGGTCGGCGGCTATCTCTACGCCTGGGAGCCGCACATGCCCTATGCCGTCGCCGGCGCGCTGTTCGCCCTGTCGCTCCTGTGCATGTTCATGATCGGCCCGAAGCCGCGCACGGCGATCGAAGGATCGAGGAACCCCTGGAGGCAGATGGTCGACGGGCTGCGCTACGTCCGTCGGAACCGACTGGTCCTCGGCGCCATCTCGCTGGACCTGTTCGCCGTGCTGCTCGGCGGAGCGACCGCCATGCTTCCGGTCTATGCCCGCGACATCCTCCAGACCGGCCCGGAGGGGCTCGGCCACCTGCGCGCCGCTCCGGCGGTCGGCGCGACCCTGACCGCTCTGTGGTTCTCGTTCCGGCCGCTGCGGCACAATGTCGGAGTCAAGATGCTCTACGCCGTCGCGGTGTTCGGCGCGGCCACCGCCGTCTTCGGCCTGTCCCGGTGGATGGCGCTGTCGCTTGTCTGCCTGGCGCTGCTCGGCGCCGCCGACATGTTCTCGGTCTACGTCCGCCAGTCGCTGATCCAGCTCTACACGCCCGACGCGATGCGGGGCCGGGTCGGCTCGGTCTCGACCCTGTTCATCTCGGCCTCGAACGAGCTCGGCGAGGCCGAGAGCGGCTTCCTCGCCGCCGTCATCGGACCGGTCGCGGCGGTCGTCGCGGGCGGCATCGGAGCGATCGGGGTCACCCTGCTCTGGGCGAAATGGTTCCCCGAGCTGAGACGGGCGCGAAGCTTCGACACACCCTTGTCCGAATCCCAGCCAAAGGAGGCCCAGACATGAAAGCCGCGAACATCCTGGAGACGATCGGCAATACGCCGCACGTGCGCGTGACCCGCTTGTTCGGCGAGGCGGAGGTCTGGATCAAGCAGGAGCGCGCCAATCCGGGCGCCTCGATCAAGGACCGAATCGCGCTGGCCATGGTCGAGGATGCGGAAGCGTCCGGAAAGCTCAAGCCCGGCGGAGTGATCGTCGAGCCGACCTCGGGCAATACCGGCATCGGCCTTGCAATGGTCGCCGCGGTCAAGGGCTACAAGCTGGTCCTGGTGATGCCCGAGAGCATGAGCCTCGAGCGGCGGCGGCTGATGCTCGCCTTCGGCGCGACCTTCGACCTCACCCCGCGCGAGAAAGGGATGAAGGGCGCGATCGAGCGCGCCGGCCAGATCCTCGAGGAGACGCCCGACAGCTGGATGCCGCAGCAGTTCGAGAACCGCGCCAACCTCGAGGTCCACCGCCGGACGACCGCGCGCGAGATACTCGACGACTTCCGCGATTCGCCGATCGACGTCCTGGTCACCGGAGTCGGTACCGGCGGCCACATCACCGCCTGCGCCGAGGTGCTGAAAGCCGAGTGGCCGGCGCTTCAGGTGTTCGCTGTCGAGCCGACCCTGTCGCCGGTCCTCTCGGGCGGCCAGCCCGGCCCGCACCCGATCCAGGGCATCGGCGCCGGCTTCGTCCCCGGCATCATGGACACCGGCCGGCTCGACGGAATCATCCAGGTCGACCCCGCCGACGCCAAGGAGATGGCCCGCCGAGCCGCGCGCGAGGAGGGGATGCTGGTCGGCATCAGCTCGGGCGCAACGCTCGCCGCGATCCGCCAGAAGCTCGAGGAGATCGGCCCCGGCAAGCGAATCCTCGGCTTCAACTACGACACCGGCGAGCGCTACCTGTCCGTGCCGGACTTCCTGCCCGAGGAGTGACCCCCCAGGTCAGGTGCGGCAAGGGGACACGTACTTTCTCGCGGTGCGGCAAGGGGACACGTACTTTTCGCGAAAAAGTACGTGTCCCCATCGGTCCGCGTCAGATCGTCGCCATCTCGTAGAGGAAGTCGACATAGCCCATCGTCGCCTGGTCGAGGCCGGCGACGCGCGGGTCGTTGCTCTCGATCAGGAGGAATTCGTCGGGGGCATGGGCGCCGCCGCCATGGCCGAGCCCGAACTGCCCGGCCGGCTTGCGCAGCGGATCGCCGGTGAAGACGAAGCCCGGCCATGAGCCGGCGCTGCGCGGGAACAGGCTGTAGGGGACCCCGGCGCGGGTGAAGACCGCCTGCTGGGCGCGGATGACTCCGCTGTCCTCGGCGGTCTCGTTGGGATCGTAGCCGCCGGTCATGTTGACCTCGACGTCGCCGAAGCCGCGCTCGGCGAGATGGGCGCGAAGCTTGGGCAGGCAATCGGCGACGGTCATGTTCGGAACGAGGCGAAGGTCGAGCTTGGCGACTCCGCGGGCCGGAAGGATGGTCTTGCCGCCGGGCCCCGTATAGCCCGCGACCAGGCCTTCGATGTTCACGGTCGGCTGCGAGACGAGGCGCTCCAGCGACTCGCGCCACGGCAGGTCGCCGATCCAGCGGCGGACTCCGAGCAGCCGCTTCACCTCCTCCTCGTTGCGGGTGCGCGCGCTCTCGGCGACCAGCGCCCGCTCGCGCTCGGTGAGCGGCCGGACATGCTCGAACCAGCCTTCGATGGCGGGCCGGTTGCCCTCCTCGGCGACGAGGCTGGTGAGGGCATGGACGAGGTGCCAGACCGGGCTGTCCACCTGGGCCTTGAGGCTCGAGTGGACGTCGCGGGCCGGGCCCCTGCCCCACCGCTCGCCGCTCGCCACCAGCTCGCATTCGATGATGCCCTTGGCGCCGAGCGTCACGGTGACGGTCCCGTTGGCGCTCTGCGAGGCCGACGGGATGATCACTCCGTCGACCCGGCGCATCGCGGCCAGCACCTCGGCGTCGCGAAGCGAGTTGATGAAGTTGGGCGAGCCGATCTCTTCCTCGCCTTCGGCGAGCAGGACGAGGTTGACGGGGAGGCGCCGGCCGGCGGCCCGGAAGGCATGGAGCGCGGCCAGGAAGGCCGCCTGCGGGCCCTTCTGGTTGACGGCGCCACGGCCGCGGATCGCCCGGCCGAGCGGAACGTCGACGATCCGCGCCTCGAGCGGCGGCGACGACCATTCGGCCGGATCGAACTGCTTGACGTCGTACATGAAATAGATGCCGACCGTACGCCGGGCGCCCGCGTCGAGGGTTCCGAACACGGCCGGGACTCCGCCCGTCGGGACCTTGCGGACGCCGGTGAAGCCAGCCTCGGTGGCGAGCCGCGCCATATAGTCGGCGCCCTGCTCGACGTTGAGGCCCTCGGCCGCGATCGTCGGCAGGGCGATCCATTGCTGGATCCGGCGCACCGATTCCGCATGGCCCGCTTCCACGGCGCGGCGGATGGCGTCGCGATCGCCGTCGCGGCGGGTCTGCGCCAGCGCGGCGCCGGGGGCGAGCAGCGCGGCGGAGGCCGCTGCGGTCTTGAGAATCGTTCGGCGGTCGGTGGCGAAGCGGTCGGTCATCTTCATCCCCTTCGGTTCGGAGCCCTATAAACAGCCGCTCGCCGTTCGCGTCCAGAGGAACCGCCCGCTTCGCCGCCCGTTCGGAAGCGAAACAATCAGGAGCGCGTGCCATGACCGACCCCGACCGAGAGAGAATAGTCGTCGAGGAAACGCCGCCTCGGGTCGAGCGCGAGACCACCGTCATCTCGACCGGCGAGCGCGGGAGCGGCGGCACCGTCGCCGCGGTCCTGGTGCTGCTCGTGCTGGCCGTCCTCGCCTTCCTCTATTTCGGCGGCTATCTCGGCCAGGCGGCGGACGAGACCAACATCAACGTCAACGTCGACGCCCCCGAAGTCGACCTGCCCGACGTCGACATCCCGGCCCCGAGCCAGCCGGCCAACAGCTCCTAGCTGCGCGGCGCCTGGCGCCGGTAGCTGAGCGCCTCGGCGACGTGGATCCGGCCGACGTCCTCGCTCCCCGCGAGGTCGGCGATGGTTCGCGCCACCCGCATCACCCGATGGTAGCCGCGCGCCGACAGCCGCATCGCCTCGGCCGCCTGGGCGAGCAGCCGGCGGCCGGGCTCGTCGGGAGTCGCGACCTGCTCGAGCATATCGCCGTTCACTTCCGCATTTGTCCTCAATCCTCGACCTTCGTAGCGGCGGGTCTGGACGGCGCGAGCGGCGGCCACCCTTTGCGCCGGTTCGGCCGAGCTCTCGGCCGGCGGCGGCAGGACGAGGTCGGCGGCCGCCACCGCCTGAACGTCGACATGGATGTCGATCCGGTCGAGCAGCGGCCCCGAGACCTTGGCCTGATAGTCGGCGGCGCAGCGCGGCGCGCGCGAGCAGGCGAGCGCCGGGTCGCCGAGATGGCCGCAGCGGCATAATCGCGTTGCCTTCTCAGCATCATTTCCGAAAGGGACGTGGAGGAGCCGGATTTCTACGTCGTCGCGGCCGACGATGATGCGGTCGGTGATCGCTTCGACGATCTGCCGCTTGTCCTCATGCGGCAGATCGTCCCAACGGGCTGAGAGATCACGAGCTTCTTCAACTGCTTCAGCCTGTGAAGCAGAGCCGATGCGAAGGACGTCGAGACGTGCCTGGAGGCGCGGAAGCTCGTCCTCGAGCTGATTGCGGCGTTCTGAGAGCGGCTTGTGGCGGCGGCCGAAATCCTCTTTGGAAAGACTATCGGCGAGATAGAGCTGGTAGAGGCGCTCGTCTTCGGTTTCGAGCTTACGAAGCTCGGTCTGGGTCGCGACAACGAGCCGCTCGCACTCCGTCATTTCCCCGTCCGCCGCGCGGCGGTGCGCGTCGAGTTCCGTGGGCGAGAGAAGGAAGTGCCGGAGCTGGTCCCGGTACACTGCCTCGAGGTCGTTGAGCGGTATCTTATTCCGGCATTTGGTGCAGATGTATTTGGGCGAGTTGCTCCAGACGTACATCTTGGCGCCGCAGTGGCAGTACGCAAAGCCGGCGAAAAGGTAGACGGGGCGTCGCGTGGCCGGGCGCCGGCGCTCGGTGTTTCCATCGAGAACCGCGTTGCAGCGGTCCCAGAGAGCCTCGGCGACGATCGGTTCGACTGTCGTATAGACCCAGTCGCTTTCGGGCTTTAGGGCCCAGCTTTTGGTGCGATCGTCGGTGCGGGTGTAGTTCGAGCGCCGGAGGCCCTTAGCGGTTGGATCGCGCAGGAGCCTCGCGATGGTGGTATCGGAAAAAGGCGAGCCATTGCGAGTGCGATGCCCGCGGTCGTTCAGGATGCGCGCGACCGTTTTCATCCGGCGATGCTCATCAAAGAGCTCGTAGATGAGCGCGCGAACGGGCGCCTCGTCCGGATCAGGCTCAAGCTTCTTGTCGCGCCACCGGTAGCCGAAGGGCGCGGCTCCGCCGATGGGTTTCCCGAGCTTGGCCCGGATAGGCACCGACGCCTGCACTCGCTCAGCGATCTCTTCCCGCTCCCACTGCGCCATAGCGGCGATCATCGTGAAGAAGAGGCGCCCGGCCGGCGAGCTCGTGTCGATCGCCTCCTGGAGTGATACGAGGTCCGCGCCGCAGGCGCGGAAGGTCTCGGCAAATTCGAGGAGCTCCTTGGTGTTGCGGGCAAGTCGTGCGAGCTTTGAAAAGACGAGACCGGTGATCGTGCCCGAGCGGATGTCGGCAAGCATCCGCTGCGCCTCCGCATGCCCCATAACCGACTTCCCGCTTACGGCCTCGAGGCGATACACCGCCGCTACATGCCAACCCTTCGCTTCGGCGTACGCGCGAGCGCGCTTCTCGTGGTGCTCGGGGCTCTCGCCCCTAACCTGATCCTCAGTCGAAACCCGGATCCAGATGCCTACTGATTTTGGGGCGTCACCGCCGTCTTGCGACGACATAGCAGTCTCCGCTTGAGAAGCATCACTGATATCACTTTTATCGGTCGTCCGTCAATGGTATGTGGCTCCCGATGGCCAAGGAATTGAAGCCGATTCGGTTTATCTTCTCCTCTTCGCCTGCCCTGCTCCGGCGGGTGGATGAATGGAGGCGTATGCAGCCGGACTTACCGTCGCGGGCTGAGGCCGTGCGAAGGCTACTCGAATGTGCCCTCAACGGCTGACTTTGGCCGAAAGCCGCCTAACCGCTTTCGGCAGCTTTCGACCCACGACCGACAATGTCCGTGGGAAAAAGGGAGCGGCCCCAGCTGGCTCCGGGATAATAACCATTGGACGGCGGTGGCCTTAGCGCTTCCGGTCAGTCGGTTCGTCGCCATGAACCTTTCTCGTTCTGGCTGTTCTTGTCGCCATGGCTCCCTGTTTCCAGGCTACCGCCATAGTTCTTCGAATCGGCACTGCTCACGGCGGAGAGTTCGCTTTGCTGAGGATCTCCCCATGGCGCACATCGAGCCCCTCTGCTAGGAATCCACGGCCCCAGGAGCGGGCCAATAGGCGACGTCCATCCTTGATTGCGGCGTCGAGCGACGCGGCGCATGGCATCAGTCCATTCGCGGCGCAGATGCTGCTTTCTTGCGGATAGGCGGACCGCGTATCAGGCACGCGCGGGACTGATTCCAAGGATCCGTCGGATGGGAGCGGATTTTCTTGAGTTCACCCCTTGTTCCACCCGGGTCCGTTCCTATTTCCCTGGATAACGACCGGCTAAGGATCGGGGTGGACCATGACAGCGAATGCGCATCGGGCGCTATACAGCGCCAGCGGCGACGATAACTTCCTCGCCAACCTCACGGTGGATGACGACGACGAAAGCCTGCTTCGAGACGCCCGCGACCTCATCCGCGAAACACTGAAGAACGGCTTTCGCAACTGGTCGGATTTCATCGAGCGGCGCATCCTCTTCGAGAACGTTGCCATTGCGTCGGTCGACCGCTTTCTGCGGCCCAAGTTTAAGATGCAGGGTAGCTGGTCCTATTTCACCCTCAACCGCACGACAGTTGACCCGCCTCAGGAAATCGACCTCGATGACGGGATGTTCCTTCCCGTCTCCTTCCTCGGCAACCAGGGCCGGGTTAGCCCTGCGATCGTCAGCGACGGCTATTTCGCGGCGGTGGAGAAGATGCTCGCCCCACTCTGCGATGAGCATGGCTGGGAACTGAATCCGACGCCGCTCAAATCATCGTGCGTCCGGGTCAGGATCAAACCCGGCGCCCATATCGACATCGCGCTCTACGCCATCCCTGACGAGGAGTTCGAGGAGCTCCTAGAAAAGGCTGCGGCCCGTGCGATCGCGAGCTTCGGCGCCAGCCGCGATGAGCATGCGATGTTCGCCGACCAGGTCTATCGCCAGCTGCCGAGCGACCAGATCATGTTGGCCCACCGCGAGGAAGGGTGGAAGCCGTCCGATCCACGCAAGCTTGAAGACTGGTTCAATGAGGCAGTTCACGAGCATGGTTATCAGCTGCGCCGGGTGTGCCGCTATCTGAAGGGGTGGCGAGACAATCGCTGGGACGCCTGTCGGCTGAGCTCGATCGCGCTGATGGCCTGCGCGGTTCAGGCCTATGACGAGGCGATTGCCGCTCCGCCGGAGAGCCGGGACGATCTGGCACTGCAGATGGTCGCCGAGGCGCTGCCGGCCTTGCTCTCGGCCCGGATCGTTAACCCGGTCGTCGCCGGTCAGTATCTCGACGAGGGCTGGGAGCCCGATCTGCGGAACGAGTTCGTGTCTGCCGCGCGCGGGCTCGCCGACGCGCTGCGCGCGGTCGTCAACGCGACCTCGAACGACGATGCGATCGACGACCTGAGCGAGGCGTTAGGCCCCTATATCCCCGACGATGCGAACCTCATCGCGATCGAGGCGATCGGCGCACCCGCGATCCTGACATCTGGCATGCTCGGCGACGGCGGTCCGGCGCCGGAGGACAGGGCGCCGGTTAAGATCGGTGGCGACGATCGCTATGGCTGAGGCTTCGCCGCCCGGCTCCGGCCGGGCGGCCGCGCTTCTCCGGCTCGAGCGCTGGCTTGAAGCCAATCACCGCGCTGTACGCCACAATGGCAAAGTCCCGGACGATTTCACCGACGCCTGGCGCTTTTCGCTCTCGGCCGGGGGCGAACGTTTCGACCTGCTTTTTTTGATCGATGGCGAGTTTCCGCGCAGCAAGCCCGACATCGCCTTTGTCTCGGCGCGGCCCTTTCCAAGCTATCCCCATGTCGAAGCGGATGGGAGGATTTGCGTCCTCAACGCCATTGATGAGATCGATCCTGACGACCCGGTCGGCGTCGCCCGCCATCTGATCCAAGGCGCTCGCAATATCCTCGAGGTGGGCCTCAGCGGCAGGAACAACGAGGATTTTCGCCGCGAATTCCTCTCCTATTGGAACCCGGCGGCGACGGGTCCATCGTTGCTCTCGATTCTCGATCCCTCCGAGCCGAGCCGCGAAATCTTCGCCTGGCGAAAGGGCGAGCTACGCGCGCTTGCCGAGAGTGAAGCGGCTCTTCGGACCTGGCCGGTCCGTTTTCTCGGGTCGGAGAAGGGGCGGGGCGGCAGGGTGGAGCGTGCATTGCTGCTCTGGTTGCCCGAGCCCTTGCTCCCGAGCGATTATCCCGAAAGCCCAGCGGCCCTTCGGGCGCTGGCGGAATCGGTCGGCATGGCGGCGACGTTCGACCGGATCGCCGGCGCCGGCAACGCCGAAATGCTTGTCGTTATCGGCGCCGATTCCGAAAACGGGCCATGCCTCGCCGGTGCGGTCGTGACGCGAAGCGGCCGCAACAATGCGATCATTCCCGGCTTTCGCAAGGGCAGAGCACCGCCCAATCTGGCGCGGGGCCAGGCGCTGCACGGTCGGCTGGTGCGTTCGGCTGTCACCCGCGCCGACGTGTGGTGGATCCATGGCCGCGATTCCAATCCGGACCTTGGCGACCTGCTTATGAAAAAGGTGGCGATCATCGGCTGCGGTTCCTTGGGATCGCCGATCGCGCGACTGCTCGCCCAGGCGGGAGTAGGCGCGCTCGCGCTGATCGACCCGGAAAAGCTCGAATGGGCCAATGTCGGGCGGCATGCGCTGGGCGCCGAGTCGGTCGGCCACAACAAAGCCAGCGAGCTCGCGAAGCGCCTGAGCCGGGACTTTCCACACGGGCGCTTCACCGACCATGCCGTCCGCTGGCAGGAGGCGATCGAGGAAATCGCGCAGTGCGATCTCGCAATCTGCGCGATCGGCAGTTGGGCGCAGGAGAGCGCATTGTCCGAGTGGCAGGTCGACGCCCTGCGCCCGCCAGTTCTTTACGGTTGGACGGAGCCGCATGCTGTGGCCGGCCATGGAGTCGTACTGGCCGCGGGGGCTGGGTGCCTGCGCTGCGCTATGAGCCGATTTGGCGAAGCGAACGGGCGTGTGGTCGACTGGCCGGGTCCCACCCTCCAGCGGGTGCCGGCCTGCGGCGCTCATTTCCAGCCTTATGGCGCGCCGGCAATCGCCGCCATTGCAGCGATGATTGCAGAGCTCGCGATCGACCAACTGGCCTATCGAGCCATGACCGGCGCGCATCGAATTCTGGCCGGTCGCGCCAGCACCGTGATCGCCGATGGCGGTCAATGGAGCCCGGCCTGGCTCGAACGGATCGGGGCGCCGCGCGCCGGCGGCCAGATCGAAGAGTTCCAGTGGCTGCCCGACCCGGCGTGCCCCGCCTGCGGCGGCAACGGGATTGCATGAAATACGCGATCGGCTCCTCGGGCGAGGTCGTGAGCTTGAGCGACCAGGTCGTTGCCCACCTTCTGCAGCATCGCCAGACGCGCTTCTGGCATCGCGAAGCGGGTGGGCTGCTATTCGCGCGGATCAGCAACAAAAGAATCGACATCGAGGCGATCACCGGGCCGCGGCCGACCGATCGCCGGACGCCTCTCTCGTATTCGCCCGACCGGGTCGAGGAGCAGGCGGAGATCAATGTCTACCACAGGCTGGGGCTCCATTATGTCGGCGACTGGCACTCGCATTTCGAAAATGTGCCGACCCCCTCGCCACGCGACAACAAGACTATGGCTAGTCGGGTGCATAAGTCCCAGCACCAGCTGGGTGGCATCTTGTTTGGCATCATCGGTCGGGCGCCCTTGCCGGAGGGGCTCACCCTCGTCGTGCATGACGGGAAGCGCTGCCTTCCGCTCGACAGGATCGCGTGATCCGAGCGGATGGCGCTAACGGAGTTCGCGCCACGATGCGGCGCGAGCGGACTGGCCACTATTCATCTTATAGACGCTTTCCGCTCTGACTCCTCCTGCAACAAGAGACGTAGCCTCTTGTGCACGACGGAAGCTGACCTGAGCGGCCGAGAACGGCGCGAAGCGGTCGCTCACCGAGATAATTGTGAAGCCTAGTCTAAGGAGTGGCTTCCTGTCGAGACCATCGCCTTGCAAGACCGTAAGTTTCTTGCAGATTGGGCAGGATGCAAGAACCGCCTGTCCCGTGAGCAGGCTACTCGGCAGCATTTGGATAAGGTGGGCATGATCGACCCAGCTGAAGAGATTTTGTTGGACGTTCCCGAGGAGCGATCCGAACTGCCGTCGGTAAGTCCATTGGAGCAGGATTCGGCATCGTCGCGCGCCCTTGCGTTCGCCCCCTCCTGCGCGCAATTGCGTGCAATGACGCCGGCCTCGCCCCTAGAGCTAATCGAGCAGTTGGGGAGCCTCCTCGAGGAAGTCGACGCGCGTGCCGGATCGGATTTTTCCGGGATCGGACTGATCGTTACGGCGTCTCCCGGATCCCTTCCAGTCATCGCCTTGCGCCCGACTTGCAAGATGATCGACGATGAAGCAACGGCGACGGCATTGGCGCGGATCTCGCGCTCTTCCCATGAGCATCATGACGGCTTTCATCTCCTGAGGCCCGACCTCAAGATCGAGAAAATCGCTCAATATTTCTCGCCGCCCATCGTGCCTCTGGCGCGTATCGATCGGGGGAAGCGCTTCGGGGGACGCTATCTCGCCGCCTTGTTCGGCTCGATGCTCCCCGGCGTGCTCGCTACCGGCATCTGCAGTCGCGACTTCGGCGTGGCGGTATTTGAAGGCGGAGAAGAGAAGATCTATCGAGCGGCGCGCGAATCGTCCCCCGGAGCAGAGAAGGCCACCCAATGATCTTCGCCATGAACCGAAGTCTGGTTCTGAGCACGCTCGTGCTGGCAGTCGTTGTGATTTGCGTTGGGCTTCTTGGGTCCGGTTACGCGACAACTCCCCGGGATCTCCTCGAATGGTCGTCCAAAATTGCAATGTTCATCAGCGGTGCCATTATTCTGCTGAGCATCAGACCGGTCCTTCGGGGGCTGCACTTAGTGACCTTCGCTCGCCATTGGTGGTTTCCATGGCTCGACGGGGAATGGAGGGCGGAAATACGGTCCAACTGGCCAAAGGTCGAGCGCATGTACAAGGCCGCCAAGCGCGAAGATCCCAAATTCGATGCACTCGCCGCACCGCTGACGAAAGCCGACGAACTGGTTACGATGGCCTCTGTCACCATTGAATCTAGCTTGTTCGACATTTCGATCGAAATCACTCCGGACGGAACGAACAAGGTCAGTCGCACGCGCTTTGTGCGTGCGCGCTGGGCCAAGCCAGATAGACCAGAACTCAGCTATGTATATGAGCAATTGGACAACGCCGCTCTCGCACCGACAGACACGAGACAGCACCATGGAGCCGGCGTTGTTGAATTCATCGAAAAGACTGGTGAACTCTCCGGACATTACTGGACCAATCGGAAGGCGGAAGCTGCATTGAACACTGCCGGCACCATCGTGATGCGCCGAATTTAGTGGACTTGTTGAGGTGGCTCTTTGACAGATCGCGAATCTAGTCCGGCTCGAGGGAGAGACCAGCGATTAATCACTTTCGGCATAGTCTGACGGGCCGGCAGAATGACGTAGGATGGCGCAAAGCGACCTTGCTCACTCGTCGGCGCTGTCCTTGTCCCGCCGGCGCGCCGCGCGCCAGCAGTCCAAGAAATCTTGGATCATGACGGCGCCGACGACCAGAAAGGCGACTTCGACGAAGGGGTCGCCATTTCCGGGGAGCGGCAGCGGCTGGCCGGGGAATGCGGCCCGCCACAGTAGGCAGAACAGGCCGCAATTGAGCGCGAAACGAATCAGGATAGACATGATCACCTCCATCAACGTGGAGGCGTTTGCCGGATCGTCTGCCGACCGGCATTTGAGGGAAGCCGCAACCGGTATTGCGGATTCACGCAACCCTGTCGCCGGCGCAACCGGCGCTAGCGCTGTCGGGCGGCGAACACGAACCGGTCGTGTGGATGAAAGCGCTTGTGGCATTCGGCTATGAAGGCCCGGAGCCGCGGCCCGTCGAAGTCCCGGTCCAGCTCAAAGATGGCGGGGACGCCCTCGCGATCGGGCAAGGGCGCCATGGCGATATAAAGCCAGTCGCCTTCAGGCTGATCAAGCAACTGCAGGCGCAGGCCGGGACCGGCCGCGGCCGGGCAAAGCCGGTATCCCCATTCGCGCGCACGGGAATAGATGGCGTGCAAGCAAGGGCATTCGTCGAACCCGAGATCGGCGACGCTGACCATTTCTAGCTCGATCGCGGCCGGACATTTCCCGAGATCCTCTCTGGCCATCAACTCGGCTGCACATTCACCCGTATGACAGCCTCGTGCATCGAGTGCGGAGAGCCAGTCGGGCGAACCGCCGGCTGTCTCAAGGACTGGATGTCGAAAGGAAATGCTCGTTCTGTTGTATCTGCTCACAAGGCCCCCGGCAGATCGTAATTATGGCTCTGCGATGGTTCTCAGGAAATAATTATTCCCGTCTGCGCAGGTAGACGACGTGTGTTTCGCGCTCGTAGCTTTGGCCGTGCATCTCGTTGACGCTGGTTTTGGAAATCTGCTTGACGCCTTCGAAGAGCTCAAACTGCCCAATTACTTCCTCAGGATCGTAGAGCCGTGATAATATCTGGTTGCCCGGATCCAGAATGATCTGACCCAGGCCATCCTGATAGGAAGTCGGAAATTGAGCATAATAGCCATCGCGCCGCCCCGCGAAGCTGACCATCAGCAAGCCGCCTGGCGCTAATGTGCGCGCTGCATGACGGGTGTATGCGGCAAGATCCTGCCGATCGATCTGATGCTTGAAGCAGAAGGCGTCGATGCCGAGTGTGCAAGACCTGTCGGGAATGGGCCAGGGCTGACGGACGTCATGGCAGACGCCGATGACCGGAAGGCCCACCGCTTGCGCGTTGCGGTTCAGATTCGCGATCGAGGGCGCGACGAAATCCATCGCCGTCACCTGGTAGCCGAGCGAGGCGAGATAGATGGAATTGCGCCCACTGCCGCAGCCAATGTCGATCGCATTGCCGACGTCGATGCCGTGCGCGCGCGCGAATTCGAGGAATATGACGACGGACCCCGAGGGGCCCTCGCGCACCGATGAGGGAATGCCGCCACGCTCATATTCGGTGCGCCACACAACCGCATTGCTCGTCTCCGGCGCGGAGGTCATGTCTTTCGTGGGATCAGGTTTCATCGTCAATTCGCTTGATGAGGTTAAGTGAAAGGGCAGCTTCGCTGGGGCAGTCTTCCCGGGTCGCTTCCGCGATCCGCCTGGCTTCTCTGCCAAGCGCCGCCTCCCGCACCATCGCGGGCGATGCATGGTCGAGGAGCGTCAGCAGGCGCTTGGCAGCGAACAATTGCTGGTTTGGATCAGGCGCCAGCAGACCCGAGAAATAGCGCAGCGCGGTGCGCCGGATCTCGGTCGGGCGCGGACGGATCCCGTCCTTCTCCAGCCAGTTGTCGCCATAATGACAGGTGTCGAACGCGAGTATCGCCGCCTGAAATTCGGGCTTGTTCATCTCGTCGAAGAGATTCGCCCAAGCGCTTTCCGGAGCGCCATTCCGCAGCGCTAGACCGATCAGATACATACGCTTGTCGTGGACATCGGGCGAGCGCTTGAGGGCGTGGAGCGTGTCCCGTTCGGCGCCCACCTTACTATAACGCGCATTCACATGATGGGCATGCTGGCGCATGATCCGCTCGAGAAAGGTGAAGCCTTTTCCCGCGTCGACTACATCGTCGACCAGTTGCTGCACGGCATCGCTGAGGTCGCCGCCGCCAGGGAAATCCGCATCCGTGAGATTCAGAAACGCGGCGACATAATAATTGGCCGGGAAGCGCAGATGGGCCGCGATATTTGCGGGGGTGAAGATGAGGTTTCCGTCCGATGTCTCGTTAAGATTTTTGTCACTTTGCATTGCCGCCACGATGCCCGAGATGACCGTATCCAGTGTGTTCAGGTGCTTGCTCTGGAGCCTTTCGATGCTAATCGTCGGGTCGACGGCCTGCTCGGCCTGCGCGAGCTCCTTCACCAGCCGCACCAGATAGGGCGTGAGGTTTTCGGAAGCCGCTCCGAACCGGCCGAGCACCTTTAGCCGCGCCAGGCTTTCGAGCCGATGCTGCCATTTCTGAAGGTTGTGGAGCGCGTGCAGGTAGTTGAGCTCATCGGCCGATTCGCCGAGATGCTGGATGATCAGATCGGCATATTCGATCGTGAAGGGCTCTTGGCCGCTCAGCCACTTGCTGAGCCGGGGCGCATCCACGCCGATCGCGTGGGCAAGCTGGCCCTGGCTGACGCCATGCTTCCTGATCAGGAAACGGAGTCGATGCCCGATCGGTTCGAAGCCATCGTCCATGATCACCTCTAACCGCCGATTTCAGATCAAATAAACACGGGCCGCGCCATCTTCAGTTGTGAATTCTAGCAACTGCAAGGCCTCGTCACCATCTGTAGATTGACCCCTTCTGGGAACGAGCACCGATGCCTTCAGGTCAATATCGCACACAAATGACGATCTGGGGCAGGTCGCCGGGCGATGCCGAGGTGGCCCGCGAGTTCGTCGATGGCGGCAACGGCACCCTGCCGTTCAGCGAAAACCTGTTTCCGCTTGTTCGCCATCCGCTGGTGCGCGAAGCAGGTTCCGAGGCCGGCAAGTGGCTGCTGGCGCAGCGTTGCTATGCCTACCTAGACTGGACGTTCGCGCTCGAGACCGACGTCGTGCTTCCGGTTGCCGGGAGGCTCGCTGACGACATTTACGACCTCGCTGCTGGTCCGGCGCTTTCTGAGGATGCGTTCAAGATCATCCTAGATGAAGGATTCCATTCCATAGAGGCGATGCACGCAAAGCTTGCGGTCGCTGCGGCGACCGGCATTGCGCCGCTTGCCGGGTTCATTCAGCCCTCCTTTCTCGCCCGCCTCCGGGCGTCGGAAGACGCCACTGATCGCGAGCAGAGGCTGATGGCCCGTTTCGTCTTCGCCCTGGTCAGCGAGACCCTGATAACCGGCTTCCTCACGGATCTTCCGGAGGACCACACAGTCCTTCCCGTCGTTCGCGCCACGGTCAGGCGCCACGCCATTGACGAGGCGAGCCATCATCGGGTGTTCGCAAAAGTGATGGCGATCGCCTGGGACCGCTGGAGCCTTCGGCAGCGCGATCTTTATGCACCCTGGTTCGCTGAATTCCTCGACGCGTTCCTGGCGCCAGATCGCCGGGCCTCGGCATTCTGGCTCCATCGTCTGGGCCTCGCGGAGGCTGCGATCCATGGACTGCTAGAGGATGTCTTCGCACCTTCGGTGCAAGCGCCCCTAATCCGCCGGGGCGCCGAGCCAAGCCTGAGGGCGATGCGCCGAGCTGGCCTGTTCGATCATCCGGCCTTCGTGGATGCGCTTGGGGCTAAAGGCTTGGCCTAGAGGGTTCTACCGGCCAAACCGCGATCATGCTCCAGACGTTCCCCTAGCTTGACGACGTCGAGGCCCTGAATCGCGTCACTCACTTGGGGACCACAATGAGAGTGCCGGATGATGCTGCCGACGAACTAGCCGCAGGACCGCTTCCATCTCGATTTTCAGGTTGGGATAAAGAGGGACGTGGCCGTCCGGTGCTTCATGGATCCCCATACCGAATCGACCTCCTCTTGGGCATGGACGACTTCATGGCCGAAGTGATGGGTCGGACCCGCGTGAGAGCGTCGCCACGCTTAGCAAGAGCGGTCGCGCCAATGGCCTGGCGGATGGCTAGCCACCTTCCCAAGTAGTTGGCACGATCGGTCCGTTTCGGGCATCGCTTTGGCGGTGAACGGCTGCAAGGGTCCGTAAGCCGCCCATGCTTCCCACCCACACAACATAACACCTCAAGAGCGCCGATGAACCAGACTTCTTGGCCGCTTTGGCCTTGCAGTGAGGCGGGTCCGTCCATACCTCCAAGGACGAGCAAACGAGGTCTATGCGATGCATCCGCTTCTCTCCACGGTCCGCCGCAGCAAAGCCGCACCCAACGTGCGCCCGACCGATGCCATCTATGACGTTCCGTCTGGGATGTGGACGGGGCCGAATGGCCCTGCGTCGGACGATCCAAGCCGCATGCCGGACACCAAGAAGAACGACTTGGAGACCGGGGAGGACCAGAAGGGCCAGTAGGCCGTGGCGCTAGACGTCGAGGTCCTGATCCTCACAGCCGAGCTCGACTTCGCGACCGACCGGATCTGCCGCGTCCTCGGTGAGCGGGGCGTCGCCTATTTCAGGCTCAACCGCGAACACATCCCGCAACTCGGCCTGTCGCTCGATCCGGTGACGCCGGAGCTCCGCTGCAGCCACGGAGGGGGCCAGTGGCGTATTGGTCCGGCACTGCGGTCGGTTTGGTGGCGCCAGGGCACCTTCGACCGGTACGCTTCGACCGGATCTTCCATCGAGGACCAGATGGCTCGGACTCAGGGCGGCGCATTCATGCGCAGCATGATGGTGTTCGAACAAGCGAGGTGGGTAAACCATCCGGCGGCGACCTACCGGGCCGAGACGAAGGCGGTGCAGCTGCTCGAGGCGGCTCGGCTCGGCTTCGACGTGCCCGCCACTTACATGACGAACGATCCGCGCGGACCGTGGTCCGTACTCGGGGACGAAGAGGTCGCGCTTAAGAGCATTGACACGTTGCTGCTCCGCGACGGGGAGGAGCAGCTCTTTGGCTACACGACGCTCATGCGGAGGGACGCGGTGGCGACGGAGGAGCTTCGCGCCGCGCCCGCCACTCTGCAACGGGCGATCGGGAACAAGCTCGACCTGCGGGTCACGGTGCTGGGGGAGCGCTGGTGGTGCGCCTCGATTGGCCGCGACGGTGTAGGCGTAGAGGGCGACTGGCGCGTCACACTCAAGGCCGATCTTGACGTACAGCCTTACGATTTGCCTCCTGCCGTCGCCGACCGTTGCGTCGCGCTCGTCCAAAAGCTGGGCCTCGTTTACGGGGCCATTGATCTGGCTCTGGCAGGGGGCCGGCACTGGTTCATCGAAATCAATCCTACGGGCGAGTGGGGCTGGCTCGACGGCGAGAGGTCCATCTCGACCGCGATCGCGGAGGAGCTCGCATGCGCCTACCGGCCATCCTGAAAGCCGTCCCGCTGGCGCTGTGGCGCGCAGGCAGGGGGCTCGTCGCCGAACTCCTGCTGCCCGTCAGCGTGGTCTTCCTCAACCGGAAGCTGGCGGCCGCGCCGGTCAACGATGCCGATATCCGGGCGCTTTCCGATGATGACCTGAAAAAGCTGGTCGAATCCGAGTGGACCCGGGCCAAGGAACTCGACGACAAGCTACAGAAGCTGACCGCTGCGCTCTCAGTGTCGGTAACGGTCGGCGGTCTCGTGGCGACCACGATCCTCCAGGACCTCGCATGGTCAGGTCTAAAGCTAGCGGCTGGCGGCCTCTTCCTCCTCGCCGCTCTGCTCCTATTCGGGGGCGTGCTGCTGGGCTTCAGCGGATTGCAGCCAAAGCCCCGGCACGGCTACGGCGCGGCGTTCATGCGCAAGGTAGCCGCCGGCGGCGCCGGCGCCAAGGACGCGCTCGTCGTAGCGGCTGGTGGCTTCCAGCGCGACAACATGATCCGCGCCAACGAGGCTAGCGCGGCTACCGCCTCCATCAGGAATGGGATCGTGATTTTCGTCATGGCGGTCCTGGTGGGGCTGGTCGCGGCGGCCGCGGGACAGGCGCCGACAAGTGGCGGAACCTCGATGACCGCTCCGGCTGGCCGGGCGGGATAACACCGGCCGTGGGCGGGACGCGAACGGATGGACACGGCGAACGCCTGGGGCCGAACTCAGCGTCCAGGCGAGAGGTACCGGAAGGCTCGCATCCGGCTTCACGAGCACAGCCGGCGGCGATCTTCTACAACGGGGACTGGTCAGAACCGCAGAAAGACTGAAGCGGACGCCCGCTTTCGGATTTTGGCTCATGACGCGCAAAAGACGGAAATGGGCGCAAATCAGTAGCAGGCGCGTCTGCTGTGTCGATGTGACCCGCGGCGGCTTTCGCCATGTACACACGCATGTCATCTTTGACTAAAAGCAAAGCGATCGTTGCAAGTAGCCGCCGCTATGCGTCGAGGCGCAATCTTATCCCTCCTTCAAGGAATTGGCCACGCCGCTGGAATCAAGCAGCCGCGCGGCGAAGTTGAGAAGCAGGATGACAGCAACCACGACATAAATGGTGAGGAAGCGGCGAATGAGCATTTGTGGCCGGCCTAGGCGGAAAACGACCAGGGGCGAAGCGACAACAATGATGAATGACAGCGCGGTAGCAAAGTTATTGGGTGGGTCGGACCGTGTAACGGCCTCATGAGCAAGCGCCCCGAAAGCCGTCATCAGCGTGCTGGCCATGAGAGGCAAATAAAGCAGCACGGATAGCAGACGGTCACGGGGTCTCGAAAGCTCCTCCCCCAGCACAGCATCGCTGCCGCCCGATCCCGATCGAAATGAGCTCGCGACCAGCCCTATATGGAAGCAAAGCATCGTGAGTGCGAACCCCAAGAGCGGTGGAACGTGCACGCCCAGCAGGCCGAACAGCCAGATCCAGAGGAACGACGTCACCTCGACCCAGTGATCGACAATGTAGCGCGCGAAATTCGCCAGCTGAATGAACGGCCCGAACGACCCTATTAAGTTTATCGCCAAAGCCAAAATGCTGATGGCGGTCAGCACATCGCGCCTCAGGAACATGAGTAGACGACGCGACGTGGTCATAGCCTGCGAACATCCCGTTGACCGTGATTGATTGATAAAGGCCTAGCTCACTTTTGAAGCGCGAACTATATTGTTCGTACTCGGATCGTGGGGAAGGAACGTGAGCTCGGGGCAATGGCAGCTGCTTGTCACCGCCGCGATGGCTTGGGTCCTGGCGCGATTTTTCCTGGTCGCGACGGCTATATCGCTGCGCAGGGGTCAGGGGCCTCGAGCGGAGTGGGTAAGAAGGCTCGAAGCGCGAGGCTACTTTGACACCTCGTTCACGTCCGGCGAAATATTCGCCAAGAGCATGCACAAATGCGCTGCGGCGCTCGCCCGATTGAAAGGCGCGGGCGCCGCGGGCAGCCTGGTCTTTGCACTGGCTTGCGGCATCATCCTTTTCCTTTGGAGCCTCCCGCTCAACGAACTTCATCAAGCGCGTGCGAGCTACGATCAAGCGCGCCGTGAAATCGCTTCCGCGCAAATGGCCCGGACGGCGCCCTTGAACGCATGCGTCGTGGAACACGCCCTCCGGGAGATCGAGCGGCAAACTGGAAGCCCGATCCTGCGCGTGCCGGACGGACTTCGTGTCTACCCCTTTGATGAAGCTTCCCAGCAGCGCCTTAAAGCCGTCTATCCTCGTCACTCCGTAGAACTCTACCTCCGCGAGTTTCTTCAAGGAAATAAGCTGACTGAGGATCCCCGGGATCTTATCCGCGGAATACGCGCGGTCCCTGGCTATGCGGAAGCCATAGATCGCCTCACCAGTGACGGGCGGCTAGTTCCAGCCCTCGCCGATTATGTAATCCGTTCGCCCGCAAACGAAGCCCTGATGAACGACATTCGTGCATTTTGCAGGGGCGAACCAAGCGGCCCCAACAGATCATTCGTGCCGATCCGCCCGCGCACAGAATATCAGCGGGCGACCTATCGATTGCGGCTCAGTATCATCGCGATGATGGATGATTCTCTCATCCGGGACAGCTACAATTTGTATCACGAACGCAGCGCTCAGATGCAGTTGTTCCTATCGCTGCTCTATTCGCTCGGCGCCGGCTTGCTGGTGCTGCTTTCCTTGAAAATCGCGATCGGCCTCTGTCGCTGGACGAGAACCCAAGCTGGGCTAATGAGCAACTTCCTGCGCGTCGCCTTGGCGGCCCCAGCAATTATCGTCGTCATGGTGATTTTCATCGCGTTCAACGGAGCATTCACCACCGCTGCCCCCATTGCTGTCGGCTTTTTCGCGACGCGCGCGCCAGCCGCGTCAATGGAGCAGGATTATCGCCGCCGAATGAACCACTACGTCGACAGTGTCGGCCGGATCGCGCGCCAAACTTGCGCGGACATTGGGCCGAACAGCCCGCTCAGCCCAGGGTGCCGATTGGCTGATGCATTTTTGGAACCGTGGGACCCTGAACGCAGGACGTTTGATTTTGAAGCTGCGATTCCTCGCCAAGGCCCCAGTGGCGAGCCGTTGCCCGGTGCTTTTATGACAATGCTTCAGGGCGGCATGCTAACCATGCTGGTCGCCGGTGGGACGCTGCAGCAAGAACCGGGCGTCTCAGGTGGCCATGCTTTTTGGGGCGGCTTGCATTCGTCACCCGCATTCCTTTTTTTGCTCATGCCGCTAGTAATCGTGTTGGCGGCTGGCGTCGTGTCCTTGCTTCTGACGGATGCGCGCCGCGTGCTGGCTAACCGCCTCGCTAAAGGTGGCCTATAGCCGCGCAAACTGGAACGACGGTTGGAGCCGAAGGGCAAACAAATCTCAGAGATAGCGCGCGAGATGCTTAGGGAGAGATATGGCGCCACCTTGCTCGGCTGGCTGCGTCGGGCGCGGGGCACTTCATGCGGCACACAAGTCGTGTTCGCCTGACCTGATCGTACGAGCGCTGAACGGCCTGCTCGGTACGCCATCGATCATGAGCTTCACGTAGAAATCGCGGTTGGGCAGATTCAGCAAGTCGTGCGTCGTGAACGGGGGATTTAGTTCCCGGGCGATAACCGCCGCGTCCTCCGCGCCGAGCCGGAACGAGACCAACGTCCCGGCATTACCCAGGACGGCATGGCGTATCTCGTCCGCCAGCTGGAACAGGTGCTGATGAGCCAAAGTGAGGCCGACGCCATATTTGCGCAGCTCGGGCATCATGTTCGCGAAAGCCAGGGTCGTGAATGTCTGGAATTCGTCGACGTAGAGGAAGAAAGGCCGTCGCGCGGCTGCTGGCACCTCCGCCCGGCTTAGCGCCGCCAGACCGATCGTCGCCACCGTGAGGCTCCCCAGCACATTGGCACCGTCCTCGCCGAGCCGGCCCTTCGAGAGGTTGATCAGTAGGCCGCCGCCTTCGTCCATGATTCGGCGAAAGCTGATCGGCTTTTCCGGCGTGACGAGCGCCCGGTAGAGCCGCGGATCGGTCAGCAGCGCGCCGAGTTTGTTCTGGATCGGCGCTACGGTTTCGGCGCGCCAGCGCTCCTGATATTTGGCGAACTCGCTCAGCCAGAACGTTCGCACGACGTCGTTCCGGATGGCATGGACGACGCCGTTGCGAAATGCTTTGTCGCGATAGAGCCGCAAGATGTCCGGCAGGACGGAACCCTCCCGCTCGATAAGCGCATAGAGGCTGTTCCGCAGGACATGTTCCATGCGCACGCCCCATGCATCCGGCCAGAGCTTCTTCAGCGCCTCCAGTACCCCCGACACGGCCAGCGGAACCTTGTCTTCACGCACGCGCCGCAACGGATTGAAGCCGAAGGGCTGCCCTACGAGGGCCGCATCCCAATAGACACTCTCCCGGCCGATCGCCGCCGCATGGTCGCGGAGCCGCTCGACAAGGTCCCCATGGGGATCAATGGCACAAAGCCCGCGGCCAGCTTCGAGATCCTGCCGGGCCAATGTCTCGATCAGCGTCGACTTGCCCGCCCCGGTCCTTCCGATGAGATAGATGTGCGAAAGCCTGTCAGACTGCCGAATTCCGAAGCGCCGAAAATCGCGCCGGTGATTGGTCTCGCCGAAGTAGGATATCCCCATCCTCCCAGGATGGGGGCTGAGGGTGCTTCCCTGCACGACGGCAGTCCATGCCCGGTGCGCATGTTCCGGGACAAAAAAAGCAGGTGACGCGAAGCCACCTGCCAGTATCGTTCATTCCGCGGCGATCGCTTCCGGTGCGGTATTCGCCTGGCCACCTTGACCTTCGTCAGCCTCCGCCGCTTCAGCCTCGGTCTTTCCGGTCTCAGCCCGATCGGCTGCCTGAGCGGCCGCCTCGTCCGGCACAGCCTCCGCTTCCGGGACGGCCGGTGTCCGGTAGCTGCCGGCCGGAAAGCGTAGCCAGCGCGGCACCCAGGCTTCGACCTGCGACCGGCCATTTTCGCCGGCAAGGCAGTCGCGGATGATGGCCTTCATGGCCTTACCCGTCACGCCGGCATTAGCCGTCGCCACTTGCGGTCCCGCCACCTCGGCAACGAGTGCGGTCAGCGCCTGCTTGTCCCGAAGGAGGTCGAAGAAGGCCTCGTCCGCGTGCCACAGGCTCGCCATGTCGACTGCGAGGTAGCACCCTAGATGGTCGACAACCAAGCTCCCGGCCTCGAGCGTCTCGCCCATCACCACGGCCGCGACGAACATGACGTCGTCGTCGGTCAGCTCGATCATCCGGTGGAACAGCGCCACCGGATCGGCGCGCCGCCCCTCGCCGACGACGGTCGACGCTTCGGGATCGAGCTCCAGCAGAGCGAGCACGGTTCGGCGTTTCTCGTCGAACAGAGTTTCGGCCGACGAGGTCTCGACGCTTTTCGCCGTCGCCGGATTGTCGCTTCGCTGCGGTTCGGCCAGGACATTCCAGTGGCCGACGCTGGCGAGCGCATGCGCCACCAGCAGGCGAAGTGCGATACCGGGATGCGCAGCCAGCCTTGCCCTAACCGCCGCGTGGCGGTGCAGGTCGAGATAGTTGCGCATAGCCGACGTGACCTCGGGCCGTTCAGGCCTCGGTTCGCCGTCGCGCCGCTCTTGCTTCGCCGCCTCCTTGCGGGAAGCCAGGCCTTCGAGAATCTCGACCTCGCCACGCTGGGACAACAGGATGTAAACCTTGCCGCCCCGGCTCCGGCTGCGCTTCTCATACTCCCAGCGAGGGAAGTGGCGCCCGGGCTCGATAAGCTCGACGCCGGCCCAGCCCTGCTCGAGATAGGCCTCGCGCCTGGCTTCGACGGCCTGGCGCTGCAGCGTCCAGAACAGTTCCGGATCGGCGAAATAACTGTCCTCGCCGAACAGATCGCTGACAATCGGGCCGGTGTAGAGCGCCGGATCGAACAGTGCCGCCTTGGTGGCGATGAGCTCGCCGCCGCAGAGCCACTCCTTCAGCCGCTGGCCGGTCGGCGCATAGCTGTCGGGGCTGTCGTAGAGCGCCAGCCAATCCTTCTGCTGCGCCTTGTTCGCCATGGTGAGGTGCCTCACCGTCGCGGCGTCGATCAGCTCTTGACGGTAAAGGTTCCGGATGCGGGGCAGAAGGTTGCCGAGCGCGAGGATGCGCGCGACCAGCCGTTCGGTGATCCCGAAGGTGGCGGCGACATCCTCGACGCTCTTTCCCTCCTTCACCAAGCGCGCGAAGGTCTCCCATCGGGTGACTTCATCCGGGTCGAGCCGGGCGAAATTCTCGATGAGCGACGCCTCAAGCGCCGCGGCATCGTCGCCGGCTTCTATGATCGCGCAGGGAAGGGGTGGGTCTTCGCCCTTTTCCTCCGCGACGATCCCGGCCGCGACATAGCGGCGCCGTCCCGCGACGATCTCATAGTCCTCATCGTCGCCGGTTGGCCGGACGAGCAGAGGAACGAGGATCCCCCGAGCCCGAACCGAAGGGATGAGATCGCCGACATCCGGCGCCTTTCCCTTGGCCCGCATATTGGTTTGGGAGACCCGCAGCCGGCTGCGTTCGATATGATCTAGTTTCATCGTCATCACTCCTGATGGCTGCCGCATGGCAGCGGTGGGGTCCCGCGGCTGTCCCGATTACGGGGGGCGCGGGGCTGGCGGAGCGGTTGCGGAAGCTCTTGCAAAAGAACCTGCGAATTCCTCCCGGTCAGCCTGGAGCGCCGAGGCGGGGTCGGCGCTCCTGGCTGGCAAGGAGGATCCGCGCTCAGTGTGAGGCGGGCGCCGGCAGGGCGCACGACGGCATTCCATGCCCCCCAGGCATGGAATCCTCAGATGCTCATGACTCAAAAGAAGAGCAGCCTCCCAAGAGGGGAGGCTGCAGTCCGATCAAGCCGCGGCGGCCAGGTCGTGCAAGTAGGTGGCGGCCCGGTCCGCGAGCCTGGAAGCGGTAAAGATCGCGCGCCGGTCTTCCCTGAGGAGCTTGAGCCAGTGCGCGACATAGGCCGCGTGATCGGGTCGCGGCTGATTGCTGACGCCGAGATCGGCGCAGAGATAGGCGGCGCCGATCTCCGCCACGAGTTCCTCAGCCGCCAGCTTCTCCTTGTCGAACACCTGGCCGAAGCCCCGGTCAAGCCGATGCGGGGCGCCCGTCCAGTGGACGAGCTCGTGCAACAGGGTCGCCGAATAGGCCTCGGTCGGCGAGCTCGTGGGCGTGCCGACGAACGCATCGACCGGCGGCAGGTCGATCCGGTCCTCGCCGATCCGGTAGCAGGCGACATCGCCGCGGTGACGGATGACTGCGCCGGATGAGTTGGCTAGCCAAGCGACCGACAGGATCACTTCGGCCGAGCCGCCGAAAGGGTAGACCCTCTGCGGCGGGGTCCAGCCCTCGACCTGATCGGCATTGAACACGCGGGACGCTCGGGCGACCAGGCGCAGGCGGCGGCCCTCCCCTTCACCCTCTTCCTCCTCGTCTTCGTCGAGCCGCTTGAAGAAGACGATGGTCGAGGCCTTTTCGTGTCGCCTGACTTGGCCGCCCGCCTCCTGCCATTGCTTATAGGTCGCCCACCATCCGGTGGCGAAGCCTCTGATACAGGCTTCGGCCCAGAGCATGAGGACATTCACCCCATGATAGTCGGACCGGGTGAGCGCGTTCTGAGGCTTAGCGATGCCGCTTCCATGCCACGGCATGACGAAGTCGCCGGCGCCGCGCTCGATCGCCTCAATGATGGTGTCCGTGATCGTGCGATAGACGTCGGTGCGTGCCGTTGAAGATGATGCAATGTCCATGAAATCCTCCTCGCGCAGGGCGGGAGCGCCGCGGGCTGCGGCGCTCCCGGCTGCGCAGGAGGTCCGCGAGCAGAGTCACCCGGATTGGAGCGGCATGCACGACGGCACATCATGCCCCCCGGGCATATTCCGGCGGCGTCAAGGGACTTGAGGGACTTAAGGGACTTTGTCCGGGGTATTTAACCGGATGACGGGCGCGCTCGAGGTCATGAAGGCGGGGCATGGATTGCCGTCGTGCGAGACATGCGCGGCCGCGCGATCATGAGCGCATTATGATGGTTTCAGAGCGACGCCTCGAAGAGTTCATCGACCTCTGGGAGCAAATCTATGGAGAGCGGCTGTCGGTCGGCGAGGCGCGGCCGATCGCGGCGCGACTCGTCCGCTTTTACCGACTGATCATGCGGCCTTTGCCGAAGACGCCCCCTCCTGCGGGTCAAAGCGAGCGACAAGCCGCTTAATTTTTCGCAGCAGGTACGGAGTATCGGGGTCAGTGGTCATGTCCGTTATGTCCTTGAGCAGCCGCTCGGCGGCCGCCGCTGACACGCCGGAAAAAGTTCTGACGTCCTCCCTTAGCCCGCACCCTAGGCGAATCGGGGCCAGATTGGGCATGATGGTGAACGGTTTCGCGGCCTCGATGCTGAGTTTTCGGCCCGTTAGCGTAAAGTTCGAACCGGCGGTTTCGACGATGTCGCGCCTGTCGGCGTCATCGCCATTCCAAAACCAATCCGCGGCCAATTGGCTGAACGAAATCACCTCCTGCAAAAGTTCGAACCGATCCTGGGGGCAAGGCATCGGCAACGAGGCTTCGAGCCGCGCGCGCTCTTCTTCCAGCCGCTGGCGCTCAAGGACAAATTCCTTGTCCTTGATGACGCGGCGGAGGCGCAGCGCGGTCAGCTCGGCGAGCTGCGTGTCGACCTCTGCGATTGCGTCGGCGCGGGCCTTTCGATCAGCGGCGGCACGTTCGGTGTCCCGATCCACGCTTTCCTCCAACATTGCGAGTGCCCAGTGCTCCAGGCGCTCGTCGACGGCCAGCGAGGCGAGGAACTCGCCGAACTGCTGTTCGAGCGCATTCTGGTCCACTGAGCGCTCCCGGCACTTGGGCCCGAGCCCGCGCTTTGAGCAATGGTAGTAGATGTAGCGCGAGCCATAGGCGTTGGTCTTCTGCTCAGCGGTCACCATCATGCCGCACGCACCACAGTGGATCAGCCCGGTGTATGGAAAGGCGTGACGCACCGGTCTTGGCCGGTCGGTCCGGCCAAGACAGCGCCGGACGCGGTCGAACTCCGACCGCGTCACCACCGGCCGGTGCGCTCCCCGATAGAGGATGCCATTGCGCCGGATCTGGCCAGCGTAAAAGGGATTGCCGAGCATTTTGTAGATCGTCGAGAGCGCCAGCGGTTTGCCACCGTGCCGCTTTGTCGGCGGTGTCCTGTACCCCCATTCGTCCCGGGCCAGGCGCGCGATCCAGCGCGGTGAGTAGCCATCCTCGAGCACGGAATCGAAAATCCGGCGGACCAAAGGAAAGTGATCGGGGTCGGGGAGAATGGTGCGCGTCGACGGGCAGTTGAGGTAGCCTAGCGGCGCCTTGCCTGGGAGCCATCCTTGCTCGAGCTTCGTCCGGTTGCCCCGCTTGACGTTCTCGGAGAGCGCGTCGCTGTAATATTTCGATTGGCCGAACATTATCTGCAGCATGAACTTGCCCTGCGGATTGTTCTCGAACGTGTAGGTAGAGAATTTGAGATCCTTCAGGATCCCGCGGTCGAGCAGGTAGACAATCTGGCCGCCATCGATGGAGTTGCGGGCCAAGCGATCCGGCGCCCAGGTAATGATTCCTTCGGCTTCGCCCCGCTCGATACCCCTCATCATACGGGCGAACAGCGGCCTGCCCGGCGCCTTGGCGCTGCGAGATTCCTCAAAGGTCTGGACGAGCGTGATTTCAGGATTGTTGCCGAACGAGCGGGCGAACGCCTGACGCTGCGACTCGATGGAAAGAACCTGGCGGTCCTCTGCCTCGCTGGATTTTCGGCAGTAAAGAAAATATTTCATACAGGTCGGTGGACGTCCCTTAAGTCCCTCACGTCCGGATTCTGGGCTGGCGCGAGCGCCCCGGACCGGGGCCTCGCCGTCGAAGGCGGGGGGACCACTTGGGAGTCGGCGGAATCCTACCGCGCGTCCCGCTTTCGCACGAATCCGCTATCCCCAGCTTGCCCGCCCGCCGGATGCGCCGGAAGGCGTCATTCCATGCCGGAGCGGCATGAATTGCCGTCTGCCCGGGCGGACGCCGCTGCTGCATGCTGGGGGGATGAAGGAGCGCAATCAAAGCAAGCCCCCGATCGTCGCACCGCCGGCCCCGCCCCCTGCCCGAACGCGCGTTCCGCAGCCGACGCCGATCATTTCGCGCGTCCTTGCCGACGGCACGCTGATCGAGACG